>JACCDP010717744.1_pt1 | contig 12690 bp, 12 predicted proteins | sample 7445841 | NCBI WGS metagenome assembly JACCDP01 (sample SAMN15323441, study PRJNA562643) | freshwater metagenome | isolation source: river surface water | place: USA:Blue River Watershed | collected 2017-08-17
GAAAGGTGGAGAAGAAGGCGGAGAAACAATGGGTGACACGTGGAGTCTACACATGGGATGATACTACAAAGGCTGTTAAAATTACAGAACTTCCAGTGGGAACATGGACAAAGGACTATAAGGCATTCTTGGATGGACTCGTCCAAGCCAATTCATCTGATGCAAAGGAAGATGGGAAACCAATTCTCAAAGGATTTGAAGACCTCTACAATGATGTGGATGTGAATTTCACGCTCTTCTTAGAACCTTCCTATTATGCCTCCGCAAAGACAAAGGTAGAAGAATTTGAGAAACGGTTCCACCTCACCACCTCTTGGAAGACGACCAATATGTGTTGCTTCGATACAAAACTAAATATTGTCAAATATGATTCGATTGGAGATATTCTTGAATCATTCTATACATATCGTCTTGCAGCATATGAGAAACGCCGTCAACATCAAATCGCAGTGCTCAAGGATGAATACGAAGAAACGACTGCCAAATGTCGATTCCTCAAAGCAATTGTGGAGGGACATCTTCATCTCATGAATGCAGAAGATGAAGATATTCTTCGTGAGCTTCAAGGGCTTGGTCTTCCTCCTCGGTCCAAACCTGCAGAACCTAATACACTTGCTGCCTATGAATATCTCCTTCGTATGCGTGTCGACCGTATCAAGAAGACATCTGTAAAGGAAGCCGAAGAAGAAGCCAAGACACTCAAGGAACAGATTGCAGAGCTTTCACAAACCGCTGCGGCAGATATCTGGCGAAAGGACCTTGCTGAATTTATGGAGTCATGGAATGAAACTGAAGGAATGATGATGAAGATTCTGTCTGCTTCATCGGAAGGAAAACCTTCTGGTGGGGGTGGAAAGAAGAAGCTTATTGTAAAGCGTAAGACATAAATTCGTGTAGGATAAAGTATGTTGTATGTGTATTTGTATATATATTTGTATGTTGTGTTATTTATAATTTCCATCCGAATGGAAATTATATACTCTTTTTGAATGAGAGTATCAAACTTATTTGCATTCTGATTAGTATATCCGGAGAAATGACTTAAATACTATCTAAAGCAGATGTAAAACTCGCATATCGATATTTACTGTTTGCCACCGAGTAATACTTTACAGTCATTGGAGTTTGAAATACACACACTGTTCTATATATATCATTTGGTACACCAGTAACATATTCAGAGCTTGATGGGGCATAATCTGATAATGTAGCTGTTTGTTCATCACCAAACTGATTTGGATTTGTTGAAAATTGAACTTTTGTCATAACAGGAGCAACAACCAATTCAAACTCACCGGAAGGAGAACTACCTTCATCATCTTCAATCCATGCAGTTAAAAAGTCTTTCACAGTTTGACCTAAACTTGATACAGGCATAACACCTCCCATTACTTTACATTGAAAGTTTGGGTCATTATTTAATCCTACAAATGTTCCAACAGTTAAAAGGTCAGCTTGGACGCCATCCTGAATACGTATTTCCAATACGCCTTGTTTTGTTACGTAAAATGGAATTGGCAATTGATTTCCAAATACAGTGTCATTGTAAGCTGCCGTAGTGGGAGTAAAGAACTTCGTAGGATTACGCTTTGCCTGTGCGATGGCGCTTTGAACGGAGGACATATCTGCTATACTTTATATACACATTTTTATACATAGTAAGTATAGAGAAAATGTCATCTGTTCTTCGGTATACTGCCTCAAACAAAGAACTTCCGACACCTGAAGGACTTGTCGTTTTAACATATAGTTTAGCTGGAGATGATGTAGTTGTTCCATTCAAGTTCAATAAACAAACAAGTATTCTTGATTTTGATTTTGAGACGGGATTTACTGCCTCTACAAGTATTAATAGTAGCACAACTGCCTATGTTCGTGGTCAATCCTTTGGAGCCAATCAAAATGTTCTTGGAATTGGACCCAATATTATTTCATGGTTAGAAACAACAGCGAGTGCAGATGCCGGAACAGTTGAAGTTTATGAACTTCCAATTGTATGTCGTGTCAATCAATTACAAATTAATAAAGAGCCAAATTCAGTGAATGCTATGGATACATCAAGCACACCCTTTTCATTTGAACAATCGGAAGGTGATTCAACAAATTTTTATTTCGGAACCTATATTTTTAAGAAACCACTCGTTGTTCGTTATTTAATTTCTGGTTCTATTCAATATAGAGTATTTACAACACAGTTCAGTGCTCAAACATAACCCTTTTTATACATGTAGTATTCACAATAGACATTATATATTAAATTTTATAGACATTATATATTAAATTTTAATAATATATAGTGTCTAATAAATACATTAGAATATTTACATAAATGTTTTGAAGGAAAGACTCTTTGTTCCTGCAGAAGACATAGACATGGGTTGTGGTAATGGAGTAGGAAGTTTACTTATATCTTTCAAATAGTAGTCATACATACCGATTTCACTCATAATACGAGGAACACTCCATTCTACAACAAGACGATTGAGTTCGCGTATTTGCCCGGGTATATCGAATTCCAAGTTTTTTGCGTATTGTAAATACAGACTTCTCATGACAATTTGTAGTTCATCGGCACTCTGTTCATCGATGACCCATTGTTTTTCCTTGCTCCGGTCGTAGACTTCACGGCGAATTGCGTTTTGAATAATTTTCATATTCTCCGGGCCGAAGAAGGCACGGCTCATTGGTGTTTCAGCCCAGTTTCCTCGCATGAGGTCTTGGGCTGGATTAGCATCGACTGCCGTCCGGTATCCAAATCCGCCTTCCGCTGGATTGGATAAGAATCCACCTGCTGAAGGACGAGCTTCCATATTGACACGCCCATTCTGTCCGGCAACAAAGTTTTGCGTAGTATTTGGATACCAAAAGGTTGGCGGGGCTTGACTAGTGGGGTCCATTGTGCTCCGGTCTCTCTGTTTGGAGACTTTGATTTCTAAAAAACTTTTTTTCTCCGACAAGGGTATAGCAGAAATGACCTCCCTCCTCTCTGGCCTCAAGCAAGTACCTTCAAATGCTGGATACTACATCCCTGTTGCTGATTGCCGTAACACTGTGTTCGTGAACAACGGAACTGACGGTGCCCCCCTCTTCGGCTCCATGATCTCCTCCATCTCCACTGCAGGTGCAGCAACCTCTACCTTAATCGCTTCTGCAGGTGCAGGTGTCTTCCGTGATATGGGTAAGACACTCATCTCCTCCGGTCGTACCTTCCGTAAGGTTCAGCTCTTAATCAACACCGCAGATGTATCCACTGGTGCAGCTGCCGCAACCTCTGGTGTTGGTGGTGCAGCCTCTGCCTACCTCACTGGTTACATCATCTTACCTGGTTCTGGTGATGGAGCTAACCAATCTGGTGCTGGCTTCACCCCTGTTGCCCGTTTAGGTTAAACAGAGTCCATACTCGTTCAACACAAATTCTTATACCATTCATTCATAATGCTTGCTATAAGATACTATCTCTTTCACAATACTCTTTGAAAAGTATTTCCGAATCAATAGAGAGAGTTCCCCGATGGACTATTCATTTATAGCCTATATCCTTGTTGTCATCATCGTATGTTTAGGAACATTTTCGTCCCTTAACAACTCTGACCGTTTATGGGCTGCTATACTCACCCTTATCTTGTTTATCTTAATTTTTTCATTTTATGGAATGCGCTGGTTCCGTGATACTAAGTCTGTATTTTCCTATTCTGGTTCATGGCCACCTATTATCAACATGTGTCCCGACTACTTAGTTTACTTCAAACGTGGTAAACAAGATACATGTGTAGACTTGATTGGAGTGAATCGCAGTAATGGTGGTTTGAAACGATGGGCCAAGGAAGATACACCTGCAAATCCTCCTGGTGATTCCACAAAATACTTCCCCTATGTCTATAAACCTGGAATGTCTGACAAGGAACTTTCCACATTATGCCGTAAAACTATGGACGCTGGTTTGACATGGGAAGGAATTACAAATGGCGAAAGTTGCACATTCCAATCCAATTCAAAAGTCCTTCAATAAACGGTCTAAACTAACCGCTGGTATCGCTTATAGACGAATCTATGGCGGATGAACCAGGATATTGCTTCCAACCTGAGGCTGAACATCAATTACATGAATGGATGTTCAACCGCACATCTCCTGCCTATCTTCTTGTTGGACCCCCTGGAATTGGAAAAACAACACTTGTGCATCGTATTATGAAAAAGATTGGATATACCTTGTGTGAATTTAATGCGAGTCATACACGCACTGGGATTGCCTTTCGAAAAACAATTCTTCCTCTCTTGAAACACGGAGGTGTCAAAGAATGGTTACGTGATGGAACTCCTGAACGAATGGCTGTGTTGTTGGATGAAATGGATGGGCTGAGTGGAGGAGAAAAAGGTGGGTTGTCTGAACTTCTTGGATTTCTACGTGAATGGCGAAAAGGAGATGGCTCACATCCACTTATTTTGATTTGTAATAATTTACATGGACGACCTATGGAACAAATTCGACGAATCTGCACGACTATGATTTTACAACCTCCTAAACCAGAAACAATTCTTCATACATTTCATGGAAAACATACTCTTCCTGAACAAGTGGCACAATGTGGAGACTTGCGCGTCATCTTTCGACATCTACAAGGATTTCCAGCCTTGGACCAACAAGTGCATGTTGAAGATACAAATTGCACGAGCGCAAGTTTAGATTGGGCATGGCATTGTTTATATGATGAATATGACCCCTATATGAATATTTCTCTCGAAAATAACGAGGCCAACTTGGCAGGTCTTGTCCTCCATGAAAATTCTCCAAAACGTCTCGAAGGATATGATGATGCATTTGAGACCTACAAACGAATCTTCAATATTCTCTATATCAGTGATTGGGCAGATTTCTGGGCATTTTTCTATCAATGTTGGCAGATTCTCCCCTTGACGCAACAACTCAAACTCAAAGTGACAAATCAAATCTTTTATCAAAAACCACCCTTGAAGGGGGAACCACCAGCGCCAGAATCTCTTGTCTTTACTCGTGTGCTCAGCCGCCAATCTGCTTTATTTAATGCGTGGCGTGAAATGTGTCGTATCCATGATACAACGGATGTACCAATCCGCTGTGTCCCAATGGTTGCAAGCAAATTCCCTGAACAAAAGACAAAAAATCTAAGTCTTGGTTAATGAGAATGTTGTTCTCCTTCATGTAATAAACGCACGACTTGTAAATCATCGGTGCGCCCTAAGCGGTAGGCTCTACCCACTGCTTGTTTTTCTTCCTCTGGTGTCATTGCATGATACAAGACGATATGAGTTGCACTCACAAGATTAATTCCTGCGCCTGCTTGTTCAGTTGGCAAAAATAAGACACGCTTTTCACCCTTTTCAAAGGAACGAATCGTCGCTGCAATTACATCCTTATTTCCACGTAAGGTGTGATAGGTCACACCAACTTCTTCACATTCTTGTTCGAGGAGTTTGAATGGATTTTCATAACGACTAAACACCAACACACGCGCAGTTGGATGTTCGACCAAGAACTTTAATAATTGTTTGTGTTTACTGAGAAGTTTCTCCTCCTTTTGTTTCTTCGACTCCTTTTTCTTTTCTTTCACAATCTGTTTCAAATCATTTGGTTTAATCGCTGTGCGACACAAGGGACATGTCATGACACGTTTCAAACTTGCTAACATACATTGTGCACAAAAAATACGATGACAGCATGGAGTTAAGACTGCAGCTTGAAGATTGGGGTCTTCATAACAAATCGGACATTCTTCTGTTTGCACTGCTTGTAAACGGTCGCGAAAGGTTTGAAGTTGTGTTTCGACAGATTGAATCTTTGTTTGAAGATTCTGTATGGCTTGCTCTTTTGCTTGTGGAGTGGCATAATCCATCGTTTGTTTGAACGCAAGTGTCTTCTTCAAACGTTCAAGCTCCTTTTCACGTTCCATTGTTACAGCTTCTACAATATTCACGGTCGTATCTGATGAAACACCAAGAGCGTGCAATGCTCCTTCAATATTTCCTCCATGAAGCATCGTTTGAATCTCATGACTCACAATTCCTTTCAATGCGCGATGCGTGGCGGGTTGGAGACACATGATTGTTTGATGATGAATAAGAGGCATTTGACGACTCTCATTCAAAAATGCCTTGGAACAGTGAAGAAGAACAATCGCGCGTAATCCATGTTCAGAATGATAGGATTTGAGCCAATTTGTAGAACTTATCCGAAACAAGATTTGTCTCCATCGACTATAATGCGAACCCATAGTTGCATTCGTTTGAGAATACGATTGCAATCCTAATTCAGAACGAAGCCAATCTCCTAATTCAGGAGAGAATTTTGATGTATGTTGCTCATAATAGTTTAAAAACTCAGAGCGCATATACATACCATTAAAAATAAAATTCTGCCACGTTGCACTGATAAACCAGGTAAATGTTGCTTCTGGCTCTGGATTCGTTCCTGGAATATAGATTGTATCCACTTCATCGACAAACATACGACTCCAATGAATGTGATGTTGCTTCGCATAATATAAAACATCACTATACAGTGTATTACTCACAAGGACCGCATCTGCATTTCGAAAGGATTGTTCTAAAAGAAGATTTCCAGATATATCAAACGATTGATAGGCGGCTTGAATACTCTTCTTCGATTTCACAAATACAACATCTAACTTTGTCTGTTTCTTACAATAATCTTCCCATTGTTTATAAATTGTATGAGGGACAACGATTAAGGAAGGGGACTTGGTAGACGTCACTGGTTTTTTCATCACTGTAAAGAAATGTTTAGAACTTCGCGGATACAATACTGTGCGAGTTTGAGAAAATGAACCATGTTCTTTCAACCACGCAAGATATCCAAGCACAACAAGACTTTTCCCAGACCCAACTTCATCCCCCAATACTCCATAATTTGCATAGGTATAGGTATTATAATGTTCAATCCCATTCATACTTGCCTGTTCACGCTCCGCCATCGCATGAATTAATGCACGTTGATGATTTCGCAACGGAAGTTGAATCGAAGCGGGTTGGTCAATCATAGGAGATTGATTCGTTAGACTCTTTTGAAATGTAATATTCATGGCAGATAAAAATGCTTCCGATGTCCAAGAGGGATGTTCTGTTAATCCAGGAACAGAATGATTTTGTTCTGCGGAAGGTTCTCCCATGAATTCTACAAACCGGTGTAATGACTCTTTACGCTGACGAATAGAATTCACGAAGATGTTTGTCTTTTATGAAGGCTTGAATCTTCAGATTTGTATGTTTCACAAAAGGGTTATTTGTTTCAGTTAAGAAACGTTCTTTGCCAAATGTATTTTCAGAATGACTAATGACTAACATAACCTTCATAGGGTCCAATTGAATCATAGGATTTTTATAGTCTTCCAAGAAACTCTTTTCTTCTGCATGTGTTACAGTTTCATCATAGGAATGTGTTTTTGCATAACGTGCCTTATAGGCCATGGTTCCATTCGTCGCATGACGGTCATGATAGGGTCCAAGCTTTATAATCACCTTTGCCGAAGAAAAATGCATATACAATTCTGAACATCCTGCTAAATCTACTTTGGGTTGTGACATGAGTTTTGTAACTGCATGGGCAACTCGTTCTGGAGGATAATAATCATCATCGTCCATACATACAAGTATATCACCTTTTGCTTCCTGATTCAATCGATTTCGTTTGACGCCAATATTCACTTTTTCATCGAGAGCAATGTATCGAATATTGGGAAGCCCTTTTGTCAAGGATAAAAATAATTCACCCACTTTCTCTGTACCATCATCCAAAAGAATCCATTCCATGCGTTCCTTTGGGTAGGTTTGTGATTTGTAACATTCGACTAATGATGCGAGAAATCGTTTTCGATTATATGTGGGCGTCAATACGGATACAAATGGACGGCTCATTCTTCTATAGTCTATGTGTAAATTCCTTAACCCTTGATTGACGTGAGCATGGTTTGAAATGTATCGGTTGCAAGAACAGATTTGTCGGTAGGAGTCCAATAGAATGGTTTCGCAGCAATCTCTGCAATCCAATTTCCACTCACGGGTGCATATGTAGTAAGAGGTAGGAAGGCAAACCAATGAAGTTCACCATCCACAAGTCTTCTATACACCAAATACCCTACTACAAATGGAACATAGATTGGAATACAGCCAAATATGAAATATAAAATACGATACGGATAGGTTCGACCAATTGCAAAGTTGGCTGCCCATGATCCTGAATACAAACAGATTCCAATTAAGAAAAGTAATAGTACTGTTTTTACTCCAACACTTACAACAGTTTTTCCTCCTTCTTTATAATCAATTGTGGTTGCTTGCACTTGTTTGAGATTTGCTTGTTGATTTGCCACTTCTGAGACGACATCCGATTCTGCCTTGTCTTTTACTGCCCCGAGATTGGCTTGTATCTGTTTCACTGTATTTGCATCTTTGATAGATTGTATAATTCTATCATTAAATCGAATCATTTCCTGTGAAAAATCAATTGTGGTCGCTTGTTCGGAGTGACTCTTAAACCATTTGTTCGTATCCTCTGTAATTTGTTTTAGCGTTGTCACTTGTTCAGCTGTTAGTTGCTTCTTCTGTTTCATCGTATCTGCGATGGTAGGAAGTGCCAAAATGACATTTTTAAATTGTAGCTTAGGCTTATCTGTTCCTAAAATGCGAGTAATCTCTGCTGAAGTTGTATCACGATTTGCGAGGATTTGATTGGTTGATGCATCCGGATTTTTCTTTAGCCAATTCATCGCTTGCTGAATGACGAGAAGAATGGATTGCCCACTTTCGGGAGTCAATGCCTTTTTGTTGACATCCGTATTGACATTTGTCTGGATTGTCTGTACATAATTTTGATAGTCCACACGAGTTTGGCGTTGTTGCTGAACTTCCGCAGGACTTGGTTCCTTTTTGCTGAATGTGCCACCCATGAGACAGCGTTCCTATCCTTTGGATTGAAAAGAGATATCCCCTTTCAATCGACGCACCCGAGCAAAATTCATTTAGAGACTTGTTAGAGTCCATCATTAGGAACAAGGAACCCCTCCACCATGTCAAAATCGATTTCCAAACAATCCAACCGTAAAAAGGTTCGGTTTCCATACACCATCATTATTCCAAGTGTTCAACAACCCGATATATTACATACACATACACTTTCTCTTCTTCGCGCCTATCATATTCCACGTGAGGCCATTATTATTGCAGTGACTGATTCTGAACAAGAGATACTCTATAAAGAAAAAATCCCAACATGTTTGTATGGGGTGATAGTCCCTACCTATGCACCATTTCCATCCGCAGAATTTTATAATCGAATCAGTGACCGACTTCCAGAAGGAATTCCCATTGTATATATGGCCGATAATCTTCAAGGAATCTACGAAAAAGAAAGTTATACGACAACTCCTCTTGTGCCACTCCGTAATCTACCTGCACTCTTCAAACGTGGATTTCAAGAATGTGAAAAGGCGCATGCGCAACTATGGGGAATCTATCCTGTGGCGAATGGACATTTTATGAGTCAAACAGTAAGCACCCATCTTAAACATATTCCAGGAACCATATGGGGTTGTTTCAATCCAGGTTCTTCTGCAATTCATCTGACAATGGATGAATCTATCGAGTATCAACGAAGTATCTTGTATTGGAAAACATTTGGTGCACTTGTACGTCTGAATTGGGTTGCATGTATACAAGAGCATCCTTCGAGCCCACCATCACGTCGCTCCGCGAAGAAACTCGCAAAACTCTATCCTGACCTTGTTACACTTGAACATACTTCGAATGGTCACATACATGTTCGACTCCACTCGGTCTAAACTATGTTCTACACAAATCACAATATGACTCGTATTGCGATTTGTGTATGGGGAATTTGTCGGTCATCGGATAAGACAATTGAAAGTGTTCGCACAAATATCATTCAGCCCCTCCATGCAGCAGGAATTGAAACAGAACTCTTTCTTCATACGTATACACTCTATCGACCCTATGAAAATTTACGGGCAGGAGAATTAAAACTTCAATTGAGAAATAGTCTTTGGAAACTCTTTCAACCAGACCAATCAATCGTAGAAGACCAAGATAGTGTGGATAAAACTCTACAACTACATAAGTATCGAACAATGGGGAATCCATGGAAAGAAGAGGATGGTCAAGGGTTTCAAACCCTTGACAATCATATTCGTGCATTATGGTCACTCTATCAAGTCACACAACTATGGCTTCCAAACCAAACAACCTATGATGTAGTCATGTATATTCGCCCTGATGTTCTCTTTCTATCCAAGATTCGTATCGAATGGATACAGTCTCTTTCTGCGCAAACAATCGGAATTCCATCCTTTCATTTAATTGATGGAGTCAATGACCGATTCGCAGTGGGCCGACCCAATGTTATGAAACACTATGGAACACGTTTTTTACATGCAAAGACATATGCAGACAAACTGCCTCTCCATAGCGAACAATTCTTATCATGGATTCTTTCGACGACAAATATACATGTAACATATATTCCCATAAAGTTTCGTAGAATTCGAGCAAATGGTATCGTATGCGAGGCAGATAAGGAAATTGGTCTATAGTTCTATAATGCAAACTTGAGGCCACCATACCCAGATTCTACAGTAAAGAAATTATCATTTTCTGCAAAGACAAGTAATTCATAAACATACGTGGGTGGAATGGGAAGTGGCCATGGATCGACATCCAATTGGAAATTTCGAATTCGACTTGCATTAATTGACCCACTCGGTTGGTCCGTTGGACTGGATAGACTAAAGTTTACAATCGGTAGATACTGTGATTCTGGCAAACTCGCCCCAGTAATTGTGCGATAGGGTTGAATCTTTGTATAATATTCGACTGGTTTTTCTTCCTGGAGTTCATTCCCATCCAAAACAACACGTAAGGAACGAATAATTTGTGGTTGAGAGTTTAGAATCAAAACACCACTGCTAATTGTTGTATTCTGAGCAGGAGTTGCACCAGGGGTCGCTTTCCAAGGAGCACGCCTTGGATTCGTCCAATTGGTATAATTTGCAACTTGATTTCTATACTGATAGGAATCACTTCGTCGTGGCACGAGCAAAAGTCGTGTAATTGGATTTGATACTTCTAGCGTATACAATTCTCTTGTATACAAATTTGCAAAGGGGAATGTTGTGACTTGATTGACAACATAATTAAGTGGCGTAGTTGCAAAAATCTTTCGTTCTTCATCCGTTAAATAAATATAGGAACAGGACAAGGATGGTCCAAAGAACCAATTATTCAGTGCGGGCGGTGTTACATCGATATCCGTCGCAAATGCACGGAATTCTCCAGAGGGATCATAATAAGATACATATTCTGGTTGGCCAATTGTAATCGCAGATTGTGGTGCCAAGACACGATAACCTGGGCGCACACGATACCCAGACGGATCCAAAATACTGTATAATTCTTGAATGGGTCGTAATGTAAGCTGAATCTCACATTCATGATATTGAAGACCAACTAATGGAAGTGCCTTGGAAAATGATTCTGAAAACCAAAGAGGAAGTGGAACATAGACACGTTGTCCTGGAATACTTGGTCGATTCACTTGTTGAAGGGTCGATGTATCTTTTATCACACTGGGATAGCCTGCACCGATTTCTCCACCAGCATAGATTCCTTTTGATGGGTCAACCAGTTCAGGAACTTCACCCACTTGATATCTCCATTTCTGAAACATATCCGTGTCCAAATCCGCATGAGCCTTCGCAATGATATAATCACTACCAAATTCTTGAATCTTGGACCCTCCCACAAAAAATGCAACATTGCTCAAAATATGAGCCCCAAGGTAATTATTCCATTGAAATTCGTATTGTGACTGACGTTCTGATGTAAATGAGACAAACTTGCTAAAAATATCCGGAATTGTAAATGAAAATGTCATATCGGTCATGAGGTCGGCCACACGCTCAATCTTTGCCCGCAAACGAATCGGCTGGTCATAAAATAATTCATTCGGCCCATCCAATGGAAGGGTTGTATTTTCAACTGAAAAATGTGTGTGTCTCTTGAATACCTTGTAAAAATATGTAAACTCTGGATTCCCATTTAAAATGACATTCTGTGAACCATAACTTACCAGTGCTAATAAACCACCACCGGGCATCGGTAGTCTCTCCTGTTTTAGCGCATTGAAGTTATGTTTAGACTCTTGCCGTAGATTTCTTAATTTAAGAAACCTACTCTGCTGGCCGAGGCCATAATTATAAGACGGTTCTATGTCATGGCCCACATTCGTGGGCTATGCTAAGGAACCTCTTAAATTAAGCATCGGACGGTACCACACTGATTGAAATAATGACTGATTGATTCCATCAGATGGATATGGTTATGTAACTATGTTTAACGGCTTGAATTATTGACCCACCATGCATCTTCCAAATAAGGAGGTGCTTGTTCATCAGATTGTTCTGTCTTTCGACTGGGACCTTCTGCAACAAGGGATTGGATTTCTGTATAGGATAATGCATAACTGTAATAAAACAAATTACTCATATTTCCTGAGAAGGTTCCAAAGATTTGAAGAATACCTCCATTCAAGGAAGCCATCTGTGCACCATTTACAATACAGGGGCGCTGACTAAACAAGTAGAGATTGCCAAAGTTTTGATACAAGGCGGCCCCATCCATATTCAA
>JACCDP010329852.1_pt1 | contig 12689 bp, 11 predicted proteins | sample 7445841 | NCBI WGS metagenome assembly JACCDP01 (sample SAMN15323441, study PRJNA562643) | freshwater metagenome | isolation source: river surface water | place: USA:Blue River Watershed | collected 2017-08-17
GCCACGGCCACGGCGAGGAGTGCGGTGGTGGGCTGCACGACGCATTGCACCATGCCGAGGAAATCGCCGAAGGAGTCTTCAATGGCATCGGAACGGCCGTCCGCATGGGCGGAGTGATCAAGCCCGGCAAGACGCTCTACAAACTCATTCTCGGCGAGGATGGCATCACCGCCACTTTGCGCATTCCCGCCCACGGCAATTACGCCCTCTTCACCCAGCATGGATTGGACGAGTTCAAGGGGCGCATTGAGCGCGACGGCAAGCCTGTCGAGCCCACCCATGTTCATGAGCATGGCGGCCATGGTCACGAACACACCCACGACGAGACTGTCTCCAGTGTGGGCATCGAAGAGCGTCGGGAACTCGACGCCAAGAAGCTCAACGCGTGGCTGAGCGAACTGCTCCAGACCAAGGGCCAGGACATCTTCCGCATGAAGGGCATCCTCAACATCAAGGGGCAGGCCAATCGCTTCGTTTTCCAGGGCGTCCACATGCTCTTCGAGGGCAAGCCTGACCGTGCGTGGAAAGACGCCCTCGAGCGCAAGAGCCAATTGGTTTTCATCGGTCGCAATTTGGACCGCGAGGCTCTGAACGCCGGCTTCCGTCGCTGCCTGGCCTGAGAGTTGCCCCTCCAACCGAGTCTGCTGCACCGACCTCGAGATGAACGCTCCGCTCCGACCCGCCGAATGGGTCCTCGATCTCAACGAACCCATCGCCGCCTTGGGAGGCTCGCCGGATGGAAGACTCATCGCGGCCCTGAGCACCGAGGGTTCTGCCTGGGTGGTGGAGGCGTCGACCGGGCGTCGCATCCACACATTTCAGGCTCATGAGGGTGGTGGATTTCGTCTGGTCTGGGGGCCTTCGGGCACCTCGTTTGCCACGGCAGGTCAGGATGGTCAGGTTCGCCTCTGGGATGCGTTGACTGGAACCCAGACCGAATCGCTGCCCATGCCCTCGGCCTGGGTGGAGCAATTGACCGTATCGCCGGTGGGCGATCGGTTGGCGGCCGCCTCCGGCAAGACGGTGTGCATCGGTCGTCCTGGCGGAAGCGGTTGGACCCACACGTTGGGCGGCCATCGCAGCACCGTCGCCGGGTTGGCCTGGTCGGCCGATGGACGATCCTTGGCCGTGGGCTGCTATGGTGGGGTGAACGTGTACGACGCGGACACGGGTCGCGTCACCGCTGAGTTGCCTTGGAAGACGAGTCTGGTGTCGCTGGCGATTTCACCGGACGGCCGTTGGGTTGTCGCCGGCACTCAGGAAAACAGTGTGCAAATCTGGCCGCAGCCCTTCCGTGAGGGCGAAGAGTTGGCCATGTCGGGCTATGAAGCCAAAGTGCGGAGTCTGGCCTGGCATCATTCCGGGCGATACCTCGCCACCGACGGCGGCCAGGAACCCATGGTGTGGGATTGCAGCGGCAAGGGGCCGGCAGGTTCCACGCCGCGTATCCTCGAGGGTCATCCGACCCGAGTCTCTTGTCTCTCTTACCAGAAGGCGGGACACCTTCTGGCCAGCGGCTGCCTGGGTGGCCGAGTGCTGTTCTGGAACGCAGGCAAGTCTTCGCAGCCATTGCGGGCTACCGTGTTGTCGTCCGCCGTCACAGTATTGGGTTGGTTGCCGGGCGATGCCTGGGTGATGGCCGGATGTCGTGACGGTCGCTTGGCGCTGATCTCCGCTCCGAAGGTCTGAGCGGGACGGAGGGCCTTGGGCCTTGCGGTTGGATCGTCACCCGATCGCGGTCCTGCGGCCCAAGCCCAAAAACTCCCGAAGGCGCGGGTGCTCGGGTTGATCGAGCACCGCCCGGGTTGGGCCAGTGGCGACCACGCGACCACCGTCGATGAAGACCACCCGGTGGGCGATGTCGCGGGCGAAGTCCAGTTCGTGGGTGACGAGCAGTAGGGTCATACCCTCAATTGCCAGACTGGCCAGCACCGAAAGCACTTCGCCGCGCAGTTCCCGGTCCAGGGCGCTGGTGGGTTCATCGCAAAGAAGGATTTGCGGCTTCATGGCCAGTGCCCGGGCGATGGCCACGCGCTGCTGCTGCCCGCCCGACAGTTGAGAAGGCCGATGATGGGCGCGGTCCGCCAAGCCTACCTTTGACAGAAGGTTCATCGCCTGTTCCCGGGCCTCGGCATCGGGTACTCGGTCCACGTGGAGCGGAGCCTCCATCACGTTCTCCAGGGCCGTCCGGTGCGGGAAGAGATTGAATTGCTGGAAGATCATCCCGGTGCGGCGGCGCAGTCGCTGGCGCAAGGCGCGGTCGGTGGCCTGCGGTGATCCGGCCTGGATGCGAACGTCGCCGAGGCGCAACGATCCGGAGTCAGGCGTTTCCAGCCAATTGAGGCAGCGGAGCAGGGTGCTCTTGCCGCAGCCGCTCGGGCCGATGAGGGCCACCACTTCGCCGGCTTCCTGACGGTGGTCGATGCCGTCGAGCACGGTGACCGGGCCGAAGCGTTTGCGCAGTCCGACGATCTCGATCATGGCTGCAGCCTCCGTTCGAGGGCCCGTGCCGCGGCCGAGGCCGCATGGCCCATGGCCAGGTAGATGGCAGCGGTGATCAGGCCCAACCCGAGGTAATCGCCTGCGTCCAACGAGCGGATGAGGAATTCCTTGGTGAGTTCCACCAGGCCGATGACCGAGACGATGGAGGAGTCTTTGAAGAGAGCGATGAGGTCGTTGGTGATGCCCGGGAGACTGATGCGCAGCGCCTGAGGCAGGACGACCCGCCGCAACGTCAGGGCCGGCGACAATCCCAAGGCCATCGCCGCCTCGGTCTGCCCGCGGGGGACGGCCTCCAGCCCGGCGCGGAGATTCTCGGCCTCGTTGGCGGCGTAGTTGAGGCCGAGGGTCAGCACGGCGGCGGCCCCGGCCGGGAGGTTCCAGCCGAGAGCCTGAGCCAGCCCGAAGTAAATGAAGTACAACTGCAGCAGCAGCGGCGTGCCCCGGAACACCTCGATGTAGACGATGGCTGTCCGCCGGAGGATCGGGGTGCCGTAGCATCGGGTCAGTGCCAGCCCGAGTCCGCAGGTCATGGCCAAAGTCATGGATGCGAGGGTGACCCACAGCGTGGTGATGGCGGCCTCAAGCAGGATCGGCAGGTAGCGGAGGCTCGATCCGAGTCCGGCCTTGGGCTTGGGGGCCACGGGGTCGCCGACGGTCGGGGGGTCCCCGGGTTCGGCGGTGTTTTTGGTTCCGATGGCTCCGGAGATCCCGGAACTTCCCGAGGTTTCAGTGACCAGGGTCAGCCCGGTGGATGGTGAGGGTCGGGTTCCATTGGGTGCGATCTTGGTCGCAGGGCCGGCGGCCGGGGTCGTCTCGTGAGGCTCAGGTTTCCAGGTGGCCAGTCCCGCCTGCGCCGCATCCCAGAGTTGGTAGCGTTGGTAGATGCGTTCGAGAGTGCCGTCGTGGATGAGGTCGCCGAGGGCTGCATTGATGTGGAAAAGCAGGCGTTCGGATCCCAGCGGGACGGCGATGGCGTAATGCGACGGCGCAAAGGCCGGCCCGGCTCGTCGGAGTTGTGGGCGGCCTTGGAGGTTAATCGTGGCGATCGGTGAGTCGGTGAGGACGGCGTCGATGCGGCCGAGTTCGAGATCGCGGAAGTAGTTCACGTTCTCGTCGTAAACGCGCACCTCAAGGCTGGGCTGCCGAGTGGCCAGTCGGTGTGACAGCGTGGAGGCCAGCACTCCGATGCGGCGCCCGGCGAGGTCTCCGAGGGTGCGGATGCCTGTGTCTGAGGCCCGCGTGACCAACTGTTGTCCGAACGTGAAGTATGGCCGGCTCATGGCGACCTGGGCGAGGTTCTCGGGCGTGCGCTCGAGGGCTGCGATGATGATGTCGAAATTGCCGCCCTGACGAAGGCCGGGAATGAGGTTGGCCCAGTTGAATTGGACGAAACGGGACTGGCACCCAAGCCGATCGCACAACGCCTGGGCGAGCTCGACCTCGAAGCCGACGAGTTGGTCGGGCTGTTCTGCCGGATGAAAGATGTAAGGCGCCCCGCCCTCCGCATCATTCGCCCATCGGAGCACCTGGGGAATGCCGGATGGTGGTTTGGTCGCGACAGCCGGGTTTGTCCGTGCCTCCGAGGCAGGGCTTGCTTCGCCGGTGCACCATCCCCCGGCGGTCCACGCCAAGAAAATGAAAAGCCATGTGTGGACGCAGCGCACCGTCCAGCGATTAGCCGCTGCGCATCCAGTTTCTCAAGCCAATAACTACGCGGACTATCCACCACCATCGGGGTCGGTCCCTCACATCTACACAAAAGGTGTCATATTATCATAAATCAGCTGCCTGGCTTGGGAAGGCTGGCGCCCGGTGACAGTGCCTTGAGGGCTCCGCGGAATGGGTCCTGTGTTTGCAGGGAACGTGGGGCCAGAAGGAACTTTCGCGCTGGAGCGCGAGGGGGATCAGGGTGTCGACGTTCCAGCGCTCACTTCGGACCCATTCCGCTCCCGCCATGGACCCTTGGGGTCGGTCCCTCATATCTACACAAAAGGTGCCATATCATTATAAATCAGCTGCCTGGCTTGGGAAGGCTGGCGCCCGGTGACAGTGCCTTGAGGGCTCCGCGGAATGGGTCCTGTGTTCGCAGGGAACGTGGGGCCAGGAGGAACTTTCGCGCTGGAGCGCGAGGGGGATAAGGATGTCGACGTTCCACTGCTCACTTCGGACCCATTCCGCTCCCGCCCAAGGTGCCTGAGGTGAAAATGTTGACCTTTATGTCAGAGGCTGACGTGCATCGCCTGCGTTGGTGAGGTGTTTTGGGGCGAACTCCGGGTTCGCCTTGATGGGCTGCATTGGGCTTTCATCGGGTCCGGCATAATTGGCCGTCCATGCAATGAGCGAACACTGGGATGTGGTGGTGGTCGGGGGAGGTGCGGCAGGGCTGTTCTGCGCCCGGTCAGCGGGATTGCGCGGGCGGCGCGTGGAGTTGCTGGAGCACAATCCGCGGCCTGGTAACAAGATCCTGATCTCCGGCGGCGGGCGCTGCAATTTCACCAACATCGGCGCGACCGCGGCCAACTACGTCACCTCAGGCAGTCCGCATTTCCTGAAGTCGTCGATGGCCCGGTTCACACCGGCCGATTTTCTGGCGCTGGTGGAGCGTCACGGGATCGCTTGGCATGAGAAGAAGCTGGGGCAGTTGTTTTGCGATCAGAGTTCGAAGCAGATCCTGCAAATGCTCGAGCAGGAATGCGGGGATGCAGGGGGGCGAATCACGGTGAACTGCAAGGTGGAGGGCGTGGAGCGGTTGCCGGAGGGCGGGTGGCGGATCCGCACTTCGCAGGGCGAGCGCACGGCCGAGTCGCTGGTGATCGCAACCGGGGGACTTTCGTTTCCGAAGTTGGGCGCGACGCCCTGGGGATACCACATCGCCCGCCAATTCGGGGTGCCGCTGGTGGAGCCACGTCCGGGGTTGGTGCCGCTGACGCTGCCCGCGACCCGGTACTCGGCGTTCACGGCGTTGAGTGGATTATCAATCGATGTCGAAACCTGGGCGAGTGCCGACCGCCCGCGTTTCCGAGAGAATGCGCTATTCACGCACCGGGGGCTCAGTGGTCCTTCGATCCTTCAGATCTCGAGCGTGCTCAAGTCGCGCGAATCGTTCCGGATCAATTTGCTGCCCGGCGTGGATGCAAAAGCATTCCTCATGTCACACCGGATGGGTGGCAAGGATCTGAAGTGGGCGCTGCGTCAGGTGCTGCCGGAGCGGTTCGTTCAGGCGTGGTTGGGGCCGAACGCAGCTCCACGACCCTTGGCTCAATTGCCGCAACGCGAGATCGACACGTTGGCGGCGCAGCTCTCGGGCTGGGAGCTCCAACCAGACGGCGACGAAGGGTATCCGAAGGCGGAGGTGACGGTAGGTGGTGTGGACACATCCGCGCTGTCGTCCAAGACCATGGAGTGCCGGGAGGTGAAGGGGTTGTTCTTCATCGGTGAGGTGGTGGATGTGACCGGCTGGCTCGGCGGCTACAACTTCCAGTGGGCATGGGCCAGCGGCTATGCAGCCGCTCAGGCCGTCTGAGGGCGCGGGCTTTTTTGGCGGCTACCGTGTTGGATCGGGAGGCGAGTACCGCAGACAGACACGCCCCCCGATCCGCCTTGTCCCTGCCGAAAATTCCTCGCCGCACTCAGACGGCCTGGGCCGGGGAGTTTGTGTAGCGCCGGAAGTTCGTGGCACCTCTGAGGGTTGGGCGCTGGCTCCAAAATTGGCGAGGTCTTCGGGGGTGGAACGCTCTGGCGCTCTCTAGGATTTTCTTGTTCGTGCTTTCGTATTCCTGCTCACTGATCAAGCCGTCGTCGCGCAATTGCTTCAGGCGGCGAAGCCCTTCATCGAACGCCATCGTCTCATCGGGGGGAGGTTTGTTGCCACCACGGATGCCCGCCTCATCCATCGCGTCCTTCAAGACGCCTCCGGCCATGGGTCACCACAGATAGACATCACGTCGTGCCTGTTCGGTGTCGAGGGTGATTCCTGAGCCTGCCAAGCCTGCTTTGCCAACGCCGGACAAGAGGCCGCCGGTGACCATCATCACCGTGCCGATGACCGCTCGCAGCGCCTCTGAGCGACCCCGTTGCAAGCGCCGACGGTGATGTGCTGCCGGCCGCTCCGGCCGGTGGGAAACAGCGCTGCATGCCAGCCGAAAAACCGTTCCGCGGTCATCGGCGGGTCATAGGCGTGCGTCGCATCGATCATAACGTCGGCGATCCCTTCCACGTTACGGTCCACTGGCGGCAGACCACCGACCTCCACCCCCATGCGGCGGGTGATTCCTGAACGCACGGATCGGGCATTCAACTTCTCGCCCTCGATCTCGCTGGTCTTCACCACGTCCTGGGTCAGCGTCCGCAAGGCGGCCTCCTCCCGGAGCGTGAACCCAAGGGATTGCATTCGGCCGACCAACGATCCCTGCAAGTATCGTACCTCGGCGAGAGGGGCTGCCAGCTTGGCTGCGTCCCACCGGAGATCCGGCCAGTTCGTTTGCTCGTGGATATCAATGCAATCTCCGCGCCGATTGCGTTAATCCCCGCAGGTGCGATCCAATCTCCGCACGAAATGCGGTGAATAGGGGCGCTATTCTCCGCAGCGTGCGAATTTCGAACGCCGGCGCTCTCCGGAGCCTCCCGACGAAACGGCTGCAACGATAGGTGATGCCAACCCAGTCCTCGCCACGGAGGTTCCAGATTCGGAAGTCGTTCCCTGACTGCGTTCGCGCCGTGAGGGAGTGTCTATTCGGCGGGTCGGTGAGCGCCCATCACCGCTCCTGGCCGATCCGGATCAGCGTGCCGTTCTCGTCCACCAGGGCGAACTCCCGCATCCCCCAAGGCTTGTCTTCAGGAGTCGTGAGACGCGGTATGCCGTCGTGGGGCAAGCCAACGGCAGCGAAGGCTTCGAACAGTGCGTCGACGTCGTGAACCCTGAAGTAACAGCCGAACGCCGATTCCCGCGGGATCAGCGCCGCGTGCGCGAAGAAATGGATCTCCAGCGTCCCACGAACAGCGATGGCGTAGTCTCCGGCGGGTGACGCAACCTCGACGTTGAAACCCAGCCGTCGATAGAACGCGAGCGTCGATTCCATTGAACGGGCGGGCAGGATCGGGATAGCGAGGTCAGTGTGTGCAATGGCTGGAGGCATGGCGCGTCGAATGAGGGTGCGGTTCTCGGCTTTCCGGCCCGGCCTGGCTCCCGACTTGATGAATTCTGTCTGGTCTGGTTGAGATGAACCGTCAAGGCCACTGCGTAAACCCAAGCTCTTTCCTTCGAGATTTCCGGCTCTGAACCAACCAGGGAAGGCGCGAAGTGCCGGCTTGCGATCGGTGTTGAACCAAACGGGTTCAGGGAACAAGTGCCAATTTTGGATGTCGTCCTCCGAATGCACTCATCCGCGCACATATCCTTGGCAACGGCGCTTTGCTGGGTGGTGCGGAGAGTTTTCAAAACTCGGCCAAACGGTGTCGTCGCTCGGCACTTGATGCCGGTCTGCAAGTCGCGATTGGCGCTGCGCGGTGTGGTGAAAACAAAATTCGTGTTTCTGCCGCTTCAAATCTGATCCTTTCAGCGCCCGCGTGTGTGGTGAACGGTGTTGAAGGCTCTTCGGTAGGTGTCAACGACGGTTTAAAAACCAACGGAACCTGCCGGTTTGAAAACCACGTTTTTCAGAAACCTGTCGGTGCATTCATCCCGCCTGGTCCTGGTAGGTGTGAAAGCGAATCCCGATCAGACCTGCTCGGCGTTGAACGCTCGTGGCATCTATTAGAAGAAGGAAGAAGCTCTGGCGCTCAATCCGGGAGAAAACGCCCGCAAGAACACGGTAAAACCGTAGTTTTCCAACCGGCAACTTTCTACGGGTTTCGGAACGATGCTGAGAATACGGCAGTGAGCGGCTCTTTTTTCAGCAGGAGCGGTCGTTGAACACGGTTGTTCATCCGGGACGTCTCGATCAAAGGGTGATGTTGACAGCCCTGGCGAACCCGTCCCTCGCAGCCGCAGCGGATACGAGATTCGGAGATCGTTCCCGGACCCCGTTCCCGGAGCCTATTCGGCGGTCTCAGAGCCGCCGGGTGGCCCACTCTGCGGACCCCGAGGTGCGTGGCAACCGAATCTCCCAGCGTGAACCGTTGGTGGTGAGCGTTAGGATATCGATGCCCGCATCGGTTCGAGACACCGCCCCCGTCAGGGAGAGCTTCTCGATGTATGCCGATCGCTCAGGCAGATCGTAGTCGAATGAACCCACGCCCGTGTTCAAGTCCAAGTTGTTGCGCTCCACGATCGCTTTCGCGGAATCCGGCAACAACGGTGGCAGCCACCCTCGCGCCAATGCTCCCTGCGACTTCGCGTCTGCCAGGGTGTCAAACCGTGTCGTGACCCCATCGCTACATCCCGTCAGTGCCAGCAATGTGATGATGGAGAGGGCGGAGCGCATGCTGCTGCTGCGTTTTTGGCTTCAGTGTTTCACCACGTCACCCGACCGGGTGATTCCCATGCGCGCACCCAGAAGCGTTGTACCTTTGTACCACAGGACCACCTCGTTGGCGTTGGTGGTGGAGGGCGGCACGTATTCTACAGGCGCCTTGGCCGTGTCATCTCTGAAGAAAGCGTTGATCTCAGCGTCGTCCTTCGGGTAGCGCCCGTTCTTCTTCTCGAAGTCGTTGAGGCTCGCCCAATAGCCTTTTACGGTTTCCGCCATCCCGAATTCAATGAACCTCTTGTATGGCCCCAGGATGAGTCCTGAGGCCGCCAAAAGAACCCCGGCTGCTACCAGCGACGTTTTGTACCAACTCACGCCTGACCTCACTGGCCGCAGCACTTCTTGTACTTCTTGCCGCTGCCGCAGGGGCAGACGTCGTTGCGGCCGACGCGGGGGACGGCGCGCACGGGTTGGGCCTTGGCCAACACTTCGTTGGCTTCGGTGACCACGTTGCTGGATTCAGCCAATGAGGCCGGATCCTGGAACGGAGCGGCCGTCTCGTGGACGGTCGTCTGCGGCAGGTTGTGCAGGAACTGCTCGAAGGCCATGAGGCTCGAGGCGCTGCGGAAGATGTTGTGGCAGATCTCCGACTTGATGTTGACCATCAGGGCGTCGAAGAGCTTGAAGGCCTCGGCCTTGTACTCGATGAGCGGGTCGCGCTGGCCGTAGGCGCGCAAACCGATGGAGTTGCGCAACGAATCCATCCCGTACAGGTGCTCCTGCCACAGGCGGTCGATGGCATCGAGGATGGTGTAGCGCTCGATGTTGGCCAACGCGTCGGCTCGCTCGAAGCTCACCTTCAGCTCGTAGGCCTCACGAATGGACTTCGACAGGAAGTTCAGCGCCGAGAACTGCGCCTCGTTGAGGCCATCGAACATCGACCCTTCCACCGGAGCCACCTTGCCTGCCCGCGCGGCCTTGAGGATCTCCTCCTCGGGCATGCCCAAGGGGAAGTTCATGTTCACCCAGTCGGCCATGCCCCGGATATCCCAATCGCCCGGATCGGACTCGGCATGGGTGAACTGCTGGACCTTCTGCAGCACCACCTCTTCCATGATGTCCATCAGGCGGTCGCGGACATCGTCGGCGTGGATGATGTCGTTGCGGAACCCGTACACGACCTCGCGCTGCTTGTTCATCACGTCGTCGTACTCGAGCGTGCGCTTGCGCTGCTGGAAGTAGTGGCCCTCGACTCGCTTCTGGGCGGTCTGGATGGAGCGGTTGAGCAGCGGATGCTCGAGTTCTTGGCCTTCTTCGAGGCCCATGCGCTCCATGACCTTGGTGATGCGCTCGGAACCGAAGAGGCGCATGAGGTCGTCTTCCAGAGAGATGAAGAAGTGCGACGAACCCGGGTCGCCCTGACGGGAGCAGCGGCCGCGCAACTGGCGGTCGATACGGCGAGATTCATGGCGCTCGGTGCACAGCACATGCAGGCCGCCCAGTTCGCCGACCCCGGCCCCCAGTTTGATGTCGGTGCCACGTCCGGCCATGTTGGTGGCGATGGTCACCGCACCCTTTTGCCCGGCGCGGGCGACGATCTCGGCCTCCTGTTCGTGGTACTTGGCGTTGAGCACCGAGTGGACGATGCCCTCCTTCTTGAGCATTCGGCTGAGCATCTCGCTCGACTCCACCGAGATGGTGCCCACCAAGATGGGTCGGCCTTGCGCGTGGAGTTCCTTGAGCTCCTTGAGTACGGCGTTGAACTTCTCGCGGCGGGTCTTGTAGACCGTGTCGTTGGAATCCTTCCGGATGTTGGGCCGGTTGGTGGGAATGGTGAGCACGCCCAGCTTGTAGATGTCGAAGAACTCCTGAGCCTCGGTCTCGGCCGTGCCGGTCATGCCCGCCAGCTTGGTGTAGAGGCGGAAGTAGTTCTGGATGGTGATCGTGGCGAGTGTCTGGGTCTCGCGCTCGATCTGGACGTTTTCCTTGGCCTCGACCGCCTGGTGCAGACCCTCGCTCCAGCGACGACCGGTCATGAGTCGGCCCGTGTGCTCGTCGACGATGATGACCTTGTTGTCCTGCACCACGTACTGCACGTCGCGCTCGTAGAGGCAGTAGGCCTTGAGCAACTGGCTCAGGGCGTGGATGACGCCGGCCTTTTCCTCGAATTGGGCCTGGATACCGCCCTTGGCTTCCATGCGGCCCTTGGCATCGAGCTCCGGAGAGGTGTCGATTTGATGGTAGAGCGTGGGCAGGTCGGGCAGCACGAAGGCGTCGGGATCATTCGGGCTGAGATGGGCGCGGCCTTTCTCGGTGAGGTCGGCCTCGTGGGACTTCTCCTCGATGGCGAAGAAGAGTTCCTCTTTCTGGGCGTACAGTTCCTTCTTGGACTGGTCGGTCAGCAGGAGGGCCTCGTAGCGTTGAACCAACTGCTGGTTGCGGGGCTCCTCGAAGAGGCGCATGAGCCCTTCGGAGCGGGGTTGGCCCAACTTGGCACGGTACAGCAACATGCCGATTTCCTGTTCCAGATCGGCGGCGTTCTTGGGCGGGACGCCGTTTTCAGGGCGCAGCTTGGGAATGAGGGCCTCGGCTTCGCGCAGGAAGCGGTTGCAGAGTTCCTGCTGGGCTTGGACCAGGCGTTGGACCGCCGGCTTGAACTCCACGAATTTCTGGTCCATCGAGACGACCGCGGGGCCTGAGATGATGAGCGGGGTGCGGGCTTCGTCGATGAGGATGGAGTCGACTTCGTCGACAATGGCGAAGTAATGGCCGCGCTGGACTTGCTCCTCCTTGCGAGTGGCCATGCCGTTGTCGCGCAAGTAGTCGAAGCCGAATTCGGCGTTGGTGCCGTAGGTGATGTCGCACTGGTACATCTCCCTGCGGACCGACGGCGGTTGGTCATGCAAAATGCAGCCGACGGTGAGGCCGAGGAACTTGTAGACGTGGCCCATCCACTCGGAGTCACGGGAGGCAAGGTAGTCGTTGACGGTGACCACGTGCACGCCGCGTCCGGACAGGGCGTTGAGATAGACAGGAAGGGTGCCGACGAGGGTTTTGCCTTCGCCGGTGGCCATTTCGGCGATGCGGCCCAGGTGGAGGCCCATGCCGCCGATGAGCTGGACGTCGAAGGGGACCATTTCCCAGCGGATGGGGTGTCCGCGCACTTCGACATCGGTGCCGCAAAGGCGACGGCAGGCGTTTTTGACGACGGCGAAGGCCTCGGGCATGATGGCTTCGAGCTCGCGCTTGAGTTCGTCGTTGTCCTGGATGGTCGACAGCCGGGCCTTCCAGGCGGCGGTCTTTTCGCGGAGCACCGACTCCGGTTGGGACTGGAGTTCCTGCTCGATCTGGTTGATCCGGGCAACGAGCGGACGGAGGCGCTTGACCTCACGGTCGTTGCGGGACCCGAATATCTTACGGAAAATCAGACCGATCATGGGTGTCTCAAGTTAAAGAACGTGCAAGCTAAGTAACCCCACCCCCAGCGTCAAAGGCTTTGACCGGCGCGCTCTTCGCAAGGGGTCGGTCCCGCATATTTACACAAAAAGAGGCACTCTATACTATTTTGCCGCTTTTGCGGGGGCTCCGCGGGATCGGTCCTGCGCTCGCAGGAAGGCTTGGGGGAGGAGGGGCGTTCGGAGTGTCCCAACGGGGCACCGCATACCAGCCCGGGGTGAAACCCCGGGTATGGTGCACAACCGGAGCGTTCTGAAGGAACGCCGCATGTGTGAATATGAAACTGAAACGACTAACCGGTGAAAGACCGAGTACGGTGCTGGC
>JACCDP010912194.1_pt1 | contig 12687 bp, 27 predicted proteins | sample 7445841 | NCBI WGS metagenome assembly JACCDP01 (sample SAMN15323441, study PRJNA562643) | freshwater metagenome | isolation source: river surface water | place: USA:Blue River Watershed | collected 2017-08-17
GATTTTTTTGAAGAGGTGAAAAATGTACGAAAATAGAATCAAGCATTTAACTGAAACACACCGTCTTTTGGATAAACAAATCGATGAAATGGAAAAAACTGGTAATTTCCAAGACGAAAAACTGTCTGAATTGAAGAAGAAAAGATTGCAATTTAAAGACGAAATTGCTAGACTAACTAAATTGCAATGGGAACACGACCACGAAACTATTCATCATGACGACGACCGATAAACCTTGCTCAACCTGTGGACAAATTTACAGTGCTGCCTGCGATTGGCAGCAAGGTCGTTGTCCACATCATCCGCCCTTCCTTAACCCTCACTCATTTAGATATCTCAACTTAATCAACTCTATCAAAGGCTGGTATAAATCATGGCAACAAAAAAACAAAAACAAGAACTAGTAGACATATTAAAGTTTACTCCTATTAAAGTGACACTGAATCTTCAGGGCTACGGTGGCGAATGTTATGCTGGAAAAGTAGATCGAAAGATTTATGATTATTTTAAACAGCGTAAGTTAGATATCAACGAATTTGCCTACAACAGTGACTATGCCGAAGAAAAAAGTATTCCAGAAGATCTACAACCTTTTTATCCCGGCAGTCCTTACGATTGTGATAATTTATTCCATGCATCTGGTGCAGAACTTTCTGATTTAAATTGTATTAGAATCGAAGACGAAAACGGTAAAACTATTTGGGAAAATAACCTAAGCTACAGCGAATTAGAAGAAGCAGGTGTGACTGTAAGTGAAAGTGGTGGCGGAGAATTACTAGATCTATGCGACGACAATGATGTAGTATTCTGGGGTGGGTCAGGAGAAAAGGGCTGTTTCTTTGATGCTGAGTTTATACTAAGAGCTCCGTTTGATCCTAAGAAATTGACTATTAATTATGAAAACTGTGATGATTGGTATTTGATCACTACTGTCGAATACGACGGCGAAGAACTCGATGGATTTGGGGGCTACTCTACTACGGGCAAATGGTCAGAGGCTAAATGGATCCTTTTCAACGACGAAGAAGTGTACGAACCATCAGATGAAGAAGACGCTCCCATCTTAGACGGTCAAGAAATGCAGGCACAAGAAGCCATCGACAACTGGGATCCTGCGAAAGAACTTGATAAAATCTGGGAAAATTCTAAAACAGATTGGTTTGATAAAAATGATAAACCGGCATATAAAGGAGAATACGAAGTGTTAATTGATGCTCCTTGGCCGTTAGGTGGACCTGGAATGGCAGAATGGACCGGTAGAGGTTGGAAAAAAGAAGGAGAAAAAGTTAAAATACATCAATGGCGTGGTTTAAAATTTGATCCTAAGGAAGTTCAATGAAGCGTGATTATAAAGAAGGTGTACATAAAGATATTACATTCTTTGTAGGAAAAGAAATTGAACATACACCTGCATACGGAAAAATGACATTGTTTGTCGTAGGTGTACAATCGATAACCGATATCGAAAAAGCTATCGGAGATCCTTCGTTAATTGGTAATCCTATTACACATATCTTTTTTGGTGCTAATCATAGCTTCAATCCTAAATATGATGATTATGAAGATTGGAAACAATGGGAAGATATGATCGAGTACTTCCTCAAACAAGGATATTGGTGTAGCCTTGACATTCCAATGAGTGCTGTCGAACAGTTTAACGATGGTGGTTTGAACGATCACAACAGGTTTATTCCGCAGATTCGAGTGCCTATCCCGTATATTAAATTGTGGAATTATAATACAATGTTAAAAATCGACGACAAAGATTTTAACGCAACTAATCCTGGGGTATGGTGCCATAACCTCAGAGATCTAATGGGTAGGGATCGTTTTACCGATTGGGATCAATATGGCAAGGATGAGATAATCAAATGAGTGGTTATGGATTAACTTCAGCAGGAGCCTATGCTAATCAATCAAAAAAAGTATCGGCTATTAGACCTGCTCGTAAAATTAGGAAGGCAAAAAAAGTGAAACTGACATTTAGACAGCGCATCAGAAACTGGTTGATGCGAGATGACGAAGAGGCAGATGTACCCCAGATGGTCGTTTCGGAAGATCGTCTATCTAGTGAAGGTATGCGTATGCAGATCTATCGTGCATCGGGTGGATATGTTGTAGAAACTCGTAGCTACGACAGTCATAAAGATCGCAACTTTAATACTATGCACGTCATCACAGAAGATCAAGATCTCGGTGATGCTTTAGGTAAAATCGTTATGATGGAGGCACTGAAGCGATGAAACATCCAGATCTAAAAATTAAAAATATCACTGTTAAAGAAACTCCGGCTTATAGAGTGCGTGTTGAATCTTGGGAATCTATTTCACCTAAAGGGCTATTGTCTGTAGATATTGTCCAAGAATGTATTAACGACAAAGGAGAAATTACATCTTCTAGCACATATAACTTTCATATGTCTAGAGATGAAATTAAAACACTGTGTGAAGGATTATTATCAGTATGATCATTCGCCAAGATGTTCGACCAAACAAAATGATCTGGGTGACTTTCCGCAAGGAAGGCATTCACAAATATCCTGCGGCACTGACAGATCCTAATCTAGCTACGGGAGATGAATATGATGTATCGTTTTTGGGTCACCCTCATCGCCACATCTTTCATTTCAGGGTGTGGATCAGTGTGCAACATAATGACAGGGACATCGAGTTCATCCAGTTCAAACGATGGCTCGAGTCGCTGTATAATGGTCAAGGTTCCGTTCTAAGCCTTGACTACAAGAGTTGTGAGATGATGTCAGATGATTTAGCTCATATCATTTCACTAAAGTATCCAGGCCGAGAGGTTTGGATTGAGGTCTCCGAAGACGGAGAAAATGGTTCATTCATCAAATATTAAAGGAAAGACAGATGAAAAACTACAAGGACTACAAATATTTTGAAAATCGTCCTGATGTTGTAAAGGTGTGGGATGACCTCGAGGCATACCACGATTGGTGCAGATTTGAACTCTGCGATTTTAATCCTGCAGATCTTTATCGTAAAGATTCTGTCAACTACTCAGCTTACTTAAACAGTAAGCGTCCACGTAGGCCATATCAAGGTAATAAGCCTCGCTGGGAAAATAATGGACGCCGCAATGGCCAAAATTTTTCTCGTTGATCTAGAAGCTGTAGAAACAAGGTATACAGGCCAGTGGAAAACCCACTTGCCTGCCTTGTTGCGAAGGAAAGGACACGATGTTCAAATTATATCTGGCCCTACGGATATTCCTAAAGCCACTACTCCTGGCGCCTTTCTTAATTTTGGCGGCACTAATATCTATAAGTCTCGCCAAGTTGAAGAATTTAGTCGCCTATTTACATCCGGATCAGTTAAGTCTGGGGATCATTTTTTGTTTACTGATGCTTGGCATCCTGGCATCATAAACTTAAAATACATGAGTGAGCTTCTTGGCATTCCTGTCAAGATTCACGCATTATGGCACGCCGGCAGTTATGATCCTCAAGATTTTCTAGGCAGACTTATTGGTAATGCTAAGTGGGTTAGGCACGCTGAAAAAAGTTTCTTCCATGCAATTGACCATAACTGGTTTGCTACAGATTTTCATATCAAAATGTTTGATCACAACTTGTTAAATCATGTTGTTGACTACGATGATAAGAAAGTTGTTCGCACAGGCTGGCCTATGGAATATATGCCAGACACTTTGTCTATGTACAAAGGTATGACTAAGCGTGATCTCATACTGTTCCCTCATAGACTAGCACCAGAAAAACAAGTCGAAATATTCCAAGATCTCAAAGAACATCTACCGCAATATGAGTTTAAGATCTGTCAGGAATATCCATTAACTAAAAACGAATATCATAATATGCTAGGTGAGGCTAAACTCGTGTTTAGTGCTAATCTACAAGAAACACTAGGTATAAGTTGGTACGAAGGCGCACTAGTAGATGCTATCCCTATGGTTCCTGATCGATTAAGCTACAGCGAAATGGCTTTAGATACTTTCAAATATCCATCAGAATGGACTGAGTCATTTGAATCTTACACTGTGCATCGAAAAGAAGTTTGTCATAAGATAATCCAGTATATGGAAAATTATGAAAAGTTCTTACCAAGCCTAAATAAACAGGTAGATGTATTAACTGAAAACTTCTTTAGTTGCAATAATCTACTAGAGATGTTAAAATAAAATGTCATCCACGACTATAACTCGGAGAATAACAATTGACAACATTTACAACAGAAGATAAAGACAGAGCACTGGCAGGTGCTGAATTAATGAGCGACAAAGGCTATGAAGAAGCATATCTAGCAGATGTAATTCGTTTCAAAATGAAACGAGACAAAAAGCGTTTCTGGGCTGGGGATAATATCAGTGAGTATATTCTCGACGAAAGAATGAAAGAACAGTTAATTGACGAAGCAACAGAAGCATTTGAAACCGTGCTGGATCGATTGCTGATCGATCGTGAAACAGATCCTAATTCAAAAGGCACAGCCCGCAGGCTTGCTAAAATGTATTTCAACGAGATAATGGCAGGTAGATATGACCCAAGTCCAAATGCAACTGCTTTTCCAAACGATAGCCAAGATAGATATGAAGGACTACTTGTTGTTCGTAGCGAACTTCGTAGTATGTGTAGTCATCACCATCAGCCTGTGGTCGGCGTCGCTTATATTGGCATCATCGCAGCAAACAAACTCATCGGTCTTTCAAAATATACCCGCATTGCCCAGTGGTGTGCTAGGCGTGGAACGCTTCAAGAAGAACTTGCTAACGATATCGCAAGAGAAATTGAACGTGCTACAGGTGCTAAAGATCTAGGAGTTTATATACAGGCCACACACGGATGCTGTGAAAATCGCGGCATCATGGCACACAGTTCTTTGACTCAGACCACCGTGCTCAAAGGTGCGTTCAAAGATGATCCAGGTACGAAGAAAGAATTCTTCGATAACATTAAACTTCAACAAGAATTCGCTCCGAGATGATATTCTTTGCTCCGCTTAGAGATGACCTAATGGTTCAACAGCAGATTAAAAACTCCTGGGAACATTTCGTCGGTGTTATCATGTTGAACCAAACTGGACGCAAGCCGGTGAAAACCTGCTTGCCTGAGTTCTTATATTGGTTTCCAAATCCACACGCTCTGTTGGCAGCTGACGAAGATTTTGTTAAAAGCATCATTCAACCATTAGGAATGGTTAATGTTCGATATCAGCGTTTGGCTGGTATGAGCAGAGATTATTTGACTTGGGACGGCGATGATGCTACAATGTTATATGGCATTGGCAAGTATGGTTCGGATAGTTATGAAATCTTTTTCAAACAAAACTACGCCGTTGAGCCTACGGATAAAGAACTGAAACGATACCTCGCAGAGGAGATTTTTAATGTTGTTGAAACTGCTTGAGCGACTGGGACGCAAACGTATCATCTATGATCGTGTTCACAACGAACCGTATCTAGAACGGTATTATCTCTTTCTTAAAGAGCGTGAGCGTTTTCCCTTTAATGTATTCTTACATAAATTCCTAAAAGGAGATCCCGATGATGTCCACGATCACCCGTGGTCTTACGCAACTCTTATCCTTAAAGGCGGATATTACGAATGGATACCGCAGTTTGACGACAGCGGAACAAAGACTTGTGAAGTTAGAAAGTGGCGTGGCCCTGGTCATTTCCGTATATGTAAGCCTACTTCTTATCATCGTATTGAATTAAAAGAAGGTGTCACAGCCTGGACATTATTCATGCCCGGTCCCCACAAGCGTGAATGGGGATTCCTGGTTAATAATAAATGGATACAACACGAACAATACCTCAAGGAGAGATATGAACAAGCTCATAATCGACCAGCATGAATTAGAAGCATTAGTTAATAAAATAGGCAGAGAGATTCTAGTAGGATCCTGGAGACCAGATTACATTGTGGGACTAAATCGTGGAGGTCTAGTTCCTGCCGTTATGTTAAGTCATTACTTAAATGTACCTATGTATACTCTAGATGTAAGGCTACGTGACGGAGAAGCAGAACCAGAGAGCAATCTATGGATGGCTGAAGATGCTTTAGGTCCTAATAGCAGAGATAGGTTTGTAGCAGATGAAAATGATATAGGTGGTATTCTATCTGCTGCCAGTGATTTGTTAGAAAACGGAACTTATAAAGAAATCTTAATTGTTGATGATATCAACGATACCGGCGCTACTTTTAATTGGATTATGCAAGACTGGCCCAGCGGATGTTTTCCAGAAGACCCTGCTTGGGATGAAGTATGGAATAACAATGTCAAGTTTGCTGTATTGATTGATAATCTCTCTAGCAAGTGTAATGTCAAAATGGACTTTGTTGGAAAAGAAATTAATAAAGCTGAAAATGATGTTTGGGTTGATTTTCCCTGGGAAGATTGGTGGACTAAATGATTAAAAAACTTTTTAAACCGCAACCTAATTTTTCTTATCCACAAATGCGTGATCCCAAAAGGAATCCTAAATGCTATGAACTCACTGATCAAGAACGTGAAGAAGCTGTTCAACGAGTGGATCGAATCCTACGAGAGCGAGCTCTTGAACAAACACACGGATACTACGGAGCCTAAATGAGCGACTTAAAATTTACTACAGCAGGCGAATATATGTTAGATGTTAATGACTCTGTTGACAAAAAAAGAGGTCGTCGTTATTTTGTCAACGAATCCGGATTGAAGGTCGATGCAGAAACTGGAGATTTGTTGCCCGAAGATGAAACACGGGCACAATGTTTAGCGCCATGATTAAAAATATTAGAATTTGGTTAGCAAGAAAGATCTTAGGCAAGCATTGTCCTTGTTATAAAATGGGATATCATAACCTCTGTGATTTTCGCAATCATACAATAGGAGGTAATAAAAAATGATTGATGCTAAAATAAAAATTCATTGTACTGATAACGGTAAAGATGTTGAAGCACACATTCTTAACTACAAACCCCGAGCATTCTTAGAAGTAGCTTTTCAAACTGTAAAACTTAGAATGGTTTATAAAGAAAATACTCGTGTGTTTTTTGGTAATCTTATGGGTAGAGAGTTTGTAATCAAAGAAGATTCTCTGCCAGGAGAAAGAAAGGAATTTCAACGATGAAAGAAAAAGATACAGGTAAAGTAATGCTAGGTCAACCTCCTTTTATCGAAGATAGTAAGGCGCCCTGGACAGAATTGGTAGAGGAAGATTATCATATTAAAGTTTTTGAAGACAAATATCCAGTGACTCCCGGACATCTGTTATTTGTACCTAAATATAATACTGTAGCAGTACTTATGGATTGTTTCGAAGCCGCAGTTCAAGACGGCATTCTTCGAGTACAAAAGGGTGAATGGGATGGATTTAATGTAGGGTTTAACTACGGGACGGCGGCTGGACAAACTGTAGAATGGCCACATGTTCATTTAATCCCTCGACGCAAGGGAGATATGGAAGACCCCACAGGCGGAGTGCGTCATGTGATTCCTGAACGGGGCAATTATAGGAAATGGTGATGAGAACTGAATTATTAGACGCATTGAGAATGCATTTTTCTGCACATATTCTCAAACATAAAATGAATGTAGAAGTTATGTTAAAAAATCCTACAGCATTACCAGATCATACAGATCTAATGGATGCGTTAGAAAAGGAAATGGCTGTAATTGCAGAATATATGGATAAACTAGAAGTATTGGACAAACATTTCAATGACTGAGATTTACATCCCCTGGGCGAATCAACAGAACAGTTGGTGGAACGAGACCTGTGCTCGAATAGTAGATCATTTTGGTTTGCCTGGCGGAAAATATACTACAGAAGTCAGCGAACACTATATGAAATTTTTCTTTAACGACGAGAGAGATGCGTTATTGTGCAAGATATTGATCAGCGAGGATCTGTGAAGGAAAGAATTGGTTTTATTCTTCTTGTAATTTTAGTCATATTCATTATGGCTTGGAGCGACTTTGGTAAACAACCCAAAGTCTACGATTGCAGAATAGCTGAAATTTCTCCAGATTTCCCTCCTGAGGTTCGAGAAGAATGTAGAAAATTGATGAAAGAGGAATTACAAAGACAAAACGAAGAACGGAAAGGCAACTATATATGAAGTCATGGACTTTACAGATTGAAGAAGATTCCGAAACAGGTGATAGTATTTTGACTTTTCCTCCTGACCTTTTAAAAGAAGCAGGTTGGAAAGAAGGTGACACATTAGAATGGATCGACAACAAAGACGGCACTTGGTCTTTATTGAAAAAGAATGTATAATAAACTATGAGTAAAATAAAAATCGCAGAGCTGTTTTACAGCATTCAAGGTGAAGGACGTTATATGGGCGTACCTTCTGTTTTCTTACGTACATTTGGTTGTAATTTTAAATGTGCTGGGTTTGGTATGCCTAAAGGCGAGTTAAGTAATGAAGTTGAAGCCATTGCAGCTAGAATAGGAGAGTTTAAGCAGTATGAAGAACTTCCATTGGTATCTACTGGTTGTGATAGTTATGCTAGCTGGGATCCTCGCTTTAAGGATCTTAGCCCAATGCTTACTTCAGACGCCATCGCAGAAAGAATCTGCGAGATTTTACCGTTCAACGGATGGAGAGAAGAACACTTGGTCATTACAGGAGGAGAACCGTTGCTTGGGTGGCAACGTGCTTACCCCGAACTGTTAGAGCATCCTAAGATGAAAGATCTTAGAGAACTAACATTTGAAACTAACGGTACTCAAAAACTATCTAAAGAATTTAAAGATTATCTAAGAGATTGGGGTATGGAACGTCGAGGATATCATAGATTGACCTTTTCAGTTAGTGCCAAATTAAGCTGTTCCGGTGAAGAACGTCACGAAGCCATTCGACCCGACGTTGTCTGCGAATACGAAGAAGTTGGATACACCTATTTGAAATTCGTTGTAGCCACAGAAGAGGATGCCGAAGAAGCTATCGAAACATATGATATCTATCGAGCAGAAGGATTTAGTGGTCCTTGTTATCTAATGCCTGTTGGTGGTGTGGAAAGTGTTTATACACTAAACAATCGTCGTGTAGCAGAACTAGCTATGAAGAACGGACTTCGCTACAGTGATAGACTACAGGTACCGTTGTTTAAGAACGAGTGGGGAACATGATCTGTGTCTCAGGTACCGATTTTTAAAATCGAATCTAACACACCAAAAACAGTTATGAGATTTGAACTGTTTTTGAGCGACTATTGCAATTACGAATGTTGGTATTGTTCTAAAGATTTTCACGGTAGAACAACAAAATGGCCTAAGTTAGATGTACTTCTTCCCAATTTTTTACATCTTCTAGATTATTATAAGTCAAAAGGTAAAAAAAAATTCATAATACATATAGGAGGAGGAGAACCATCTCAATGGCCGGAATTAACAAATTTTGTTGCAGGAATAAAAAAGAAACATAATTGTATCGTTAGTTTAACTACTAATGGAAGCAGAACTGTACGGTGGTGGGAAGAAAATGTAAAACAGTTTGATCATATAGGATTAAGCGTTCATCACGAACGAGTAGATGCAGATCATATAGCAAAGGTCGGAGATATAATCTATAAAAATAATGTTGCTATGTGGGCGTCTGTTTTAATGGATCCCAATCATTGGGAAAAATGTATAGATATTATAAACACTTTAAAAAAGAGCAAATACGATTGGTCAATTAGTTCAGATCAAATACAAACAGATTTGACTTTTTATACAGAAGAACAAAAAAAGTTTTTAGAAAAAAGAATAAAGAGATCAAATAATGTTTTCTATGAATATTTTATAAACAAAAGAAAACGTCCAAAATATCATAATCCTACTGTGTATTTTACGAATTCAAAAGAAAAAGTTCCGAATCATTGGTTGTTGCTGAATGGATATTCGAACTTTAAAGATTGGAAATGTAATGTCGGAGTCGATACTGCGTTTATCGATAAAAAAGGTGATATACGAGGAAGTTGCGGAAATTTTCTTTTTAATAAATCATTTTATTATAATATATACGATATCAATTTTAAGAATGTTTTTACACCAGCCATAGAACCAACTATCTGTCATATGACAAGATGCTGGTGTCAACCAGAAGTAAATTGCACTAAATCTAAACTAGAGGTTAAAAATGAAAGTTATTAAAAAATTATTTGGGCTAGATAAGATCGAAGCCAATATTGCAGAAGCACGTCAGGCTTTAGAACAAGCTACTAAACTTAAAGACGAAGCCGAAAAAAACTTAAAAGAAATTGCTCAAGAGCAAGAATTGGCTAAATTATCTCCCAAAGATCGAGCTACTCGACGGAAAGAGCCATGGGTTGGTGTATTAAATACACACGTAAACAAAGATAACATCCGCAACGGCTTTTTTGAGCTTGACTGGAATGACCATTTTGTGCTACAATTAAAACAAGAGGGTTATGGTGCAGACGGCGACAAAGAAGAGGAAATTGTGGATCGTTGGTTCCGTGAGCTTTGTGCCAATGTAGTTGTTGATGGCGATTATGGTGGTCCTATCGAAACTGGGACTTTGGACATACAGACTGTGAAAAAGAAAAATCTATGACTTTTATTTTAGTTGATACTGCTAACACGTTCTTTCGTGCTAGGCACGCAATCAACGGCGATGCTGACATCAAATTAGGCATGGCATTTCATATTACCTTAAATTCTATACGCAAAGCGTGGCAACAATTTAATGGTACTCACGTGATCTTCTGTTTAGAGGGAAGATCTTGGCGTAAGGACTACTATGCTCCTTACAAGCGAAATCGTGCAGAATCCAGAGCGGCGCTAAATGAACGTGAGCAAGAAGAAGATCGTGTGTTTTGGGAAGCATTTGATACTTTTAAAGAATTTGTCACAGATAAAACTAACTGCACAGTTCTACGTAATGAACAATTAGAAGCTGATGATCTTATCGCAGGGTGGATACAAAGCCATCCTCAAGATAACCACGTCATTATCAGCACGGACACAGATTTCGTGCAATTAATAGCACCCAATGTAAAACAATATAACGGTGTGATGGAACATACCATCACACACGAAGGAATCTTTGATGACAAAGGTAAGCCCGTTATCGATAAGAAAACAAAAGAGCCAAAACCCGCTCCAGATCCAGAATGGCTGTTATTTGAAAAATGTATGCGTGGTGATACCAGTGATAATGTCTTCTCGGCGTATCCAGGTGTGCGTACTAAAGGCACAAGCAAAAAAGTGGGTCTTACAGAAGCGTTCGAAGATCGTAAAGCCAAAGGTTTTGCGTGGAACAATCTCATGCTACAGAGATGGACTGACCACGAAGGCAAAGAACATCGTGTGTTAGAAGATTATGAACGCAATCGTAGATTAATTGATCTTTCACATCAACCAGACCATATCAAAGAAATTATCGCAACAACAATCTCCGAAGCTATAGGGTCTGATAAAAATATTACTCAGGTCGGAACTAGACTAATGAAATTTTGTAATCTCTACGATCTTAAAAAGATTGCAGAACAGGCACAATCATATGCCGAACCATTAAACGCGAGGTACACACAATGACAGAGATACATGCCAAACCAATCATTGATAATAAATTCTGGATTGTCGAAAAAGGTGGAGAAAAGATCGCCACCTTAAGAAAGAACGAAGATAATCGATTTGTTTTAAGCAACGAAGAAGGAATCAAAATTTATGAAACTAAGAAAAGTCTAACAGATAGATTTGGAAAAAATTTCTTTGTTGTAAAAATTGTTAAGGAAGCCGAACACAATCTTCCCAACGAAGTTCATGGATATTCTACTAGTACGATGCCTCACAATGCCATGTTCGATATAAGGAAGAAACTTCCTCTCTTTACTAAAAGCGAAGATTCAAAAAGTTTGTATTGTGCCGGATATTATGTGATTAAATTTCCTAAAGGCTGGGTAAAAAGTTTTTGTCCTAAGTTGATTACACTACAACGATATGAATATCAGGGACCATTTAAAACAGAACTTGAAATGAAACAGGTATTATCAAATGTCTCAAAATAAAATACCTATCAATCTTCCCACAGTTGAAAAACTGTTAAGTCGTGTTTCGTCGGCAGAAAAGAGCCAACAAAAAGAAATTAGAATATCTATCCAAGAAGCTAGAGACCTCACAATAGAATTAGCTCTGATTACTTCGAAATTAGGTACTACTATACAAGAAATCCATGATAAATTATCCAAAATAAGTGAAAACACTGGTTCTATAGACATCAAGCTGGACGGCGGCACCTTCTGATCTGATAAATATATACGTGGTTATCAGGAACACGATTATATATGAGCAGACCTAAACCGAATGTAATATTAGAGTACGCTAACAAAGAAACCTATAAAGTTGAACAAATTTTAGAAAGTGGAGCGATATGGGCAGTATTCTACAAAGGACAACCTTTTAATTTAAAGAGTGGGAGCCTATTGGCTAGTTATCCTGGACCTAAATATAAAAAAGTAAGTTTCAGCAATCCTGGTCATGCTCTCAATCTAGCAAAAAAATTAAATCGTCTCTTTAAATGTCAAGACTTCGAAGTGTTTAAATTAGTAGCAGGTGAAAAGGTGATTTGAAATGGATCAAAAGGATACCTACACCTCGGTATTCTTAAAAGCTGCTGGACAAGAATACAAAGAATCGGACATTAAAACACATCGCGGAATGTGGTGGTACAGCACTAGAGATAAAACAGCAGGTGGATTAAGAATTACTGAC
>JACCDP011524829.1_pt1 | contig 12687 bp, 13 predicted proteins | sample 7445841 | NCBI WGS metagenome assembly JACCDP01 (sample SAMN15323441, study PRJNA562643) | freshwater metagenome | isolation source: river surface water | place: USA:Blue River Watershed | collected 2017-08-17
CCGAACTCTATTTGGGTGGAAACCGGGACTTACTTGGGGCACACAACAAAGGAGTTATGCAAACATGGCTCGTTTGTGTATAGTATTGAGCCAGAGCCAACCCTCTATTCAAACGCTGTTGAATACTTTAAATCGTATCAAAATGTCGAAATATTAAAAGGATTAAGCGAGGAGATTTTTCCTTTACTCCTACCGAAACTTTCGGGAAATATAAACTTTTGGCTAGATGGCCATTATTCTGCTGGCATTACGCATAAAGGCCCACAAGACACGCCAATACTCGACGAACTGGCATATATTTCAGAAAATTTAAATCGTTTGCAAAAAGTTTGTGTGATGGTAGATGATATTCGTTGCTTTAATCCTGATCTCGTCGAGTATTCAGCCTACCCATCACTGAATGTGCTTGTAGATTGGGGAAACAAGAACGGGTTGAGTTGGCACATTGAACACGATATCTTTGTTGCACGGACTAAAGCTTAAAACCCGCGGAAACCGCGTCACTATAAAACATCTTCACTGTGTCCAACGAGTATTCATCCAGGTCATAGCCAAGCAGCGAAAGTTTTTTAAGTATATCATTCGTTACAGTAATGACTTGGCACCCGATGTCATCCGCCTGAAAGATGTTCAGTAGTTCGCGTGGACTCGCCCAGATAAGCTCCGCGGCAGGCGCGACCTTCAACATCTCCACTGCTGCGGCCATCAAGGGCACCGGATCTCGGCCCGTGTCAGCTATTCGCCCTGCAAAAACTGACACATAGCTGGGAACCGACGGATTCAGGGCTGCAACTACATTGCGCACCTGCGCCAGTGTCATAATAGCAGTGACATTCACTTTCACTCTCTGAGCACCCAACTTCTCCACCAACGCGTAGCATGTTTTCTGTTTTGTGTTGGTTATCGGAATCTTTACGTATACGTTCTCGCCCCAGCTCGCGATCTCCATTGCTTGGCGCTCCATCTCAGAAAAGTCGTCAGAGAAAACCTCAAACGAAAGGGGCTTGTCTTTGATATGGGTGAGAATATCCTTGCAAAATGCTCGGTAGTCAGTAATACCTACTTTTTTCATCAAGGTGGGGTTAGTCGTCAAGCCCTTGATGTAAGGTTTTGCATACATCTCTAGCATGCCGACCTTATCAGCACCGTCTGCAAAAATTTGAACTCTGAGATCCTCGACTTTTTTCATATCAGCTTTCTAAAATAATGCGTGCAGCTTCGGCAAGCGAACGCACGCGATGGTCAACAGTCTGCGGCTGCTTCTCTGCATACCCATAGTCAATAAAAATAGTCTTACATCCGGCACGTTCTCCAGCCTCGACATCACGCCAACGATCACCAACCATATAGCTCGCGCTGAGATTGATATCGTGAGCCTTCGCTGCGGCAAAAAGCCCACCGGGCAGAGGCTTGCGACAGTCGCATCCATCGGAACTATCGTGGTAGCAAGTCCGGAACTCATCAATGGGCAGGTTATGGGCTAGGTATTGATTAATCTCCTCAACCTTTGCACGGAGGGTAATTCCCCGCGCCACATCCGGTTGATTGGTCACCACCACTAGCTTCCAACCTGCCTCGTGTAACGCTCGGACTGCGGCGTCAACACCGGGCAGTATTTCCATATCTGCTAGTGTTTCCGGTGGGTAAGGCTTGCCGTCGCGCACGACAGCACGGTTGATAACCCCGTCCCGGTCCAGAAAAACTGCCTTGTGTATCCCTCGGACGTTCAAATCTGGGTTCAATTGACCGCAGACTCCCACTTGGTTTGGTTCACTTTTAGCTTCGGATGCGACACCAGCAAATGCCAAACCACCGCCTGAAATGCCTCAGTGTGCGGCGTAATGGTGTCCAGATTGACGGTAGGGATAATGACGCACGCTTCCGAGGCCTGCGCCGTAAAGCCACCGTCACGCCCCACTACCCCCGTCACCTTGGCCCCAATTGTTTTCGCAAATTTGATGGCTTCTACCAGATTCGGGCTAATATTCTCTTTCAAATTACCGCCACCTACAGAAAAAATAAACAGCACATCTTTGGCCTGCAGCTTACTGATCTTGAGCCATTCCACAAACACACTAGCCCAGCCATCGTCATTGGTGCGGGCTGTTAGCTCTGAAACGTTATCGGTGGGAGCGTAACTTTCAATTCCTACAATCTTGCGGAAATCGTTCACTGCATGGGAACAATTACCTGCACTGCCACCGACACCGAGGAAGAAAATGCGTCCGCCCTCCGCCCTCACGGTTACCAACAAATCTGCCATCTTCTCAATAGCAGCCACATCTAATTTTTCTATGATCTCGAGCACCTCCCTCAGATGCTGTGACGCGTAATTCATGCCGACTCCTTTTTCAAAAAATAACTTTCTGTTTCTTTAAGTCCGCTGTGGGAACCAATTTCATAAAATCGCTGCATCACTTCTATCCCGGCTAGTTGTCCTTTGATGGACAAATCTTCGTACAAGTCAGCCAAATCAAAGGGCGTTCTCTCGGGATAACCCGAAAACACGTCCGCCGCTATAACTCCCAACCCGTAATCAATGTAGGCCATCTCCGACCGAGGATTGCGCTTGTTGTACTCGACTAATTTACCAGCCTCAAAAAGCACATTGCTTTTGTCCCATTGATCGCCATTAGCCAATACCGTCATAAGAGCCGATTGACCACTTTGACTAAAGGCTTGCTGTACCTCTGCAAAATCTACCGGCAAAAACGAATCTCCGTAAAGTACAAAAAATTTATCACCTAGCATTGGGAGCGCTTTCTTCAGCGCGCCACCGGTTCCTAACAATGTTGGGCCATCCGGGGAATAGTACACCTGCAATCCGAAGCGCTCTCCACTGCCAACAACATCCCGAATCATTTCACCCAGGTACCCAATACACAACACAATCTTGGTTATGCCCTGATCGCGAAGGTACTCCAACTGCCTCTCGATAAATGGCTTGCCAGCCACCTCAACTAGCGCTTTAGGAATGGTCTTGGTAATCGGGCGCAGGCGCGTTGCCAGGCCCCCAGCCAATATAGCAACAGGGAGCATTAGTAATAGAAATTAGGAGGACATCACAACTTTGGTACCCTCAAAGTCAAACTTGAAGCGAACCTCTTCCAACCCCGCATCGGTCATTGCACGGCGAAGCTTGTTCCGGTCATGAGCCATAAACATCAGGAAACCGCCACCACCAGCCCCTACTAATTTGCCCCCAATGGCACCATTTTTCATACCCAGCTCATACCATGCATCGATTTGGGGGTTACTCATACCACCAGAGCGCTTCTTCTTGTGTTCCCAGTGCTCATGCATCAGTTCGCCGAAACGGTTTGTGTCTCCAGAAACCAAGGCCGCTTTACTTCGGTAACCGAGGTCCTTCACATAATGAAGGTTATTGAGCATATCGACGTCGTTCTGCTGTGACTTGACTTTCTGGTCTTTCAGAATGCTGCTCGCACTTCGCGAAAACCCAGTAAAAAATAGCAAGAGGTTGTCCTCAAGGTCGAACATGGTGTCCATGCAAACTCCCAGAGGCTCAGCAGTAACTTTGTGATCCTTGTGGAACGTGAAACATGTCACGCCGCCGAGAGCAGCAATGTACTGATCCTGCTTACCAACCGGCTCACCCAATCGGTCAATTTCAATGTGACATGCTAATTCGGCTAGCTCTTCCTGATGCAGGTGGCGCTTGCGATGGGTGTATAGCGCCTTCAGTAAGGCCGTAGTAAAACTACCAGAGGACCCTAGACCAGTGCCAGCTGGGATGTCAGCCAGCGTGGTGATTTCCACCTGAGGCGTTTTAAAGCCAATTATCTGCAAAGCCTCCCGAACAATTGGATGCTTTAATTCTACGATTTTTTCAACATGCTCTAACTGAGAGTACTTAAGAAAGATGCCTTCGATAAACGGCCGCATGATATTGACATAAACATATTTGTCAATTGCAGCTGAAACTAGAAAGCCCTCATTATCTCTGTAATACGAGGGGAGATCAGTGCCTCCGCCACCCAAGGTGATACGCAACGGACTACGCGCAATGATCATAGCCGGACTCCCTGTAGATTGTTTCGACTATTTTAAGGGCAGCCTGCGCATCGCCAAGCCCCGCTGAGGGCGCGCGATTTTGTCTTATGTCGTCGTAAAACTCGGCAATCTCCACAGCCCACGAGTCGTCTGCCATGGGGTACTCCCAGCATGTAGTCTCAGGAGGCCCCATCTCCGGCAACATCCGATACCAGGTGATCTTCTCCAATCCGTAGCTTCCGCCCAAGCCGTTGAGATCGAGTTTCCCTAGCTTGCCATAAATTTCCATTGAAAACAGGTTCTTCCACTCCGTACAAGAAGCGTGCAGAAACGCGACCTGATCCTTGGAGTTTCTTAGAAGCATAAAGCCGTTGTCATCCACAGACATATCCCAAAAATAGGTGTGTGCAAAGCCTCGGATTTCGGTAAAGTCGCCCAAGAACCAGCGAGCTAAATCAATAAGGTGAGGCCCCTGGTCGATGAGCTCCCCTCCGCCTGAAATCTCTGGCTTGGAGCGCCACTCCTTATCGTAGCCAATTCGTGCGCCATGACCGTACCTCGCGCGAACAAACATCAATTCGCCCAAGGCGCCTGAATCAACAATTTTACGGGCCTGGCGGAGCGAGCGGTGGTACCTGTGATTAAAGCCTACGTGCACCTTAACTCCATGCTGAGTGGCGGCAGCCATAACTGGCTCGAGCTCAGTTGCAGTGCGCGCCGCAGGCTTTTCTAAGAGTACATGTTTACCAGCCTGTGTTGCAAGGCGAGCGATCTCTGCCAGGGAATCGTGCAAGGTCGCGACAATCACGATGTCTATGTTCGGAGACCTGATGAGCTCACGCCAATCGCGAAATACCTTGGCACCTGCAGATCGGGCCAGACTCTCAGCACGTGCCGTATCAATATCGGCACAGGCTACCAACTTACCACCCACTCCCAGGGCCTTTGCACGCTTCTGGCCGATCAGACCGCAGCCCACTAGCCCAACCCCGAATACTTTCATTTATCACCCCACGCCAAACCACGCTCTCGCCCAGTAATTCTACGAAGCGTGTAAGCATCACTTACAGCAAGTTCCCGCAGATGGGTTGGCCAAACTTCCCAATCATCCCACAGAGCACTGATCAGCTTCGCCGATATCCCGTCGCTGGCGGGTGATGCCAGGAACAATGCCAAGTCGGCACCTTTGGCTAGTCCTGCGCCACCGCTTTCCTTTTGCTGCAATGAGCGCTCATAAAAGCTCTTTCCGACCTTGTCCGGCCCTGCTGCCAAGATCTCATCCAGCATGCGGGTGTTTAGAGCGCCGGGCGCGATTGCGTTGACATCGATTCCCAAGCCCCGCACTTCTTCTGCTAGGGTCTCTGCATAACGAACAATAGCCGCCTTGGATACCGCATACGCACTGATACGTGGCATGGGGTTCGTAGCTCCGCCACCCGAGAGCTGAATTATCTTGCCATATCGTTGCCGCTTAAAATGTGGGATGACTGCACGGCTCATCAGAACTGAACCCAAAACATTGATCTGCAAAGCAGACACCCACTCTGCCCAATCGATGCTCTCTATTTCCCCCTTGGGACCATACACTCCGGCGTTGTTTACCAAAATGTGACAGCCGTTCAATTGGCTCAACGTCGCTTCAACAACGGCACGTACGTCGTTCTCTTGCGAGACATCTGCGACCTGCGCAATAACTTTTTGACCAGGCTCTGCCACCGCAACTAAACTGGCACACGCTCTTTCCAATAACTCACCGTTGCGAGCGCAGAGCATTAGGTCCGCCCCAGCGGCGAGATATCTGCGCGCAATTTCAAGGCCAAGCCCTTGGTTAGCCCCTGTGATGATGGCGATCTTGCCTAAGAGAACCTTGTTGGTCACAGCCGCTCTGCCTTAGCCGGGGTCCCGACTGCGAAGTACTTTATCCTAGCGTGTGTCAGCGCTCGCTCATGTTCCTTCAAATGACGGTTTGCATCGATGACAATAAAGTCAGGCTGGCCCAAAAGTCCCAGCTCCGAGGCGGGCTGTAAAAATTGAGGCCAGTCTGTACCAATGACTAATGCCCGCGCTCCCGTAACGGCCTCTATTGCATCTTTACAATGCATCACCATACCTTGCCAACGCTCGGGGATCTCTTGCACCACGGGGTCACATACGCGGACCTTGGCTCGCTGTGCCAACAACCAGTCGCAAAGTTCTACGGCCAGGGATCCGCGCAAAGTATCGGTACCTGCCTTGTAGGTCAGCCCCCAAATGGCAACGGTCACGCCGACCAAGCTTCCGCATTCTTGCACCAGCTTTCGGCGAACCCAGTTTTTATGCTCATCGTTGCTGTAGCGCACGGCTGCTAGAAGCGGCGTGATTAATTGATGCGTATCGGTTTCTTTAACGAGGAACGCGATATCCCGGGCCAAAGTTCCCCCGGCGAAGGCCCCCCCTGGGGATACATATGCCCGAGATCCAATACGCACATCGGTCTTCAGACCCCGCTCCACTTCTTTTGCATCGGCTCCAGCCGGCTCACAGATGGTTGCAATTTCGTTGGCAAATGTAACCGAGACAGCCAAAAACGCATTGATGGCATGCTTCGTCATCTCTGCGGATTCGACCGACATCCATTCCACGTTTGCGGAGACGGGAGTTAGTAATTCTTGCAATACCCGCCGATGCGATGGCTCACGCACCCCAACAACCACACGGTCGGGCTTGAGAAATACTTCTAACGCCTTGCCCAAACGCAAGTTCTCGGGAGAGTAAGCAAAACCAATCGCCTTTTCCGGAAAAGTCTGTCGCGCATAGGCTTCCAGCTTGCGCACGGAGCCAACAGGCATCTGCGATGACACGAGTACCACCGCACCATCCTCGAGGTAAGACAGTACAGCTTGCACTTGCGTTTGCACGAAGACGACGTCAGCCTGATCGTCGTCGTCAACAGGCGTATCAAATGCCACCCAAAGCACCCGCGCACCATCCAATGCCTTTGAGGCATCCGAATGGAAACTTAACTTGCCACTGGCGATCCCCTCCGCAACTAACGCATCTAGCCCAGGTTCGAATAAGGGCGCCCTCCCCTGGGAAAGAGAGCCTACCGCCTTAACATCGGGATCTAGCCCGACCACCTCATGCCCTAATTTTGCAAGGCAAGCGGCGGTGACGGAGCCCAAGTGCCAAAGACCCTGTACACACACTTTCATTGCGCACCTCTAGAATCAAAGACCCACTCGTTCTCACGCAGGTATTGAATCGTTTTAATAACGCCCTCCTGAATACTGAACCGGGGCTTCCACCCTAAAGACCGAATGCGATTAGTATCCAGAAAGATAAACGGGTTATCGCCTACCCAGCCACGGTCTCCGCCAGAATATTCTAAAGTCGGCCTGACTGATAGCTCTTGGCATATCCAGCGAATGGATTCATTCACCTCGCAATACCCGTCTACGCCCAGATTATAAATATTCACTTTTTCCGTTGCACTATTCATTGCCAGCAGTATTGCGTCTATGCAATCCTGTACATATAAGTAAGACTTACGTTGCTTTCCATTGCCAAGAACGGCTAATCGCAACGGGTCTGTTTTTAGTTTCTTATAGAAATCAAAGACATGTCCGTGGGTGTAACGCTCACCGAGAATAGACACAAAACGGAATATGCAGGCCTGGAATCCAAACCCTTCACAATATGCAGCAATCAGGCCTTCACCCGCAGCCTTTGAAGCGCCATAAAGCGAAGTTTGTATAGGAAAATGCCCGTCCTCCGGGGTCGGCACTATAGGTGCCTCGCCATAAACTGAGCCAGTTGAAGAAAAACCGATCTTTTTGATACCGGCGAACCGCATGGCCTCCAGCACATTGTAGGTGGCAATAGTGTTTTGCTCTAGGTCGCGTCGCGTATGCTGAGTCCCAAATCGAACATCAGCGTTAGCCGCAAAATGTAATACAACATCACTTCCCTTAAAGGCAGTCTTCAGCGCCTCCAGGTCTAGCAAATCGAGCTCGACTAACCTAAACCGTGAATTCGCAAGAGCCCCTTCGAGAAATTGACGTCGGCCAGTGGAAAAGTTATCCACACCTGTAACTCTATGACCCTCCTTAAGTAGGCGATCAACCAACGTGCTACCTATAAAGCCGGCACAACCTGTGACAATAAACATTATAAAAATCCTGTGTCTAAACTATCATTAAAACTAATTAGTTGACCATCTAACTTTAGGGAGGCAATAGGTCTAGGCAAAAACACCGGCTCGCTGAAACGTACTTCTTCGTAACTTAATCCCGCATCTTTATATTCCCAAATTGCGATTTCAAGCGCTTTAAGATGATGTATTGAGGGCCAACGGTAGAACTCCTCGAGGCTAAGGGTGATGCAAAGAAGGGGTATCAACGCCATCACTGATCGGAAAAACATAGAAAAGCAACGTCCTATTTTCCATGGCTGACTTGGATTTGAGATCGCTTTCACAATTAAAATCTCAAAGGGGATTAAACCGATCAAAGAACTTCTCTTCCCCCAGAAAACCGCGAATCCTTTCCTTAAATATGTAGAACTGTTTTTGAATTGACATGCCAAAGTAAGCGGATCTCCTCGCCTCGCTTGCGAGCTCCCTAAGAGCTGAATAACTTTGATCTACTATGTTGAACGCGAGACACCAATTCTGGATCGTATTGTCAACAATCAACGCGTTTTTCCCATGAAATATACTTTCTGAACTGAAACCCTCAGATACGATGAATGATGGTACCAATTGTGATGATAACGAAGCCCACTGATGATGCAGAAGACCTCTTTGCTGTGTCGCCTGAGTACATATAATCGCAAACTCGTAGCGGCGATAGTCGATAGCATCGGTGGAAGAGTAGACAATCCCGTCTTCCGTTAGCCCTTGAGCTAAGTTGTGCGTATCTCTATCCACTAGAAAAGGCTCAACTACATCAAAGACGATTCTTTTGCCTTTGAAGCTTGAGCGCGCAAGACTAATAGACTGTAGGCTAGAACACTCGGTACTACCAAGGACGATTAGTCCACGCGTCACCCCCGACGTACTACCCATCCTTTCGGCAACAACCCCGTCGATGTCCTGCAAAGGAGGGAGGTAACACAATCTGTCGTAAGGAAAGCATCCCCTCATAACGCCAAAGGAAACCTCACAAGCCGTTACGAAGTAACCGTTCGGAAATCTCTCAAGGAACTTAGGAAGCCACCTGGACTTACTCGAAATCAAGTCCGATGGGGTATGTAACCCGAAATCCAATACAAAGACGGGCTCAACTGGAAACGATATAGCCGTCATAAAATCGATAAAGTCACCCTCAGAAACAGTATTCATCACAATCCAGTAAATACATCGCTTTGTAACTCTCTGTTCTTCATGTTGCAGGCTGAGCATCAACTCATTTAAGTCCAATCTTTTGATAGCGAACATGTTGTTCAGACGATGAATCCTCTGAACAATCGAGTAATCTTGTAAGGTGGAGAGCCCTGATTCACCAGAAACCTCAACAAAATTTACTTGGTGTGAGTGACTAGAGATTGAAAAACCATACTGTACGTAACAATCTCTAAGTACCTCAAAGTCACTAGTATCACCACTGCGTAATGCATCTGTAACGCGTTGGTTCAAGGTCGCACAAAAACGACGCCTCTTCTTTTCTAAGGGGTTTTTTTGCCAACTACTTAGCCCCCCCGTACGATAACCGAGTAGAGGTTTTTCTATAAAGTGATAGGCGTTTGTGAGCACTGCCCTATAACCAAGAGTTAGGTCCTCGTAGCAATCATCGTAATTTATCTGACCAAAGTCGGTGAAAAGTGTAGGGGTAAATACCTGCGATGCCCCGATATGATAGGCGCTGGAGATCGCTATTAGCTCCCGATTTCCCTCAATTGACAAGATGGGAGGAACAAGAATGTCATCGCTATTTGCATCTATGACCGAAACATATGAATGCCCCAAAAAATAGCGCGGATGACCAAGAGATTGATAGAGTAATAAAAATTCTTTTACTCGCTCTGGGTGAGAAATATCATCCCCAGCATTATAGAAGAGTAACGTACGTTCATCACGGAATTGACTAACAACGTGATTGAAATGCGACACAAAACCCAGGTTACTACTATTTCGAAGCACTTGTATCCTGCCATCAAGAATTTCCTGGACATAACGACATTTCACAACCTCACATGTGTTATCCGTTGAGCAGTCATCGCTGACGATAATTGATGAAAGTCGCCTCGTTTGACTTATCAGCGAGTCAACTGCACTTATAATCGTATTGGCTTGATTAAACGTTAACACAAGCCCTACGCAGCTAGTGCTTTCCATCAAGATACCCTACGCAAAGCCATAAGGGACTGAGTAAAGACGACTAAACGTATCATTTTCACTGCGGAGAATCGCTTAAGTTGCGACTCGGCATTTCATTGAGGGCTATTGCACCAGTCAAATCTTCGACAGATCGATTGTCAAATGGCTTAAGCCAACTTTCTATCAGAATATTACTTAACACCTGAGTCAAGTTATGCTTCCGTTTTTCCCAGTAGAGTAGCTCATAATCCGCAATCCAATCTGGAAAATCGCCTAATTCGGATGGCGATCCAGGTCGATTTGCATAGTCAAAAGCTAGCCGTTGCAGATCAGGAATGGGTATACTAAAACTTGAATTTCTAAGTTTTGCAAGGGTCTCATAAACGTGATAACCCTCACCATTAAGTCGCTGTTCTTTCCGCATCAAATAATAAACCGCCGATATATTTTTTTGGAGAATTTGATGGGCTGAACGCACAGGAAAGTGGCCCAAGCCACGCGCCATACATTGTCTTTCCCAACTCTTGCCATTACTGTCTAGGAAGTTATGCGAACCTGCGGTTAGGAAACCCTTTTTGACAATAGAGCTTGGCAATATCACTTTTTCAAAGCGTTTTCCTTCCGGGTTCCTGCGTCTAAATGCAGCCTTTAGGCCGCACGAAGTCAAGCTTTCAAATTGATCCGTAATAGGGATATAGGTCTCCCACGCGTATACTCCAATTGTCTCCGATTCCAATCTACCAAGCTCATCGATGAGCTCCTCTTTGCTCCTGAATGAGGGAAATTCGTCGCAATCGAGTGGCAGGAAGTAATCTACCTCGATGCCACTGCTAGACGCATAGTTGATAGCGTCATGTATTGATTGGTTCTGCTGAAATGTAGCGACTCTCTCGGGTCTAAACAGACGCAGGATGTTATACCCCTCCCTCGCTAGAGCATCCAGTATTTCACCCGTGCCATCATAGCTATCATCTATGAAGATTTGTAGATCAAGCAGTCGCCCGTTTACACGAACGAAGGTTTCAATTAGAGACTCCTCATTAGTGAGGCAGGTAATGGACGCAAGTCTCATAAAAAATCTCTGACCGTCGGATATGACCCGCTCGCACCAGTAGGGTTCAGACCGAAAATGTTTCCAGAGCGCATGATGGTTTTGCGAGGAGAACGTATTGGAAGGTTAGCAGGTCGGAAATTGCGGTCTGGTTATCGACACCATGAGTTACTGCAAAGTCAACTAGAGAGCCCAAAAACTTCTGATCGATTGAACCCCCATTGAGAACTCTCACTTTTATATCAACGATATCAAAACCGGTCTTCGTGAACAGCTCGATTGCGGTTTGGCGAGTAAACCAGCGTAAATGTGTCCTATCGAGTAGGCCGCTATTCTCATATCTAAAGTCGCCTACCGTCAGTTTTGCAATTAAAGACCAGTGTTGAGCGTTCGGAATACATGCAGCAACCACACCATTTTCCGGGATCACAGATCGAATACTAGACAGAACGCCCCATGGATTTCTCAGGTGCTCAAGTACGTCACCAAATATCCAGCAGTCCACTTTTTCGTTTGCTCGATAGAAATAATCATCCTTTTCTTCAATATCGAACGAGTCGGTTGTGTCACAGTAATTCGCAGCATGCTCCAAATAACCCTTGTGAATATCAATACCCATATAGTGCACGCTTTTATTTACCGCTTTGTAGGCCCTAGCTAAAGCACCGGACATACACCCAATCTCGATGACACTTCTTCTATCTTGAGGAATTATTGACAAGAGTTCGGCATTCACTACGTCGTGAAATGGCGTCTGGTCTAGTAGCATGACTCAGAAACCTTTCCGCGTGAACTTACCAGTTCCTCCCACCACTCATCCGCAAACGCGCAATTCCTCATATGCTCAAACCACGGTCCACCGCGTGTGTAGTGAACTGCGCGCAGCCTTTCGTACTGGGGTGCGTACCATCCCTCTAGATAGTTCCAGCCTTTATCCAGGCTTCCGATCTCCTCATCATCGAGCCACAAGAAGCGATGCAGAAAACTCGGGTGTGCGCTGTTAGCCAAGTCTTTACCAAGTGCACGAACCGCTGGGTTCTCTAGGTTAAACACCATGAATGAAGACCAATTCTTTCTTGGGTATTGGTGCTGTGCGCACCCATCCATCTTCAAGGTCTCGGGTGGGTTGTAATCGTGTTTAACCACGGAGACCGCTTTAGTTGGATCAACCTCTTGCAATACATCTCGAATATCGGCTAAGAATAAGAAATCGCAATCTACAAAAATGGCGTACCCGCGCTTGCCCGCAAGCACGGGAGTTAAGAACCGCGTCAGGCTAAATTCGGTAGACGCCTTGGTGTCGACAGGTCGTGTGTAGAGCCCCTGC
>JACCDP010542032.1_pt1 | contig 12686 bp, 11 predicted proteins | sample 7445841 | NCBI WGS metagenome assembly JACCDP01 (sample SAMN15323441, study PRJNA562643) | freshwater metagenome | isolation source: river surface water | place: USA:Blue River Watershed | collected 2017-08-17
GGCCCACGCCTCGTAGCGGACCATGCCGGCGAGCGCGTAGGCCACCGCGGCGAGCAGCGCGGCCCCGTCGCGGCGGCGGACCTCCGTCTCCGGTGTGAGGTGCACGAGCGCGGCGGAGGTTCCGACGAGCAGGAACGCCGTCGAGAGCGGCTCGGCGAGCGCCGAGCACCCGAGCCAGGTCCACCACGGCAACACCGCGAGCACCCCGACGACCGCGCAGGCCGCGCGCACCCCGCCGCCCACCTGTCGCATGAGCTCACCCGCGAGCCCGAGCGCCACGAACGAGGCGAGCACGTTCACCCCGGACGGCGTCGCCTGCACGCCCGGGAACGCCACCCACGCGAGCCGCACGATCCAGAAGCCGAGGGGCGGCCAGAGGTCGCTGGGCAACAGGTTGTCCCACCCGACCGCCGCGGCATGCGCGATGCGCAGGAGGTCGTCGTGCGACAAGGCGAACACCGGTCGGTCCAGGGACGCGCGCCACGCGCTCGCCGACAGCGCCCACACCGCCGCGAGCCCCCACGGCGCCCACCGCCCGCTCACGCGGCCGTCCCGGCGGACGTGGTCCGCTGGCGGGCGCGGGCGACCACCCGGCGCAATTGATCGACACGAAAGGGCTTCTCGAGCACGTCCCACGCGCCATCCGCGACGCGCGGCCAGGACGGCCCCTCCGGCAGGAAGCCCGACATGAGCACCACCCGCAGGCCCGGGTGAAGCGCGACCGCGCGCTCCGCGAGCTCCAGCCCGGTGACGCCCGGCATCAGCACGTCGGTGACGAGCACGTCGGCGGCGGTCATCCACGCGGGTTCCGCCAGGACCTCCTCGGCGCTGCCGGCGGCGCGCACGTCGTGTCCATCGGCCCGCAGCATCGCGACGACCGCGTCCCGCACGAGCGCCTCGTCATCGACCACCAGCACGCGGCACGCGACCTCGTCGATCCGTTCGGCACCCGGGGCCCTCTCCGCGTCCTCGCCCGGCGCCACCCCCGGAAGGACCACCACGAACCGCGCGCCGCGCGCCCCGCCGTCCGGCCCCACGCCGTCCTCCACGCGGACCTGCCCGCCGTGGTCGCGCACGACCCGCTCGACGACCGCGAGGCCGAGGCCCGTGCCCGTGCCGACGGACTTCGTGGTGTAGAACGGCTCGAAGATGCGGGGGCGCTCCTCGTGCGGGACCCCGGGCCCCTCGTCCTCGACGGCGAGCTCGACGCCGGCCCCGACGCGCCGCGCGGAGACGCGCACGGTCGCCCCGTGGGGGCTCGCGTCGCGCGCGTTCATGACGAGGTTGACGAGCACCTCTTCGAGCTCCGACGCCACTCCGGCGACCTCGGGGAGGTCCGGCGGCACCTCCACGGCGACGCGCACGGCCGGCTCGACCGCGGCACGGATGAGATCGAGCGCCCCCTCGACGAGCACCCGCGGCGCAAGGCGTCGCCGTACCGGAGAGCCACCGCGCGCGAGGGTCATCAGTCGGCGGCACAGGCCGGTCGCGCGCTCCAAGGACCGCTCCAGGCGCTCCAACGAGGCGTCGGTCTCCACGTCGTCCCGGACGCGCGCGCGGACGAGGGTGAGCTGCCCGAGCACGCCGCCCAGGACGTTGTTGAAGTCGTGCGCCAGGCCACCCGCGAGCTGGCCCACGCTCTCCATGCGCGCGGCGCGGACGAGCCCCTCCTCGACCTTGCGACGCGTCGTGAGATCCCGCACCAGTACCAGGCGCGTACCGTCGGGCAGACGGGTCGCGGCGCTCTCGACGAAACGCGCGGGCTCTCCGGCGAGCGCGAGGTCCACGCGATCCGGCCGTCGCGCGGCACGCATCAGATGGGCCAGGCAGCGCTCCACGTCGACCGACGCCACGCGATCGTGGAGTGCGAGGCCGACCATCGGCCCGCCGAGGAGCGCCTCCGCGGCCTCGTTCGCGCCGACGACGACTCCAGAGGGGTCGACCAGGAGCACCCCATCGGCCGCCTGGGTGTAGAGCGCCTCGAAACGGTCCTGCGCGTCGAGCTCACGGATGGACAGCGCCGCGCCGACGGTGCCCCACAGCGCGAGCATGCTCGGCAGCATGACGTAGGACGACCCGAGGCTCCCCCGCGTCACGAGGACGTCGAGCACGCCGCCGAGAAGGCCGGCCGCGAGCGCGCACAGCAGCGCGATCGACCCCGGCGCGCCCCGGCGCACGGTACGGAGGACGCCCACGAGCATCCACGCGCCGAACACGAGGATGAGGAGGTCCCCGACGCGGTTCGCCCACGTGTTGCCCGTCATCCACGGGCTGAACAGCGCGACGATCCCGCTCGCCGCGAATCCCACGGCAATCGCGACGCCGGCGCGGTCGCGACGCTGATCGGTGAGACCCGCGACGACGCTGACGAACGCCGCGAGGCCGAGCAAGAGCACACCGCGGCGCAACCGGACCCTCACCTCGAGGTCGGCCGTGGCCCCGAACGCCGTGAACCACGAGTCGCTGTCCGCGAAGATGTACACGGCGAAGGCGACGAGGAACAGGCCGAACCAGCGATGATCCCGGCGATTCGGGCGCCGCACCGACAAGGACAGGTGCACGAGGCCGAGAAAGACGGCGACGACCGCGAGCGACAGGCGCTCCTGCTCCTTCCATTGCTGCACGCGCACGAGCGACGGGAGGCTGCCGACGATGACGTTCCCGACCGCCGCGCCATCGTCCCATGCGCCCTGCAGGCGCACGGTGAGCCGGTGCGGCCCCTCCTGGGCGAGCGCCGCCGGGATCGTCGCGAGGATGGATTCGTCGTGTCCCTGGAGCAGGCGTCCGTCGGCGAAGGCGCCGGCCTGTCCGACGACGACGCCGTCCCAACGCACCTCGGCGGCGTGTCGGACGCGGTCGAGCAGCACCGCGGCGCTGCCGGGCTCGCGCGTCCGCAAGGTGACGGGGATCGTGTAGGTGACCTCGACCTCGGGCGGAAGTCCCGCGCTCGCGAACGTGCCGGGCACCGGGAGCGCCGCGGCACCGGTGGTCCCGTCCGCGGCACGCCAGGTCGCAGGGTAGGTGCCCGCGAGCGTCTCGCCCGCGCCCTCCACGACGGTGCGCGCGTAGGCGATGATCGCGCCCGCGGTGATCAGCGTCGCGGCGACGAGCAGGAGCCGGGACAGCCAGGGTGCGCGCGGGGAGGCCATGAACGCCTCTAGCCTCGGGGCGGCCACGCCCACAAGGGACGGCCCGACGGCGGGTGCCTAGTTCCCACGACGGCGGGGGAGAACGATGGAGGCATGGCTCTGGCTGTCGGTACTGGCGGGCTGCAGCGACTGGGGCCTCGCGCCCGCGTCGGACGGCGGCGAGCTCGACGCGCCGCCCCGCATCACGGTCACGCCGGAGGCAGTCGACTTCGGCGCCCTCGACGAAGGGGTCACCTCCCTCCGCACGGTGGTGGTCCGCAACGACGGCCCCGCGACGTCGGTGCTGGAGGTGCGGCACCTTGGACTGGACGGCGACGGCGGCTTCACGCTCGTGGACCCGCCGGCGGACTTCCGCCTGCCGAGCGGCATCGAGCGGACGCTCGACGTCCTGTTCGCGCCCGCCGCACCCGATGCGCAGGAGGCGGTCCTCGTCGTCGACTCGGATGACCCCGACCGCCCGACGGTGCGTGTCCCGCTCGTCGGCAACGCGCCGCGTCCGGAGCTGCGGATCACGCCCGACCCGCTGGACTTCGGGGACGTGGAGGTCGGCTGCGCGACGGAGGGCACGCTGACCCTGCGGAACACGGGTACCTGGGGGCTCCAGGTCCGCACCGCCGGGCTCGTCGGGGACGGGATGACCCTGGACGAGCGCCTCGACGACGGCTTCGCCCTCGCGCCCGGCGCGACGCGCGACCTGCGCGTCCGCTTCGCGCCCGCGCGCACCGGAGACCACGAGGGAGAGCTCACCGTGACGAGCGACGAGGTCGCCCGCAGGCGCACCTCGCGGCAGCGCGGCAACGGGACGGTCCCCCCCACGCACGCAGAGTCCTTCCATCTCTCGGGTGACCCCGCGGTGGACCTGCTGTTCTTCGTCGACCAGTCGTGGTCCATGCGCGACGACCAGCTCGCGCTCGCCGACAACTTCGGCGCGTTCATCGCCCGCATGGACGCGGAGACCCGGGACTGGCAGGTGATGGTCGTCAACAGCGACAACGCCTGCACCGAGTTCGGCGTCCTCACCCGCGCGACGCCCGGCTACGACGCGCTCTTCCGCACCGCCGTCCAGACCGGCGGCGGTTCGCGCACCGAGTCGGGCCTGGGCCTGATGGCGGACGCCCTCGATCTGACCGGCCCCGACGAGTGCAACCGGGACTTCCTGCGCGACGGCGCGCTCCTGCACGTCGTCTTCGTCACCGACGAGGTCGACCACTCGCCGGGCCGCTGGGAGGACTACGTCGCCCGCATCCAGGCCGCGAAGGGGACTCCCGGGCTCGTCCGGCTCAGCACCGTGTCCGGCACCTGGCCGACCGGCTGCACGACGCTGACGAACTCCGCCCAACCCGGTCGGCGCTACCACGAGGCGACGCTCGCGACCGGCGGCGTCTACCTCGACATCTGCGCGCCCTGGGCGGGGAGCGTGGATGCCCTCGCCGCGGCCACGGTGCGCCGCGACACGTTCCCCCTGGCACACCCGGCGGACCCGGCGCTCCTCGAGGTGCGGCGCAACGGCACGCCCCTGGACACCGGCTGGACCTACCAGCCGACCCTCCAGGCCGTGGTGTTCGGTGCAGGCACGGTCCCCGTCGAGGGCGACCACATCGAGGTCCGCTACCGCGAGGCGCTCGCCTGCCCGTGAGCCGGACGCGTCAGACGCGGACGCGGATGATGCGGCTCATGAGCCACGCGCCCATCGACTGGAGCACGAGCATCACGAACAGGAAGATCCAGCCGAGCCAGGTCGTCCAGAGGCGGCTGATCAGCACCGGGTCCATCACCCACAGGATGAAGCCGAGCACGAACGGCATCGCGGTGATGATGACGCCCTGCGCCACGCCCTGCGCGGTGAGGCTCGCGATGCGCCCCTGGACCTTCTTGCGCTCCCGGATGGTCGTCGCGACGGTGTCGAAGGTCTCCGAGAGGTTTCCGCCGCTCTGCCGCAGGATGTTGATGCTGGTGACGACGATCTGGATGTCCTCGGTGCCGACGCGCTTCTCGAGGTTCACGAGCGCATCCTCGAGCGGGACGCCCAGGCGCTGCTCGTTGAGCATCAGCGCGAACTCCTGCTTGATCGGATCGTCGAGCTCCTCGCGCACCATGTCCATGCTCTGCAAGAGCGACAGGCCGGACTTCAAGCCGTTGCTCATGAACGTCAGGCCGTCGAGCAGCTGGCTCTCGAACAGCGCGATGCGACGTTCCCACAGGCGCTCCACGACCACGCGCGGAACGCGGTACCCGAGCACCGCGAGCGACCCCGCGACGACGACGCGGATGATGTGGTAGCCCGCGGGCTCCCACGGCAGGCCCGACGTCATGAGGAGGCCGAGGGCGGCGCCGAGCAGCGTGCACGCGACGATGGCGGCGCTGCACCAGCGCTCCGGCACCTCCATGTACATGCGGTCGAACTGGCCGCGCATCCAGCGGACGTAGCCGCGGGTGGCGTCCTCGAAGGCGGCGAACAGGCGCGGCGCGAGCGTCTCGGCGACCGTCCACCACGCGACGGCCCCGAGGGCGACGACGAGCAGACGCAAGAACGTCCACCCGTCCCAGATCTGCGGGAGGGCGTTCACGTACGGCCCCGGGGGATCGCGGCCGCCGCGGCCCCGTCCGCGCGGAAGATGCCCTGCGGCAGGCGGATGCCCATCGCCTCGAGCTTCGGCACGAACTTGGGCACGAAGCCGGTGGCGACGTGCTGGCCGACGACCTTGCGCTTCTCGTCGACGCCCGTCTGACGGAAGAGGAAGATGTCCTGGAGCGTGAGCACCTGGCCTTCCATGCCGGTCACCTCGCTGACGGCCACGACCTTGCGGGAGCCGTCGGAGAGGCGCGTCGTCTGCACGATGATGTGGATGGCGCTGGCGATCTGCTCGCGGATGGCGCGGCTCGGGAGGTCCAGTCCGGCGAACATCACGAGCGTCTCCATGCGGGCGATCGCGTCGCGAGGCGTGTTCGCATGCACCGTGGTGAGGGAGCCGTCATGGCCGGTGTTCATCGCCTGGAGCATGTCCAGCGCCTCGGCGCCTCGGCACTCGCCGACGACGATGCGGTCGGGGCGCATGCGCAGGCTGTTGCGGACGAGGTCGCGGATGCGGACCTCCCCCACGCCCTCGATGTTCGCGGGGCGGCTCTCCAGGCGCACCACGTGGGGCTGCTTGAGCTGCAGCTCCGCGGCGTCCTCGATCGTGACGATGCGATCGTCGTGCGGGATGAACCCGGACATGAGGTTGAGCAGCGTCGTCTTGCCGGAGCCGGTGCCGCCGCTGATGACGATGTTGAGCTTCGCCTCGACGCAGGCGCGGAGCAGGTCCGCGAGCTCCGGGGTGAACGCGCCGAACCGGATCAGGTCCTCGACCTTGAACGGGTCCCGGGCGAACTTGCGGATGGTGATGCTCGGCCCGTCGATGGCGAGCGGCGGGATGATCGCGTTCACGCGGCTCCCGTCCGGGAGGCGGGCGTCGACCATCGGGGACTTCTCGTCGATGCGGCGCCCGAGGGGCTGGACGATGCGCTCGATGACCGAGAGCAGCTGCCCGTCGTCGGTGAACGTCAGGTCCGTCTTGGTGAGCTTGCCGCTCATTTCGACGAAGATGTTGTCGCGGCCGTTGACCATCACCTCGGTGACGCGCTCGTCGGAGAGCAGATCCTCGAGCGGACCGAGTCCGAGGGCCTCGTCGAGGACCTCCTTCACGATGCGCACGCGCTCGTTGCGATCGGGGATGGCCTGCCCCTCCTCGTCGACCACCCGCGCGACGGCGGCCTCCGTGCGCTCGCGGAGCACGCGGTCCTTGTCGGCGTTGTTCGCAAGCTCCTTGTCGAGCCGCTTGAGGTCGAGCACCTCGACGAGGCGCTTGTGGACGAGTCGTTTCAGCGCGGTCCGCGCATCCATCTCGGCGGCGTCCGCCTTGCGGCCCGGACGGCCACGACTGAGCGCGTTGCCTTCCTTCCCGCCGCGCGCCGCCGGGGCCGCGACCCGCGTGTCCGCCACGCCGACGCCCGTGGGCCGCGCGACCTGGGAGAGCTGTTCCAGGACGCCCTTCTCGATGAGCTGACGCGCCAGCTCGTCGTAGGTACGGGACAGCGCCGCGCGGGGCTCCCCGATCACGAACGGCGTGCCGCGGGCGCCGGCCGTGGCGCACAGCACGTCATCCTTGGGGAGCGTCACGAGGACCGGGCGACCGATGCGCTCGATCGCCATCTCCTTCGGGATCGGGCTCGCCGGATCCAGGCGGTTGAGGACGACCTTGACGAGCTGCTGCGGGAACTGGAGGCCTTGCAGCTGCGCGAGCAGGCGCGCGGTCGCGCCGAGAATCGCGAAGTCCGGCGTGCCGATGACGAAGATGCCGCTGCTGCGCTCCATCGCGGCCATCGCGAGCGGGTCGATGCCCGCGCCGCAGTCCACCACGATGAACCGGGCGAGCGGCGCGAGGAGATCGAGCGTTCGCTCGACGTGCGCGCGGGTCACCGCGCCGGCCTGCTCCGAATCCGGCGCGACCGGCACGAGCCCGAGCCCGGCAGGATGCACGGCGACGTACGGCGCGAAGCTCTCGGGCGCGAGCTGATCGAGCCACGGCGCGAGCTCCGCGACGGAGCGGGTCTCCCCCACGCCGAGCAGGCTCGCGGCGTCCCCGGCGCCGTTGCGATCCAGCTCCAGGAGCACCACGCGATCCCGCGTCTCCTTGAAGAAGGAGAACGCGAGGTTGGCCGCGAAGGTGCTCTTCCCGACGCCGTCGCGCGCCCCTGCGACCGCGACGATGGTGGCGCGCCCCGGAACCATTACTGACGCACCTCGGAGAGGTTGAACTTCTCCTGGATCTCGCGGTTCGCGGTGGTGCTCGTCTCGTGGATCTGCGGCGTGATGAACACCAGGAACTGGCTCTTCGTCTTCTTGTAGTGCTTGGACTTGTAGAGCGTGACGATGCCACCGCCCCCGCCCGACTGCGGGACGCGGTTGTAGTCGGTGCGGTCCGAGAGGCGCTGCAGCCCGCCCACGACGATGCTCTCGCCCGCCCGGCAGAACTGCGTCGTGCGAATCTGGCTCTTGTCGATGGTCGGGTAGCCGTTGGCCGCGACCTCGCCGAGGCTGCTGACGCCGACGTCGAGCGCGATGTCGACGTCCGTGCCCTGGGCGTAGGGCGTCACGTCCATCGTGATGCCGACCTCCTCGAACACGATCGTCTGCGTGCCGTTCTCGATGAAGACGAACGGCACCCGCGCACCCGAGAAGATGTGCGCCGGATCCCCCGACTTCACCGACACGGTCGGATTTTCCAGAACGCGGGCGTACCCGCTCTGCTTGGCGTACTCGAGCTTCGGCAGGAGCGCCGCGACCGTCGAGGTCAGGTAGGACGTCGGCGCGGCGGCCTGACCGCCCGTGAACAGCTTCTCGTAGCCCATCTCGATGCCGGTGCTCGCCAGCGGGGTCCATTCGAGGCCCCAGCTGTCGATGACGCTCTTCGTCAGCTCGACGAAGTGCACCACGAGCACGACGGTCTGGTTGCGGCCGGGCGTGCGTTCGGTGGCCTTCACCTCGAGCACGTTGATGACGCTCGATCCGCCCGCGTCGGGGTAGTAGGCCTTCGCGATGGCCTCCGCGCGCTGGCTGGCGACCGCGCTGTGCACGATCCCCTCGAGCATGATCTTCTTGCCGACGAGGCGCACGTTGACGCCCGGCGCGCCGATCTCCTTCTCGATGAGGCTCGCGAGCAGCTTCTGCGCCACCGGCGAGAGCGTCACCATGCTCTCCACGAGAGGCTCGCGCTCGTCGAGGTCCTTCACGCGCGCCAGTTCGTTGTCGAGGCTGACCTCGCCCTGGATGTACACGCGGTCGTTGATGACCTTGAACTCGAGGCCCTCGATGTCCTCGAGCAGCGCCTGCACGTTCTTCATCACCTTCGCGAGGTTCGCGGGGATGACGGTCACCTCGAACTCCGCCCGCCGTGCGCCGCGGGTGTCATAGAGGATGATGTTGGTCGTCCCCTCCTGGCGGCCCGCCACGAGGATCTGCTTCGTGTCGCGCAGCGGGATGACCTTGATGATGTCGGAGCTGCCGACGCTCACGTCCCCGAACGCGAACGGGATGTCGAGCGCGAGCTGGGAGTTGATGACGACGGCCTGGTCCTTGATCGTGACCGGCGCGCCGCCCGGCGCGGCGTGCGCCACGGACGGGGCCAGCGGGCCCACGGGCAGGACCGCGCCGGCGAGACCCAGCACGAGCACGCCCAGCAGGCCGCCGAGGAGGGAGACACCGCGGCGCATCAGTACTCGCCCCCGCCGGACATCATGCGGTACGCCGGGCGGCTCTTGGCGCGCACGGGCTGCACGATGCCGAGGGTGTTCGCCACCGTCGCCTGATCCAGGGTCTGGCCGCCCTCGCCCTCCCACAGGGAGCGCAGCGTCACGTGCAGTCGGCCGAGCTCCTGCGCCATGACGAGCTTCTGCGCGTCGGCGGGGCTGACGGCGACGCTGATGGTGGCGCCGGAGCCGACAGTCTCGCTCGGGCCCGGCGGCGGCTCGGGGGCGTTCTCGGCCTCCTCGCCCTCGGGCGGCATCTTCACGACGTCGCGGGTGGTGGGCTTGCCGATGTCGTCGACCACCGCGAGCACCCACACGTCCTGCATGAGCGTGATGGTGCGCAGATCGGAGTGCTCGCCCTCGCCGAAGTCGAAGGTCCCGAGGATGTCGACGTGGTTGCCCGGCTTGATGTGCCCGCCGACGGCGTTGTAGACGTCCACCGCCACGGACACCGCGCGCATGCCCTTGGGCACGAAGAAGGCCAGGCCCGCGTCGTCGGCGTCGACGAGCTTCGTCGACAGCACCTGCTCCCCCTTGAAGATCGGCACGGCCGTGATCTGGCCGGCGGCGTCGTCCACGCTCGCCACCGCCTTGGGCTGGACCCAGTCGCGGGGCACCTCGCGCAGCTCGACCATCGTCTCGTCCATGCGGACGTTCGGGAGGATGTCCCGCGTCGCGACGAGCACCTTCTGGGGCTCGCTCCGGTAGAGGAGGTCCTTCTCGCGGCTCGCGACGTAGCGGCACTGCATCAGCGTCGCGAGCAGCGCCACGAGGAGGGCGAAGATGAAAGCGCGAGGGTTCTTCACTCGGGTTTCTCCACCGGGCACCCTATCGCGGTCCCGACCACGCGCACCCTCGCGACGCCCTAGCGGCGTCCAGACACCGCCGTGCCGCCCCCGAGCGTGCCGCTCGCCATGGCGCCGACGCGCCGCAGACCCTGTTCGTAGGCGGGCACGAGCGACCACGCGAGCGCCAGGAGCGCGATGGCGAGCATCGACGAGAGCAGGAGGTACTCCGTCGTCGCCTGCCCGCGCCGGGCGACCGGCCGCGTCACGGCGCCCCTCCGAGCGACGGCCACGGCTGCACGCGCGCCATGACGACCGCGACGGCGATCACCGGCGCGAAGGCCACGTGGGTGAGCTCCTCGCGCTCTCCGCGGACCCACACGCGCCAGAGGTTCGACAGCCGCCCGCGCCACGCCAGGACGGCCACGCCGAAGGGAAACGCGAGCAGGTAGGTGAACACCGTCCCGCGCACGGCGCCCTGCCACCCCAAAAACGCGCCGGCGACCATCAGGAGCTTCACGTCGCCCGCACGCATCGCCCCGCCGAAGCGCCACGCCGGCGCCGCCAGGAGCAGCGCGACGAGGACGCCGGCCAGGCCGTGCCACCACACGCCGACGCGCACCCCGTCGACGATTCCGAGCGCCATGGCCGGCAGGGTCAAGAGGTTCGGAATCCGGCGGGCGCGCAGGTCCGTGACGCACGCCGCGACGAGGACCCCGATGAGCACGGCATCCGCGGGCCCCAGCGGCGCCACGGTCATGGGTACGGCAGCCCGACGACGGCGCGGACGTTGTGGAACGCGCCGCCCACGCCGGTCCCCATCGCGGCGAACGCCCCGGCGATCACGATGGCGATGACCGACAGCGCCAGCATGTACTCCACGGCGCTCTGCCCGCGGCGACTCCCGGGGCGGGGGCTCAGGCCGCCCCCGCAACGCCCCGGCCCGCGACGCGCCGCTGCGGTCCGCAGGAGGGCCCTCACAGCGGGATCCCGAGGCGCGCGGCGACCGAGCGCGCCACGTGGTCGCCGAACCGCGCCACGCCTTCGAGATCGCGCCCCGCAACGTACACGCCGGCGAGGATTCCGAGGCTCACGACGACCATCCCGCGACGCACCTGCGACGCCTCCACGCCCCCAGCATACCACGTCACTGCTGCACCGCGATGCCCCAGAAGGACGTGTCCGGCGAGGTGCCGCCGTAGCGGTAGAGGTCGTGGGCCGCCGTGCCGCCGTCGAGCACGCGCCACACGGTGCTGTACCAGCCGCCGTTGGCCGTGACGTAGGCGTCCCCGGTGCCGCCGTCGATGGCGAGCGCCACCGGCCGCCATTCGCTGTTCTCCGCGCTCCACGTGGCGAGGGAGCGCCACGCGGCCTGCCCGTCGTCCCACGCGTACAGGCCGGTACGACCCGTCGCCGCGTCGATCGCCGGGGTCACCCACGCGCCGCGGTCGGAACGCGTGCCGGTGAAGGTCACGAGCGCGGGGTCCACGAGGTCGCCCGCCGCGAGGATGTCGATGTCACCGGGCGCGGCACCGGCCGCGGCGGGGGACCAGGTGGCGAAGCCCCCGAAGTAGTCGAACAGCCCGACCTGTCCGGTCCGCCAGTCGACCGCCACGGCGGACGCGGCGAACTCATGCGTGGCCGCATCGTCCAGGGCGACCACCCAGTCCGCGACCACGGCCACGCTGCCATCCGGGGCGATCCGCACGAGGCGGTCGATCGTGCTGACGTAGACGTTGCCGTCCGCGTCGGCGGCCGCGCCCCACAGCCCGAAGTCCGGCGGCGTCTCGAAGTCCCGCGACACGTCGAGCAGGAGCGTCGTCGCGCCGTCGGCGCCCACGCGCACGACCGTCGACTGGCCGCAGTTCACGACCCACCCGTCGCCGAGCACGTCCAGCCACATCGGTGCGCACGACGCGAGGGGCACGGTGTCGTCCAGACGCCCGACGGAATCGATGCGGACGAGCTCCCCGGCCCCCGGCTCCGTGCGCGTGGGCGGTGCGGTGATCAACCCGACGGTGACTCCCGAGAACGCCTCGTCGACACGGGCGTCGCAGTCGTTGTCGACGCCATCGTCGGGATCCTCGTCGCGCGCGGGCGACACGCGGACGTTCGCGTCGTCGCAGTCCCCCTCCGCGGGAGAGAACCCGTCGTTGTCGGCATCGTCGTCGGGTGGCACGGGCGCGGTGTCGTCAGGGACGACGCCGGTGTCGGCGGGCGCCTCTGGCGTGGGGGGCACGATGGTCGGGCCGGCGTCCGCACACGCGCCGAGCAGGAGGAGCGCGATCGGAGGGACGGGGCGCATGATCGGGTGCATCGGGTGCTCCTGGCCGTTCCACCTCACCTACACCCGCGCGCGCCGATGGGCTATGATTGCGCCCCGGAGAGCAAGCCCCATGGTCCTGCGTCCTCTCGCGTTCCTTGTGTCCTTCGGCCTCACGGCCTGCATCACGCCGCCCGAGAC
>JACCDP010772976.1_pt1 | contig 12682 bp, 5 predicted proteins | sample 7445841 | NCBI WGS metagenome assembly JACCDP01 (sample SAMN15323441, study PRJNA562643) | freshwater metagenome | isolation source: river surface water | place: USA:Blue River Watershed | collected 2017-08-17
AATTTGAATAACAATATAAAATATAGATATTTATTAAATTTAAACAAATTTAATAAAATTATATAAAAAATTGATTTTAATATTTATAAAACATGAATCATTATAATATGACAGACATTGAAACACAAAATGAAATTAATAAATTAATAGATTTATACTTTAAACAATCTTCAATACTTTATGAACATTTATTTGATTCATATCAACAATTTATGGAAGAAATTATACCATATTGTTTAAAACAAGAGACGAATTATTTTTTTGAGAATAATGATGGGCATTTAATACATTATCATGGATTTAAATGTGATAATATAAGAATTAAAGCTGCTACATTTGAAAATGATAATGAAATAAAATTCCCATGTGATGCAAGGAAAAATCATTTAAATTATTTTGCTACAATTATTATTGATATTAAACAAACTGTAGAAACAGTTGATATTTTAACAAATGAAAAGAAAATTAAAGAAGCATATATTGAAAAAGATATAGCTGTAGCTAATATTCCTATTATGGTAAAATCAAAATATTGTTCAACATTTATTAAAAAAGATATTAGAGGTGAATGTAAATATGATCCTGGAGGATATTTTATTGTTAATGGTGCTGAAAAAATTGTATTGTCAATTGAAAAAATGGTTGATAATAAAATTTTAGTTTTTGTTAAAAAAGATGTTTCTTACGATGGTGGTTTTATTTACACTGCACAAATTAATTCAAGAAAAAATGATTGGTCTGATAACTTACAAATTGTTACGATGAAAAATAAAAAAGATGGTATTATAACTATTTCTACATCACAACTTCAAGATATACCATTATTTATTATAATGAGAGCATTAGGTTTAGAAAATGATCATGATATTATTGCGAATATTGTATATGATATTAATGATAATAAATTAATTAATTTGTTAAGACCATCTGTTTCTTTTTGTGAAGATGAAAATGGTATACCAATAAGAACTAAAGAAGAAGCAAAAAATTATTTAGTCACAAAAATTAATAAAATGAAACGATTTAGTCAATCAAACGAAGAATTAGCAAAAAAACAAAAAATAATGTTTATTGAAAAAATTTTAAGAAATGATTTATTACATCATTTAGGTGAAGATATACCAAAAAAAAGAGCTTTTATAGGTTTAATGACAAATAAATTATTAAATGTAATGTTAAAAAGACTTGAACCTGATGATAGAGATGCATTACAAAATAAAAGAATTGAAACACCTGGTATTTTACTTGGGCAATTATTTAGACAAAATTGGAAAAAAATGTTAAGTGAAATTGGAACTTATTTTAGAAAAAAAAATACAAGTGATATAAGTCCAATTAATGTAATTGTTCAAATTAAACCAACTATTATAGAACAAGGTATTAAAACTGCTTTGGCTATTGGTGTTTGGGGTATGCAACGTACAAAAAAAGGTGTTGCACAAGCTTTAGCACGTTTATCATGGACACAATCTAGTTCTTATCTAAGACGTATAATGTCACCATCGTTAGATGAAACCACATCTGGTGTTACATCAATTCGTTTTGTTAATAATAATCAATATAAATTTTTATGTCTAACAGGTGATGCTAATATTTTATTATCAAATAGAATTAATACAAAAAAAATAATTAATATTAAAAATAATGATTGTGTTAATACTATTAATCAAGATTCATTATTAGATGAACCTAGTAATATACATTCATATTTTACAATGATACCTGATAAATTATATGAAATTATTACAATTAGTGGTAGAAAAATAAAAGCTACTGGTAATCATCCATTTTTAATTAATAATAATGGTATTTATGAATGGAAAAAAATAGATGAATTACATATTAATGATAGAGTTATTATTAGACATACAGTTAATGATATATTAGATAAAAATATTACTCAAGTTAATATTAATGAAAATTATATATTAGAACAATATAAAACAGAATTATTAGATTTAAATTATCTAAATAAAAATATTCATATTGAAAAATTAAAAATAATTGCACGTTTATTAGGTATATTAAATAATGATGGTTATATTTTTGAATCCAATAATTATTATACTATATCATTTTATTTGTATGAAGAAAATGATGTTTGTCAATTAACTGATGATATTAAAATATTAGGATTTACTAATATTAAAATTTCTAAATATATTAGTAATATAGAAAATCAAATAAATCAAGTAAATAATAAAAAATGGAAAATTACTATAAATGGTGCATTTGCATATTTAATGTATTTACTTAGTGAATTTAATAATAATAGTTTAATTATTCCAAAATGGTTACAAGACGCAGAATTATCTATTAAACGTGAATTTTTATCAAGTTTTAGTGGTAATGAAGATTATAGATTATCTTATAAACAAAATTCTGATATATTTGAACCATTTTTAGAAAATATTGGCAAAAAAGTACATTATGATTATATTAATACTACTATCAAAAATATGACTTTTGTTAAAAATATGTTTTCAGAATTAGGAATAGAAACAATATTATTTAACAAGAAAATTGATAATAATTATAATATATCATATATTGGTTTTGATAATTCTATTAAAAATTTAATTTTATATTCTGATTTAATTAATTGTACATATAATGATGAAAAAAGAAAAGCAACTTCATCCATTATTGAATATTTAAAAATTATTAATTATGATAATAATAAAATTTTTAATAATAAAATTTTAGATAATTATCATAATTATATTAAAAATAATATTGTTAATAATGGTTGTATTAGTGTTCCTATTAGTGCTATAAATGAAATTACACCAGAACCAGTATATGATTTTACTACTAATCATGATAATCATTCATTTGTCGCTTCATCATTCGTTACACACAATTGTCCAATAGAATCACCAGAAGGTGCTAAAATTGGTATTGTTAAAAGTTTAGCAATGATGGCTTCTATTACTACACAAAACAATACTCAAGATAAAGTAATTAAAACATTATTAGATATAAATGAAAATATTAAACATCCTGCAGATATAAATCCATTAGAAATGTCAAAATATGTTAAAATATTTATAAATGGAGATTGGTATGGTGTAATAGAACTTAAACATTCTCATGAATTATATCAATCATTAAAAATAAAGAAAAGAGAAGGTGTTATAGATAAATATGTATCTATATTATTTGATTTTGAAAAGAAAGATATTCGTATATATTTTGATGGTGGTAGATTAATTAGACCATTAATAATAGTTGAAAATAATAAAATAAATTTAACTGAAGATATTATTAAATTTGTTGATGAAGAAATGACTAAACAAGATATTCATAAAAGTTGGAAACGTTTATTAACTAAATATACAAATTTAATAGAATATGAAGATATTGAATCTTGTAATTATTTAATGATTTCTGAAAAATATAAAACATTATTAGAAACTATAAAAAATCAAAATTCTATTATAGAATATAAAGAATCTACTAAAATTAATAGATATGGTGATTATAAATGGGTTAGATATTCACATTGTGAATTTCATGGATGGGTAATGTTAGGAACTACTGCTTCTAATATAGCTTTTGCGAATCATGATTATGCTACTAAAAATATTGTTTATTTTTCACATGCAAAACAAAGTATTGGTATTTATCTTACAAGTTATAAAGATAGAATGGATATATCACAAATATTATATCATCCACAAGTTCCTATTGCTCAAACTCAAGCAATGAAATATAATAATGCATTAGATTTACCAAGTGGTGAAAATATTATTGTTGCTATTGCATCATATACAGGATACAATCAAGAAGATAGTATAGTAATGTCTGCATCATCAATAGATAGAGGATTATTTAGAGTTGATACATTAACATCAAAATATAGATCTGAAATTATAAAAAATCCATCAACATCTCAAGATGATATTTTTACTAAACCAGATCCTAATAAAGTAACCGGAATTAAACAAGGCAATTATTCAAAATTAAATGAAAAAGGATATGCACCAGAAGAAACTGAAATTAATAATAATGATATTGTTATAGGTAAAATATCACCTATACAACCAACAGGTAATAATAATAAAGTTTATAAAGATAGTTCTGAAATGTTTAAATCTAATGTAACAGGAGTAGTAGATAGAATTCATACAGGAGTTTATAACTCTGAAGGTTATGAAATGTATAATATGAGAATTAGAATGGAAAGAATACCAACAATTGGTGATAAATTTTGTTGTAAAGGAACAACTGAAATTTTAACTGATAATGGATGGATACAAATAAAAGATATTGATATATTTAAAAATAAAGTTGCTACGCTTGATATTAATAACAATTTAACATATATTTATCCTTCTGATAAATTTGAATATGATCATGATGGTGATATGTATTATTGTAAAAATAATAATATTCATATTGAATGTACAATGAATCATAAATTATATGTAAAATTACAAAATACTAATAATTATCAATTAATAAAAGCAGAAGATATTATAGGAAAATGTATACAAATGAAAAATAATATTAATAATAATTATCAAGATATTAATGAAATTATAATTGGAAATGATAAATATATTACAGATGATTATTTAAAATTAATTGATTTTTCAAATAAAATATTACCATCATTTGTTTGGTCATTATCACAAAGACAATCTATTATATTATTAGAATCTATAACAAAAAATAATGATATATTTGAAACACCAATTGTAGAATTAGCTAATGATATAACACGATTAGCTTTTCATTGTGGTTGGGCAGGACATATTAAAAAAGAAACAAATTATTATCAAGTTAATATAATTAAAAATAATGAACCATATATTAATAATAATTTAAAAGAAGACACACTTTATAAATATAAAGGTAAAGTATATTCAATTGAAGTACCGCAATCTCATATATATTATATGAGAGATAATATTTATTCACCACCTGTATTAATAGGTAATTCAAATAGACATGGTCAAAAAGGTACAGTTGGTATTATATTACCACAAAAAGATATGCCTTTTACTAAAGAAGGTATTATACCAGATATTATTATGAATCCACATTCACAAGCAACAAGAATGACTGTAGGACAATTAATTGAAACATTAGCTTCAAAAGAAGCCGCAATTAGTGGTCATTTTGTTGATGCAACACCTTTTAATGATTATGATCCGAGACAATTACCTGAATTATTAACTAAATTAGGTTATTCATCAACAGGAACAGAAGCATTATATTGTGGAATGACAGGTAGAAAAATGGATGCAGAAATATTTATAGGACCACTTTACCAATTTAGATCAAAACATATGGTTTTAGATAAAATACATGGTAGGGCTAGAGGACCACGTCAAGCGTTAACAAGACAACCTTTAGAAGGTAGAAGTAGAGATGGAGGATTAAAAATTGGTGAAATGGAAAAAGATGCAATGGTTGCTCATGGAATGGGGCAATTCTTAAAAGAAAGAATGATGGAAACATCTGATATTACAAAAGCTTATGTTTGTGATGATTGTGGTTTATTTGCTGCTAAAGTTATAGACAAAGATTATTATCATTGTAAAGCTTGTCATAATACAACACGTATATCCGCAGTTGTATTACCATATGCAGCTAAATTATTATTTCAAGAATTAATGGCAGTTAATATTGCACCACGAATAAGAACAGAAAAAAATATATATTGTTATGATTCATAAAAAAATATAGATATATTTATTTAATTAAAAATTATTATTATTATTACATTTATTTATTTTTTATCTAAAATTAATTTATAATTTTAATCTATAAAATTATAAATTGTTATTTAATTTTATTTTTATTTATATATTATAAATAACTCTAAATTTAATAAAAATTGTTAAATATTTTAATTATTATTTTATTATAATAAAATAATGAATAAAATTCATATATCTTGGGAACCACTATTTGATTTGTATGATATAGATTTAGAAAAATTATATATTAATAATATTGTGTATCCACCTTATGAATTAGTATTTCGTGTATTTGAAATGGATGTTAAAGATATTAAAATTTTATTATTAGGACAAGATCCATATCATAATCCAAATCAAGCTAATGGTTTAAGTTTTTCTGTATATAATAATGTCAAGATTCCACCATCATTAAAAAATATTTTTAAAGAAATAAATTTAGAATTTCCAGAAAGAAACTATAAATATATTCATGGTAATTTAGAAGAATGGTTTTATAGAGAAAAAATATTTTTATTAAATGCTTCTCTAACTGTTTTACAAAATAAACCTAATAGTCATATAAAATTATGGACAACATTTACAGATGATGTTATTGACTTTATTAGTAATAATAATGATAAATGTATATTTTTATTATTAGGTAATTTTGCTAAAAGTAAAAGTATTTATATCAAAAATAAAAATAATATAATTACAGAAAAACACCCATCACCATTAGCACAAGGATTTATAGGATCTTATGTTTTTACACGTATTGAAAATCTTTTAGGTTATTCAATCAATTGGCAAAATTAATGTTTCAAATAAAATAAAATCTATTTCATCATCTTCATTATAATGATTAGTTGATCCATTTATAATTGTTTGATTTATAACTGATTGATTTATAATTGTTTGATTTATAATTGTTTCATTATAAAACTTGAAATAATTATTAAATAAGGGTAATAATGATTTGTTTATACTTTTAACATTTAATATAAAAACTAAAAAAAAATTCTTTATTATATTTATCATATTAAGTATATAATATTCATTCTTTTAAGTAAACTTAATTTTTATTTTTTGTTCTTTTTAAATTAATTCGTTCTATTACTTGTCTTGATTTCATCATATTATTAACAATATCTTGACTTTTTTTTTCATCTTTAATATAATCAAATAATGATTTTTGAATATGATCTTTTTTTAAAGGGGCTTGTGTTTTAGATACACTTTTTCTTAATTTACCATCATTTAAATTTATTACTTTTTCTTCCATTTTATCTAATTCCATTATAATATTTCCTTCTACTTCTTTTTTTTCATTTGTACATAGTTTTACTTCTTCTCGTAATTTATTTATTTTATCATCTAGATCAACCCATTTTTTTATTGAACTAATAAACTTTTCTGATACTTCTTTTTTAACTTGTTGATTAGATATATCATTATTTTCTTGTTTTTCTTCTTCCAACATTATTATAATTATAATAGTTTTTAAATATTTTTTTCTAACGCTATTAAATAAATTTCATTAATATAGGAACATTATATGTTCCATTATTTAATAATGTACCACCAACATTAGGACCATTTAATAAATGTTCTATTTCAGATGATAATAATGAAGGATCTGTATTAATACTACCTGATAAAAATAATGGGAAATCAAAACTAAAGTTTTGGAAATTAAATTTAACATAATTATTATAACTATCAAATTCACTACCATTAACTTGTTCATTATTAATATTATTATAATAGTTACTATCAGTAAAAGTATTATAACGTCCTAATGCAATATATTGACTAAAAATATCATTACCATAATTACTTAGAGAATTAGCAAAATGATCCCATAATTCATTGTCGTGACTATAAAATAAAGAATCATTATTAATTGCAGCACGTGATTGAGCATGTCCAAATAATTTATGTGCTACAACTTCTAATAATCTATCACCAAAAGTATTTTGATTATGTGAAAATGTTGAAAATGATTTATTTGAATTACCAACTCCTATTGAAATCAAATTATGATTTTGGAAAATATTAGACCAATCATTAAATGTACTACTATTTAATAATGTTATATTAATATCAACTAATTCTTGATTCTCTATATTTTGTTTAAATGTTGCATTTTCAAATATATTTGAAATATTATTATTTGTAATAGATGATAAATTAACAATAAATGTATAATCATATGTTCCTTCATCTGTTGGTCCACTGTAAACATCAGTACTTTGTGATAAGTATAATGGATTAAAAATAAATATATAATCTGTACTTTTTAATATATTACCTGATGTAGTGTACGTATTTTGAATTATATAATTATCTGAATTTGTTCCTGTTAAACTAATATTACTAATTTCAACTGGTATTCCCTCACCTATTAATTGTGTTTCAAAAAATGCAGTTATTGAATTATTTAATGAAATATTATATACTAAATCTGGTGTTAGTATTCCACTTAATGTATAATTTAAATAATTGGTTGCATTTCTTGCACCATCATATTCTTTATTTATATTATAAAAGAATGGCGTAACTAAAACTGGATTTATATATCCTGATATTGTAACTGGTTCTACTATATAATAATTTGTTAAATTAGTTCCCCCTAAACTTATATCATAAACATTAATTATACGATTACCTGCATTTGGACTATCAAATGATACATTATATGAAATAATATATATATTATCTCCAATTGCAATACCTGATATAGAATATAATATATTTATTATACTCTTATCTATATATGATGTTGTATCATATAATTTGGAATATGTATTTAATTTCATATATAATGGTCTTTGCATAATTTGTAATATACCTTGTTGATTAATAATTGAATAGTTTTCTGAATACAAGTTACCTGGTATAATAGAATATGTACCTACATTTACTGCTAAATATGAATTACCATAATTTGTTAAAGTACCAATTAAATTTGATGAATTATCATTTTCTTGAAATCCACTACAAGTTATTATAATATCTGTATATGGTATATTATCATAATATTTTACTATATTATCTGCACTTATTATTAATTCTGCAGGTTCTATATATAATATACCTTCAAAATAATTAATTATATAATTATCAGATGTTAAACCAGATGCTTCTATTTGATATTCACCAACATTTACTGCATTTAAATAAGACCCTGAAAACGATAATGTACCATCTAATTTATCAATACTATCAGATAAATCGGTTATACCATTATATGTATAAACTGTTGGATTTGTAAATACTTTATTATCATATATTTTGATAACATCATTTACTTTAATAAAAAAAGGTGTATTATAAATAACTAATAATGCATTAATATAATTTATTGAATAATTATATGAATATAAACCATTTAATACAATATCATAATTACCAGTAGCAACTGCACCCTGTGAATCACCACTATACTCAATTTGTCCAAATACATTATTTGATACATCATCGGCGCCACTATAAAAATATCCTTCATTACCATAATATGGTATTCCGTCATAAAATTTAAATACATTATTACCAATAACTAATAAAAAAGATGGAATTATTTCTAATGTACCATTAATATAACTAATCTCATAATTATTAGAATATAAACCACTTATAGTAATTGTATAAATACCAACATCTATAGAATTATAATAAGTTCCACCATAAATTAATATACCTGACAATGATAATTCACTATCATTATTTATGAATCCTTGATATGTTACTGTTGGTGTATTATAAGGTATTTTATCATATTCTTTAATAAATGAATTTACTATAATCGCTAATGGATTTAAAAATAATGTATATTCATAATTATATATATTTTCAGTAAAATAAACATCAATCAAATTATATGTGTTTAATTTCCAATTTTTATACCCTATCATTTCATTTGTATAACCTATTTTTATTTTAAATTCATACTCTAATTTATCAAATATAAATTTATATTTTCCTAAATTACAACTAATAAAATCAAAATATTTTATCTTATAGTTGTATGTTAATATACCAATAAATAATTTTAATTGATCTAATGAATTTATATAATGATTTAATACTAATTTATAATCTATATCATTATGTTTAATTAAACCTATTGAATTATAATTTTTAATATTTAAACTATTTATTTTACCTAATATATCAACTGTATTATCATTATAATAATCTATAATAATATACTTACTTTTTATTGAATTAATAATTAATGATAAATTATCAAGTCTATTATCAATTAATAGTAAATTCATTAATTTAATCTATAAATATTTTATTAATAGTATGTAAAATAAAATATTTATTTAATTTATTTATTTAATTTTTTGAAAAATATAATATCTATTCAAAAAACTATACACTTTACTTTCTTTATCAACTCCTTTTAACTCTTCATAAAATTGTCCAAAATCTTTAAACACTTTATAATTTTTTGGATTTTCCTCATGTTCAATTACATCAGTAAAAAAAGATTTATTAATATAATATGAATTTGCAAATGAATCACTTTCTATTAATCTACAATTTGCTTTTTTCATTGTATTTACTAATAAATTATATGTTACTAAATATTCAGTTTCATATTTATTATCTTCCATAAAAATATTTAAATGTACATCAATTGCTTGTCCTTCAATATCTTGTAATGGTCCTTCAAATTTTTTAACTATTTCAAAAAATTTTTTTCTATTTCCATCATCATCAGTATAATAAGATACAAAATTTTCTTTTTCTCCTAATTTATCCATTACTAGTTTTGCATCAAATAAAGTTAATATTATATATCCTCCTAATTTTAAATGATTTTTAATATTTTCTACTAAATTATTTGTTGATTCTTTTGATTCAAATAAATAATGAATTGAAAATTGACCACTAAAAATATCAAATTGTTTATTTTTAAATATTTTATCAATTAATTCCTTATTATCATTCGTCATATTCACTAATTTTTTTGATTGATCTTCAGATTTAAATAATGTTCCACCATCTGCATGTAACCATGTCATTTTTGTAAAGTTTGGAAATTTTCGTTTTAATTCATTATATCTTGATACTGCACCATTTGTTGATGAATAAATACCGTAATAATTAATATCTGTTCCTACATAATCACCAACTCTTGCATGAAACCATTTCAAAATATCACCTCCTTCTCCACATCCAATATCTAATACTGATAATCTTTGATTATTTATTTCTTTTATAGGTCTACAATAAGTATATATAATAATTGATTTTATCCAATTATGATATAATCTCATTTTTTTAGCAAGATTTGTTTTCTTTTGATAATAAATATCTTGTTGACGTTCAGATGTAATAACATTACTATTTATTCTTCCCTGTAAAATCTTTTGTTGTTTACTAAAAGTTGATGGATTTGATAAAATTTTTATTTCGTCAATTGTTATAGCTTCCTTAATAGAATTCCATGTTTTCTTTGCAACAGTTTTAAAATTACCATATTTTTTCTTTTGAGTTATAACACTTTCTGTTTTATCCCATCTTGTTCTTAAAATTATCCATCTATATGGATGTTCAATATTTAAATCATTATTATATATTATTTCAACTACAGTACCTTCTTGTACAAAATTACCATCAATATCTCTAACTTCACCATTTACTAATGGTAGATAAATTTCATGATTATTTTCCTCCTTTAAAAATAATACAGGTATTTCTTTATTCCCAATTAAATCACCAACATATAAATTAGCAACCCTAAAAGATTTATTATTTTTAAATATTTCATTTGTATTATCATATATTTCTAAATAACCACCTGTTTCTGTATTTTTTTGAAATAATATATAAACATCAATTGAATTTGTAGTCGGTGGTTTATATTTATATATAGGATATTTATGATCTCTCTGATCACGAGTATATTTTTGAATTAATCCAGTGTATATTATACCATCTAATGTATAAGGTAGTATATTTTTATTAGTGCAATAATCCCATATTATATAAGAAAATAAAAATACTTCTGAATTATCGGCACCTGTTGGAAATAAAAATAATTTTGGAAAAAATAATATTTCATTATGATTTAATTTTTTAATTTCTGAATTTAATTTTTTATAGAAATTTGATATTTCATTTTTATAATGTTTTTCTTGTTTTATAATATCAAATTTATCATCAAAATCTTTTATTTCATATATTTCATTTAATTCTTTACAAAAAATATTTATATATTCTAACCTCTTTTTTAAATCTGTTTCATTTTTTTTATCATTATTATCAAAAAATAAACAATCAAAAATCATAAATATATACTTTTTTTCTTTTGGTAAATATATTAATTCACCTTCTAATATTGTATTTATATATTTACTTTTATAATTAGTTTTTATTATATTTAAATTTGTTGATATTAAATGGATTTTATTATTGTGAACAAATAATTGATATTTAACACCATCTGCTTTATCGGTTACAGAATATTTATTTGGTATCTTATCAACTATATGTTGAACTTCCATACTAATTGGTTGCATTGAATATAAATTTACTATATTAGATAAATCATTATTATATACTAATTTTTTATAAGCATCTAATATTATATTTACTTCTTCTTTTGTTACTAATATATCTGTTCCTTCTAATACTTTCTTTATTTTTTCAATTTCAATATTTATTAATAAAAATAAATTCTTACTTTTTTCTAATTCATTATAGCATGAATAATCTATTTCTAATTCAAATGTTTTAACAGAATTTGCTATATCATTTATATTTGTATTAGTTTGAACAGTTGTTAAATCTAATGTTAATGATTCATTTTCATTTTTTATTAAATTTAATGATATTCTATTTTTATATCTAAAAGTTATTTTAGATAATGTTGTTAATCCAATATTTAATATATTTTTAATTTCTTTTTCATCTAATAATTCTTCTGATGATTTTCTTACTCTAATATCATATTGATCAATATCATAAATATA
>JACCDP011052119.1_pt1 | contig 12680 bp, 13 predicted proteins | sample 7445841 | NCBI WGS metagenome assembly JACCDP01 (sample SAMN15323441, study PRJNA562643) | freshwater metagenome | isolation source: river surface water | place: USA:Blue River Watershed | collected 2017-08-17
CTACCGCAGAAACGCACACGCGGTACTATCTAACATCGCAGAGCTGTAAGAAGCGAAAAACTGCCCGCTGGGCCAGGGCCGTCTCACCTGGCTCAGCGGGTTTTTTCTTACTAGAATTAGAGACAGATAGGAGACATCATGGGATACATAGAATTTGACAAAGTAGACGGACTATATACGGATTACCAGCGCAGAGTAGCCGCTGTAATTAAGGACATTTTTCCTACCGTCAGGCTAATTAGGCTTGACTCACTAAACCCCAGTTTTACCCCTGAGCGACCATTTGCGCTCATTGACGAGCCGCACATGCTGCCCTCTTACGTAATCAGGACGCTCCCAGAATCTGAGATTGACCACCGCCTAGTTGCTTGGCTGGTAGACAATAACACCGCAGATCCAAACTCAAAAGTTAACCGACTTCACATTTTAGAGATGGCGGAGAGGGCTGTTAATGCCAAACGTGAGCTAGAATGGATGGAGGAGCGGCGTGACGTCATGAAGTCAATCATGAAGTCTAAGAAACACGAATACAAGCACGACGGAAAGGTGCTTAAGCGATAATGCCAGCAGAGATCTTCAGCTTCACGGCGCTTGATGTTATCCGAAGGGTAAAAACCCAATTTGGAGACAACTCCGGCGCTCAGCTTACCGATGATGTGATCCTTCGTTGGATCAATGACGGACAGCAAGAAATTGTTAATAACAACCCAATTCTTAAGGCAACCAAGCTAGCCAACGTTGTAGCTGGGCAGTCTGAGTACACTTTTCCTACAGACAAGGTTCAATTTATTGAGGCCGTCTACGTTGACAACCGCCCGGTAAAGAACCTATCGCCACAAAGCTTCCGTGACTTTATCCTTGAAGATGACCCTAACAGAGTAGCCAATGCCAAGTACCCAGACATTTGGTACGAGCGTGCTGGTGTGATTACTTTTTATCCAACGCCAAATGAAAGCTTTACAAACGGGCTAAAGCTTGAGTACGTAAAGATGCCGACCCCTGTAGCCAATGCTCAAGACACGCTAGGTATTCCAGATCGCTATCTAAACCACCTAGTCAACTACTGCATGATGCAGGCTCTAGAGTACGATGAAAACTACTCAGCAGCTCAATTTAAGCTTGCCCAATTTAGAGACGGATTGGATCGTTTGAACTACAAGGAAAACATTTCTCAAATCGATATGTACCCATCCATCTCTCCAGATAAGAACGATTATGTCTGATGAAGTACGTCAAAGATCTGCTGTTCTCAAGGATTTCTCAGGAGGTCTAAACAACTTCTGGGATGAGTCAGTTATCGCAGATAATGAGCTACCCTTCCTTGAGAACCTTGAGTTTACCCCTCGTGGAGCGCTAACTTCTCGTCCTCCCATCTGGATCCAGACCGGCCCTCAACTACCTGAAGCTAATGTGCACTTTGATCTACTTGGCTATTTCATCGAAGAAGATGGCGATCGTTTTGCTGTCTACACCTCGCCGACTAAAACTTACATTTACAACTTAAACAACACTTGGACCGAGATCTGGGACCAAAAAGCTGCTGACTTTGTTCAGTACCAGGGCTACATCATCATGTGCCGTACAAATGGCGCTGGTGCCTATTGGGGGCCTAATGGCGCTCAGGTATGGAATGGTACTGCTTGGGTCACCGGTAACGCCACAGAGCCAATTTCCACCATGCCAGCAGCAGCGGGTCTAGAGCTTCACCAAGAACGACTATTTGCATTTGGTCCAAGAGGTACAGCTACGCAGTCGATCATGTATTGGTCTAACGTCACAGGTGAGGTTGCTGGACAGCCACAGAAAGACTGGCGCTACTGGGAAACTGCTACATCCTTCTCATCTGTAAACAGTGGTGACGGACAGTGGATTACAGGCCTTGTGGCTGGCTACAACAACTTGACCGTATTTCGTAACGACTCTACCTATGAGTACACCTACTCAAATCAGCCTGAGCTTGGAACCATGGCTAAAGTACAAGAAGGCATTGGAGCTGAAAACCAGCGCTGCATCGTACGCTACGAAAACGCTCTCATCATTCTTTCAGCAGATCAGGCTTACACGTACTACAACGGTGTGTTTAGCTCGCTAAATGACCAGAAGGTTCGATTTGAGAACAAGGTTTCGCCGTCAACTTTGCAGGTGCCATATGCGCTATCAATCCTCGGTGCTCGCCTTATCGTGTTTTACTCTGGAAACATTTATGTATTCCAGTTAAAGACGGGAACTTGGTCCACTTGGTCGACTCAAACGGGCTTTGCTTACGCAAGAACCGTGCCTAGCCCACCTGACGTTATCGATAAAGCGCTTGAGGCTTGGGTTATTTCAAACAAGGCCGCTACCGGTACTCGCTCAATTTACAGAATTTGCGATCACTTCCACCAGAACGATGGCCCCGAGCAGATGACTTGCTCTATTCGTACAAAGATTTACGACTTTGATGCTCCTAACGAATGGAAAAGGCTGTACTGGTGGGCTGCAGAAATTATGGCAGTGGGCGAAGTTACTGCCAGGGTTTTCCCAGTTTCGCTAGATACAACCACGCAATCCTCATGGGATCACCTTGCGACCTTTACTTGGGATCAACTAGCAGCTGTACTAGACGGTTGGGATAATCCAGCCCCATTCCCACCAAATATTGAGACTAAGAGCACCTTTACCTGGGTACGCCCAGAGCGCCTCAACCTCAAGTTGGACCACGCTTTGCGGTTCCGTCGGGTATACTTTGAGCTATACGTGACTACTGACGGTACGGCGTCAACGGCCCCGGCGCAGATCTTTAGCATTACGCCTATGATCGGAGCTAAGGCCAAGAGCTCAGAAAGAATTAGTTAATGGCCGGCGCAGAACGAGGGATTCTAGGAACTCCCGAATTTAACCCCTACGGGGCAGGTGCCCGCATCTATGGCAGTGGCCGCATGAACCCAACCATGGGCGCTGTCGACAAGACTGGTTACGCTGAGCGTGACAGAAAGCGTAAGGCAAAAGTTAACGCTCTACGTGCAAAGACAAAGGCTATGTCAACTAAGAGTTATGCTAGCCCTGACTTTATGAGGTACATCTAATGGCAAAGACCGCAGAAGGACAAGCCAAACTTCAGAAGATGCTAGCTGCTGGTATGGGCCGTCAGCAAGCTATGAAGCTGCTAATTGGCGCTCAGAAGAAAGCTAAGGGAAACGCTGGCAACACTGCAACTCAACAGCCAGTTGAGCAAATTGCTGTACCAGAGCCGATGCCAGCAGAAACTGGTAACCCAGTTATTGATCAAGCAAATGTACTTGCCAGCATTCTCAACAGCCCACTTTACACGGAGTCGATTAAGAGCGCTTACCTAACTGACTACCTGCCAGGACTTACTCAAGCTAATTTTGAGATTAATAAAGCCCGTGCACAAGAAGTCCAGAACTCGTTCTTGCGCCAGCAAGCTCAAGCTCAAGCAATCAGGGATATTGCTGGTAGCTACGCAGCTAGAGGAATGCGTACACCAAAGATGGTTACAGAAGGTTTTGCCCCAGTTCAGCAAGCAACAGAGCTAGATAAAGCAGCTGCAGAGCAGGCAATTAATGATCTTATTGCTGGTCGGGATGTGCTTTATGGCACTGGAGCGACAAGTGCTGAGAACTTTATTAGTAATCCCACTTTGTTTGGCTCCATTGGTGCCGGCGCTCGCAGATCTGCGCTTTCGGAGCTTATGCAGCTTCCAGAAGCATATGGTTTGACTCAGGTCGCACAAGCAAATAGATCGCCACTCGGTGGCGGCGGAGCTACGCCTTCTGATGGTGCGCCAGACTTAATGCCAAGAGTTCCGACTGGTGGCTCTGGCTTTGAAAGACCAGCGCCAACTACTGGTGATGAAGACATGGCTCAACCCGCCCCTTATACTGGCGACGAAAGTATGAGCAAGCCAGCTATGTCTGCAGCACAACTTCAAGCTAAGATTGCTGCAGCAAATAAATATATTGCTGGACAAAAAGCTAAAAATAATCAAAAAACTATTGCTGGTGCTCAGAAAAAACTTGCTGGTTATCAGCAGCAACTTACTGGCTTAGGAGCAAAATAATGGCTATCGGTTCAGGATCTTGGGGAGATAAGTACGGTCTTCCTGCTACGCCAGCCCCAGTAAGGAGCAGCACGGGCACCTACTCTAGGCCTTCTGTAAGCCCAGCTTCTATGCCTAAGACTTCTCCTTTGAAGCCAAACGTAACTAGCCAGCTAGCAGATCGCAGCAGAACCGCATCACGCCAGCGTCTTACCGCAACAAGAACAGCCAGACAAGCCGCAGCGAAAGCTCCGACTGCTGGTATGGGCGGTGCTAGTGGAACTAGCAGTGGTGCATCTAGCGTAGGCAGTCTTTTTGCTCCGCTATTTGATGCGCTTGAGCAACAGATGAAGAACGCTGAGAGCCGCTATGCAGAAAACGCTGGGCAGATCCAGAACATTTACGGGCAGTTAATTGGTGCACGTAAAGCAGACGTTGCAGATATCCAAACTGCCTACCAAAGACTTCAGCAGGCCGCTGCTTCACGTGGTGCAGAAACCTTAGGTGCAATGCAAGCAAGGGAAACCGGAAGGGTGTCTCAAAATGAAGCTGTACTACAAAGTATGGGCGTCGGTGGTATTGGCACTACTCGTGGTGATATCGCCTCTCAATCTGCCGCTGTAGCTCAGGACGTAGAAAGACTAAACCAGTCAAACTGGGCAGGAATGCTTGATGCCATGGGAGCAACATCGCAAGAAATTGCTCGTGCTGATGTCACAAGCTACGGCTACGCACAGGCCGAGGATATTGCAGCCTTGCAGGCAGCTCGTGAAAACTATGCTCAGGACATTGCAAACCAAGAGTTTGAGCTCAAGTTCCAGCAGCAGCAAGCTAAGCTTCAAGCTCAGCAAGCTGCAGCTGCAAACGCAGCTCGTGTTCAGGCTGCTCAGATTCGTGCACAGCAAAACGCTGCTGAGGCTGCTGCAAAAGGTCAAGCTGGCGCAATGGAGGACTTCCTAAGAAACGCTGACCCCATTACAAGAATTATTGTCAATGGCACTCAGGCAGGTCTTGTAGACCCTGCTTCTGCTGGCCGTATGACCAATGCTTACCAGAGCTACCTATCCAATTTGGGCAACCCTCCTCGTGGACAGGTCAAGTGGGACGCTAGCTCAGCTGCAAACGCCTTCGTCATTTCGCCAGCCGCAACTGGTTTAACTGACGTAGAAAAACGACTAATTCAGCAAGCTATCCGCGATAGTTTTTAGGTAGGATGTAGGCATGGCCCTAGATCCAGCAATCATTGCAGCGCTATCAGCTGGCGCAAAATCAAATACCGCAACTAGCGACTGGGATTCTTGGCGTAAAAAAGTAAGCGGCGAACAGCCTGGCGGTGCTTGGAATCTTGGTCAAAGCGTCATCGACGTGCTATCAACTGGTGGTTACGCAACAGCTGGGCTTACAAACAAAATTGGTCAAAACTTTGCAGCTATTGGCCGTGGAGAAGTAGGCGCTGCTCTTGACTTAATTAACCCAGCCAGTGGTGTTAGCGCAATGGTAAAGGGTGTTTCTGATCGTAGAACTTACTCAGATAACCTGAAGGAAATGGGCGTTGATCCAAACACTGCCGTTTGGCTAGGCCTTGCTCTTGATATTGGACTCGATCCAACAACTTACATTACTGGTGGTACCTTGGCTGGCGCAAAGGGTGCAGCGCAAGGTGCAAAGATCGCATCTCAGGCTAGCAAGGCTGGCAAGCTTGCAACAAAGGCTACTGGAGCCGATGCATTCACCCCAGTCAATAGAGCACTCACAGATCAAGAAAAACTAGGCAATCTTCTTTCCGGTATTCAGCGTGGATACACAACTGGCCGTGATCAATACAAGCTCAGCATTAAGGGTAACAAGCTCCGCAAGATACAGGCGAAGAAGGCAAAGGCGCTGGAAGAGGCCCCACGTGGCTTAGTTGAAATTGGCGGCAGCTTTACAAAGCTACCTGTAGGCGCTGACGTCTCATCCGCAGTTGAAAAGATTACTGCTAAGGAACAGAAGGCAGCTGAAGCTGTTTCAAAGGCTAAAGCTAAAGTTGAAGCTTCCGCCCTTCCTGGTGTTACAGCGGGTAAGGCCAAAGCTACTGCTGCCAAAGTTGCAGCTGATGCAAGTCGAGTAGTTGCTACTGTCGAAAAAGCTGACAAAGCATTTAGGATCGTTGTTCGATCTCCTGAGGGTGAAGTTGTTAATCACAGCTTTGCTAAAAAGGCTTACAAGTCTGAAGCAGCAGCTAACAAAGCTGCCGAAAAGGCAGCTAGAGAAGTTGAAGAAAAACTTCGTGGTGGCGCTGAGTTTGATATAAAGCAGGACACCGTAGCTGCTACAGCCACAGATGATGCCGTAAATGTGGCGCTGCGTCCGGCAGAAGCTAGCGCAGAAGACGTACGCATTAGAGGCGAGTTAGCAGAGGGTAGCCGCAAGAATGCAGAGCTAAACAAGCTTGCACAGATGGTTCGCATTCCTGGAACATATCTTCCTGGCCGCTTCTTGGGTGCTGAAGATCAGGCTGCATTTGATTCTATTCGTGATGAGTTTTTAGCAAAGTTTGAGGACTTTAAAGAGGCAGAACTAGCAGCTTCTGCTAAGTCCGGCGACAAGATCGCCAAGATAACAGTCGATGATCTTAACAAGTATGCATCTGCGGTAAAGCCAAAGCCAAATGCTGTGTTTGACGAAATGCTTGCTGCACCAGCCTTTATTCCGAACACATTCCGTGAACTTGTTGCTGTCATGCGTGCAGGTCGTATTGCACCTGGTGATGCAACTATTGGAGATCTAGTATTTTTTGCTGGCGAAGAAGGCCTGTCTCCAGCAGCGCTAGAGGAGCTGCAAAAAGCATTCGTACTTAGCAAGCAAACTTTTGAGGAAACATCTGCTACCGCTGATGTGGCCCTAAAGCCATGGATTGATGGCATCGTAACTCCGAATGATGCGGAAGATGCAATCCGTGAAATGATGGAATACATCTACAAAGATTTGCCAAAAACTTCTAAGGCTTACAAGGCAATCGTAAAAACAGTTAGCGATGCTTTTGCCGGCAAGCTAAAAGCAGTTTCTGGTGGTATGGACAAGCCGCTGACTTCTGATGAGGTCGAAGAGGTATTTGAGGCGTTCTTTGCTGGTGCAAACATTCCTAACGCATTAAACAAAGTTGGCGCTATTGATCTTGCCAAGATCCAAGACAATACCTACAACAGCATTAATGAACTAACTAAGGATCTTCAGGCTGGCAACATTGTTCTTAGCGAGGCATTCAAGCGTGACCTTGCAAACATTCTTGGGGTGCCACCAAGCATTATTACAGCAACTCTTGCAAAAGTTTATGGCAGCGTAGACGGTCTGGGTCGAGTACTTGACGATGCAGCCGATGCTCCGCTAGTAAAGGGTGAGATTACACCCAATGAAGCTGCCACTGCGACTGGAAATATGACAGGTGCTGGTGCTGCTGATGTCGCATCTCCATCGCTTGCAACTGACGCCATTGAGGATATTGCTAATCAAGCAGCAAACGTGACTGCACCAATTCCAAGTGCCGCAATACCAGAAGCAGCTCGTGCAAGTTTGAATGCACAGCGTGAGCGTGCTGCAGCTGACTTCCAGGCAGACATGCGAGAAATCCAAGCCGTCCTAGATCAAGGCGACAGGGAATCAGTTCGTAGAGTCGTAAACATTGTCCGTGAAAACATCATGCCGCAAGTTGCTAAGCAAATTGAGCGTCTTGCTAAAAAGCGTGAGATGAGCGTGGATGATGTGCTTGAAGAGGTTCTGCGTGGCGATCTAAGAGTGATCAGCGAGGATCCGGCATCTATCACATTTGGCGGTGCGCTAAAGCTAGACGAGCTTGGATCTCACGGAAAGCTAGACATTTACACTTACCTGCTCAAGGGAAGCATTCCGCTTTACAAGAACCAAGCATCTGCAGCCTTGATGCTGCAGCGTGAAGCCCTGACAGTTTCTGCTGTAGAAAACCTGTACCGTTCACTTGGTATTCCAGTTCGCTCTAGCGAATCTGCAGCAATGGCATTCAAGCGTGAAAACGTAAAGCCAAACTCAAAGAAGGCAAAGAGCGTAAAGCGTCAGTATTCAAGCGTTGGCTGGTCCGACATTGCTCGTGAAATGCTGAAGCAGAACAAGACTGATCTTGGGTTCAGGCTTCGTGCTGTGCGTGGCGAAAAGAACGCTGGCTACGAGCTGGGCAACTTCCTGCCAAATGCAATCGAAGCAGCTTGGCTGACAGTTAAACGTTTCAAAGAAACCGGCGCAGAGTTCCCTAAGGGCAGCGCTAACTACGATGAGATTATTTATGCGCTAGAAAACATAGAGCAACTTGGTGGAGGCTTCAAGAAAGCTCCGCAGGCTCTATATGCAGAAAAAGTGCCATCCGCTGCAGCTGCAATCGAAAAGACTTCTGATGATCTGATTAAGTTCCTTGACGATAACTACGAATCATTTAAGGCTCTTGACAACAGTCGTGAAGGCACAATTATCGCTGAGAATGGTCAGGCTGTATTCCAAGAAGCTAACCGTGTCTTTGCAAACATGATTCGTTTCTCAGCTGAGTTCGCAAATCTAAAGCAAGCTTTCAAGGACAAGCGACTGACTGAAGCTCAACTCACTAATGGCTTTGGCGATCTAATTGCTAGATATGACGAGCTTATTGAGCGCTTAACAACTGGCGGCTTTAGTGACAAGAACCTGGCTCAAAACATGGCCGGCGTTTACAAGAGCCTCCTGGTCAACGCAAGAATAACTGCCGCTGATGGTTCAGTTGTTACATTCCCAGGTCTAGTACAAGAGCTAACCAACACACTCGCAATGACTCGTGCTGCCGATGCTGCAATGGACTCTGCTCGTGCCGCTGGCAAGTCTGCTGAAAATGTAGAACGAGCAGGAAAAGCTGCAAGAACAACCCAAAAGTCAAAGAATGTTCAGCAAGATGTTGATATTGCGCTAGAGCAAATTGCTCGTGCACAAGCCGCTGGTGAGGCCACCCCTGCTGCTGAAGAAGCTCTTGACGCTGCAGTTCAGGCAACCGTTTCACTTAACTCTGCGTTTGCAAAGATGCAGACCAAGTGGACCAAGCTTGGCAAGGCTTTCTCGGGCAACTATGGAATGGGCGCTACGTTTAAGACGATTATTTCCAGCTCTGAGCAATCTGCAGTTAGTTACTCCCACCTATTCTCACTAGGACTTCGTGACATTGCCAGAGTTACCCGTGGGCGTGAGGATGAAGTAGAGACAGCGTTTAAGGCGCTACAGGCCTACAGAAAAGAAGTTGACGCTGCTCAGGAGCTTGATGAAGTAATTAATCTAGATGATTTCCTAGCTGACTACGGTGCTGTTGATCGTGAAATCTTCGATGCGCTTGACGGTGCTTTTGATGTGCTACTTGGAAGCAAGAATGTATTCGGTGCTGCCAAGTCACTAGGCATTATGAAGACTGAACTAAATACCGCTCTAAAGCAGTTTGGTCTTGGATCGCTGCGCCTGGGTGACGGTCAAACATTCGACAACTTCTGGCTAGCTTATGAGCCAAAAGAAAATGGCAAACCAATTAATGCCTTTGAGTTCCTAAATCTACTCAACCTTGCTGTGCACAGAGCCGCTGCTCGGGTTGAGATTGCAAGCCAGTTCGACACATTTGTTGCCAAGACCCCAAAGCAAATCACTGATGCTGGTGAAAGCCTAAAAGATTATGTCAAGATCGACACCGACACTGGCATTGGCCAGCTGCTAGGCGATACTGGCAAGCTTGTTCACGTCGATGACGCTGAGCGTCTAAAGTACGTTCAAGAGTACCTAAACTACGATTCGGTATTTAGCGAAGGTGCGATCGGTCGAGTTGTCGATATTACTGACCGAGTTACCTATGTTCTAAAGTCAACTAACACGCTTCTTCGCCCAGGTCACCACGTAACCTCTATTGTTGGTGAAGCTGCCATGAACTTGCTTGCAGGCGTCAGGGTTTCTTCCTACAACAACACAGCTCGCATTCTTAACAAGTTCCGCCCAGGCCAGTACGAGAACGCTGGAGAGCCATTCAAGGCTTATGCGGAACTAAATGCAGTTAAAGGTAAGCGCATTAAGGCTACTGAGTTTGACAGCGTTTCTTGGATTCGCCCAGATGGTAAGCGTGAAGTTCTCCCTGATGAGATTGTTTACCAGTTGGCTGAGCGTTGGGGTGTCCTAGTTCACCCAGGTGGCTCGCTTGAAGACTTTATGGCAACTGGCGATGCGATGCTTAAGGGTGCCTACGCTAAGTTCCACAATGGCATGAACAAGATCTCGGTATTTGCTTCTCACCGTGACAATTTCTTCCGCTTGACTCACTTTATTGATGAGCTGCAAAAGACAACTGGTGCAAAGACCGTAGAAGAAGCGGCGCTCGCTGCAGCTACTGCAATTCGCCAATGGCACCCAACAGCTGGTAGCTTGTCAGCATTTGAAAAGAAGTACGCTCGTCGAGTTGTTTACTTCTACACCTGGCAGCGTGTAGCACTTACAAAAGTTATTGCAACCATGATCGAGCGACCAGGTATTGCAACTATTCCAAGCAAGGTGCAATACGCATTTGCTGATGCAAACGGATTTAACCCAGAGTCATTTGGAGATCCATGGGATCCAGATGGCATCTACGCAAGCTGGCACACTGGCCAGATGTGGGGTCCACAGTTCCAAGGCCCAACAGGCGAAGGTGATGCTTGGGGTGTGCAACCAGCTATTCAGCCTATCGACGTTATTGGTCAGATTGCTAAGCCATTTACACTACAACCTGGCCAGGACCCAATTACCTCTATGGCACAAGGTGCTAGCGATCTATTTGGTGCAAACCTAAATCCAATCGTTAGAACCCTAATCGAGTCAACCGCACAGAGCAGGCTTGGAGAGGGTGGCGACCTACCTGGTGCGCCCGAGTACCTGCTTAATCAGATTGGTGTTATCAACACAATCTCTAAGCTGACCGGTATTGGACAGGATCCAAATCCTTACGAAACACCACAGGAAACTGAGGAAAAGAACGCTAGGCTTGTATTCAACCTTTTGTTTGGTCAGAGAGTTACTGATTACAGCACTCCTGCTAGCCAATACAAATGGACACTAGATCAACAGGAACTTTCGAGACGATTGGCAGGACAATGAGCAAGAACGCTACATTTGATGAAATATTGGCTTACGTATTTGGGACGCTAGATACTGTATATCAGCTGCACGCACCAGAGAAGCCGGAAGACGAAAACGATCCCGGTAATTGCACTCACTGCAATGTGGCATTTCCATGCCAAACTGAAGAGATTATTCTTGAGGGACTGGCTCACATTTCTGTGGCTATGGAAGCTGCTAAGACTGCTTCCGAGCACGCTGAATCTGAACAGCCTTCCGCTTAGCATCGGCCTTAGAAGAAGCACCCCATGCCTGAAGAGACTTTAGAAGTCTTGTTGGTTTGCCGTCCTTGTACTCAGGGCCGGGCATATTCCCCATCCGTGCGAGAAACGAAGCGCGACGAGGGTTATTTCCTGCCTTTACAGGGGCCTTCAGATTTGAGCCCGGATTCGCTGCTTCATATGAGCGACGGCCTTTTTCGTTCAATCCGCCTGCAGGGTTCTTGCCCTCTTTGCGCTGCCAAGCAGGACTAGCCATTTTTCTTAGCCCACATGTTGTCAATTAGATTTGGATAAGGGCGACCTGCAGCTTTTGCACGAGCACGAGCTGCAGCAACCTTCTTAGGATCCATTGGAGAAGACTTCTTCTTTGGGTTTGGTGTTTCCCAGACTGGCTTATTTGCCATCAAGTTTTCCTTTCTTACGGAGTTCAGAAAGTGTAATGGCAATAGCCTGCTTTTTAGGTAGGCGCTTGCCAGTGTCCTTTTTATAGGCCCACTTCTTACCGTAAGTATATGGCATTAGTAGCCGGAGCTTGAAGAGATCTGTGACTTAACACCAGAGAAGCTCTGCTTCTTTGGCTTCTTACCGGTCTTGGCACGAACAGCAGCCATCTTGGCTTCCTTCTTGCCCTTCTCTGTGTAAGGGAACTTCTTACCGTTTACCATTGGCATAATCTATATCCTTATCTAGTAGGGCTGGCAGGGATCATGCCGCCAGTCTTCTTGAACTGCTTTAGAGCTGCCAAGCGAGCGGCAGCCTTGTTAGTTGACTTACCTTTTGACTTCTTAACAACCGCACCCTTCTTGGCACTCTTGGCTTTTGCGGATGCAGCAGTCTTAATGCGCTCGCCAGTCTCGTCGACACCTAGCTCCTTGCGGCGCTTGTTCTGCTCCATGATCTCTTGGTACTCTTCACCAAAAGGCATGTCATCGTTTTTACGCTTAGCCATTATTTAACTCCTGGGATATCTGGGCGCTCAGTGCCCTCTGTAACATCCTCAAATGCTATGTCCTCAAACTCGCCCTGAGGATTGTTAGGGGCGACATTACTGATGGCAGTAATGGAAGCTAGAAATGCGAGTAGAGCCGCTACAGATGACAGGATCTGCTGGGATTGCTCATCTGTAAGGAAGCCTAGCGTTACCAGCAGTGGGACTAGGCCCGCAGCGGCCGCGTAGATGGCTTTACGGACGTTTGGAGTGAAGTGCATGTGATTTCCTTAACTAAAGTCTAAAATGGTCTCAGGATCGATTGTGAGGCCAATGAAGA
>JACCDP010855873.1_pt1 | contig 12679 bp, 5 predicted proteins | sample 7445841 | NCBI WGS metagenome assembly JACCDP01 (sample SAMN15323441, study PRJNA562643) | freshwater metagenome | isolation source: river surface water | place: USA:Blue River Watershed | collected 2017-08-17
ATTGTTCCAACTCTTGGATGATAGATTTCATCAAAGTAAAATCACTTATCAAATTATGAGTATTTTTAAAATTGGGATCATCTTTCCATTGCCAATAATAGTCCAAGTCTTTGAATTCTGAAAATCCCAATTTTTTAAAGGCAATTTCTCGATTCCAATACTTTCTATCATTTGGATGAAGGGCTATTGTTTTGTATTGGTTTGCATTATATATCTTTGGAATAGATAGAACAGTATCCAAAGGTAGATCATAATAGGATGCTCTAGAACCAAAAAAATTTGTAGAAACTCCAGTTAAAACTTCAAACTCAGTTTGTAGGGTGTATCCTCCCCATACGGGAGGGAGGAGATACGCTTGTTTGTCTCTGGAGATTGCAGATCGGATATAGTTAAGACTAAATTTTTTATGTAAATCTTTGATATCTCCTGGGTCAATGAGTGATTCACTTTGTAACACTATAACATCTGGTTTATCCTCCAATTCAATTGTAATAGGATTTTCAGAAACTAAAAGGGGATCATTCCAAAAAAGATCAATATTTTTTTGTATTGCAGTTTTTAATTCATGACCTGAAACTAAATACCCCAGTTGGATATTCCCCGTAACACCCACAGAATATGCCCCTTGTACTTGGTTAAACGCAGTCCAATTGAAAAAAGGCAATTCTACTGGTGTGTTTATTCCTATATATTTGTGTGAGTAGTACGAAAATAGTAGAGTTGTTATAACTAGGCTAATACGATATTTAAATGACAATACAGAGGGCATTTCAAATTTTAAAGCAGTTAGAATGAGTGTTAAAAATATAGCAAAACAAATGAAAATAACTAGAAAAAAAGTTCCAATAAACCCAAGAACTAAATGTAGACCCTCTAAGTACTGGTGAACTAGTAAAAAGTCATAATATATAATATTAGAGTTTAAAATTTCAGTCTTTTTCAGATTCATTAAAACTAAAAAAATATGGAACATATTTGTAATAAGCAGAGTTATTGAAATACGTTGTGTTAAAAAAAAGATAAGCAATGCAAAGAGTGTAGGGATGATTGCATTGACCAAGATATTTTGGACTGGAGAAAAAATTTCTATATAGGGATCAACTAAAATAGACAAGAAAAATTCTAAAAAAATGATAATCAGTATGCGTAAATAAGAATTAGTTTTGAAAATATCTAAATAATTACTTTTTGAAAATTCAATTTTTAACATAAAAATAAATTTCTATTTTGTATCTACAAAGCAAGGATTTTTTTGTCTCTGTATCAATGGAAGCTTTCTCCATATATTTGAATTGACCAATGTGATTCCATATATAGATTTACCTTAAGATTCATCTTTGAACCTTAATAGGAGCTATTTATATGAGTTTTGATCAAACCTTAGAATCCATTTTTCCAGAGGCTCTGGAAGTACCTGAAGAATTCCAAATCAAAGAAATTCAACAAAGAGAGTATCTCATCAATGGAGAGATTAGGGTATGGAATGGTAACTCACAGGATGTTTTCTCACCTGTATATATAAAAACTAATTCGGGATTAATCCCAAAAAAATTAGGTAGCTATCCTATTTTAACTGAAAAAGAATCTCTCGAAGCCTTGGACGCTGCTAAAAAAGCGTACGACAATGGTAGGGGAATTTGGCCTACCATGACTGTTGAAAAGAGAATAAAATCACTTGAACTTTTTGTATACAAGATGAAAGAAAAACGAAAAGAAGTAGTACATATCCTAATGTGGGAAATCTGTAAGAATTATGCGGATTCCTGCAAAGAATTTGATAGAACTGTAGAGTATATCAATGACACCATCCATGCCTACAAAGAACTGGATAGATCCTCTTCTCGTTTCCACATTGAACAGGGGATCATCGGACAAATTCGAAGGGCTCCCCTCGGTGTTGTGCTCTGTATGGGGCCCTTTAATTACCCACTCAACGAAACATTTACAACTCTCATCCCGGCTCTTATCATGGGCAATACAACCATCTTCAAACCAGCTAAATTTGGAACACTCCTGTTCCAGCCTCTCTTGCAGGCTTTCCAGGAATCCTTTCCCAAGGGCGTTGTAAATATTCTCTATGGCGAAGGTCATAAAGTTGTACCCCCACTCATGTCTTCGGGTGCTGTAGACGTATTTGCCTTCATTGGATCGGCAAAAGCTGCCAATTCCCTCCAAAAATTACATCCCAAGCCCAACCGTCTCCGAAGTGTTTTGGGACTGGGAGCAAAAAATCCAGCCATTGTTCTCAAAGATGCAGACATGGATCTTACCATCAGTGAATGCCTCTTGGGCTCTCTTTCCTACAATGGTCAACGTTGTACAGCATTGAAAATTCTATTTGTACAAAGAACTATCATTGATGAATTTATCCAAAAATTTACAAGTGCAGTTTCAAATCTGAAATTCGGGATGCCTTGGGTTCCGGGAATTAGTATTACGCCACTCCCAGAACCAAACAAAACTGGGCATATGAAAGAATTGATCGATAATGCAGTATCACATGGAGCAAAAGTTGTGAATCCTGATGGTGGAAAATCCAATGCATCCTTGATGTTTCCAGCTGTGTTGTACCCAGTTTCTTCTAAAATGAAAATTTATACAGAAGAGCAATTTGGTCCAATTGTGCCCATAGTTGCTTTTGATGATATTTCAGAGCCAATCCAGTATATCAATGACTCTGACGTAGGACAACAGGCAAGTATTTTTGGAAAAGATCCCGCTATTATGGGTCAGCTCATAGATCCACTGGTCAATCAAGTGTGTCGTTTGAATATCAATAGCCAATGCCAAAGGGGACCAGATTCATTTCCATTTACTGGTAGAAAAGATTCTGCCGAGGGAACACTTTCCACTGGGGATGCTCTCAGAGTCTTTTCCATTCGAACCCTGGTAGCTGCGAAAACACAAGATGTAAACAAAGAGCTTTTGTCCCAAATTATCCGTGAAAGGAAATCTAACTTTTTAAGTACAGACTATATCTTCTGAAATTAGAAACCATTTGGTTTAGGATACTGATAGATTAGCTAATAAATTTTTTCCTTGCATTAGATGGCGTTCCTGCAAAAAGTCAGTTTTTGCAATTCTATTCGCAACAATCCTTGGCTTTTTTCCGCCTACCGGCGGAAAAAGATAGTTATTGCAGTTGCGTCATTATATATATTTTGAATAAGATTCAATCAATATGGAAATAGATGGATACACAGATTTAGAACATCTTCACACGGGAAAAAATATAATCTTGTACAGAGCAAGGGATCAGAATAAAAATCAATGTATTTTGAAGGTAATCTCCACAGAATATCCATCTCCCGAAGATGTGCATAAATTGGAAAATGAGTACACCTTGCTAAAAGAGATCCAATCCAATTATGTTATCAAAGTTCAGGATATCTCTAAAAAAGCTCAAAAAAAATATATAGTCATAGAAGATATTGATGCAAAGAGTTTGGAATCACAACTTGATTTGCTCTATGGAAATTATGAAAAGATTTTATTACTTTTTATAAATATTTGTAAGGGTTTAACTGATATACATAAAAGTAATATTGTACACAAAGATATAAATCCCTCAAATATTCTTTATATACATGATACTTCAAAAGTAAAAATAATAGACTTTGGTATTTCATCGAAATCGTATTCACATAGTTCGGAATTTAAACATGTGAATAAAATAGAAGGTACTTTATTTTATATAGCTCCGGAGCAAACAGGTAGGGTCAACCGTGGTATTGACCAAAGAACAGATCTATATTCTTTAGGTATCACGTTGTACAGAGTTCTCACTTTTGGAGTGCTTCCATTTATTAGTGAAGATTTCATGGAAATTATTCACAAACAGATTGCCGTAGATCCTATCTCACCGAATAAAATCAATCCAAATTTACCATCTATTCTATCTGAAATCACACTTAAACTATTGTCTAAAAATCCAGAAGATAGGTACAGCTCCGCTAAAGGTTTACAAAGAGACCTAGAAAAATGCTTAGAATCATGGATACAGTACAAAAGTATTCCCAGTTTTCAGTTGGGTATACAAGATATTAATTCAGAGTTATCCTTTATTTCTAAATTATATGGTAGGGAGAAAGAAGAGAAGCAAATCTTAGAAGCTTTTCAAAATGCATGTTCTGGAGAACCATCTCTATTTTTAATAGGAGGATACTCTGGAATTGGAAAAACATCTTTGGTAAATGAACTTTTCCAAAGTATTACAGAGAAAAAAGGTATATATGTATCAGGAAAATTTGATCAATACCAAAAAAACATTCCTTTTTATGCAATCACACAGGCTTTTAATTCTATAGTTGAATATTTATTATCAGAATCTCCAGAAAAACTAGAAATTTGGAAAAAAAAGATATTAGAAATTTCTGGTAGTAAAGCCCAAGTTTTGGTTGATGTAATACCATCTTTAGAGTTTATCATAGGAAAACAGCCCCCCGTACCTGCTCTAAATCCTACCGAAACCCAAAATAGATTCATTGAAATATTTCAGGAATTTTGGAAAATTATTGATACCAAAGATCATCCTCTCACTATATTTATAGATGATTTGCAATGGGCAGATTCAGCATCTTTGGCACTTCTTCAAAATATATTAAAATTAGTTAAAAATGGAACATACTTTATAATAGGCGCGTATCGGGATAATGAAATTGATGCTAATCATAAACTGAACCCATTTTTGGACTCTTTAAAAAAAGATCAGATCTCAATCACAGAAGTGATCTTAAAAAATTTAGATTCAATAGACACATTCCATTTTATTCAGGATTCTTTGCATAGCAATAGTGAAACAACAAAGGTACTCAATCATTATATCTACCAAAAGTCAAATGGAAATCCATTTTTTACAATAGAGCTCATCAAAAATATATATAAAAATAATATATTGTTTCTAAGTGAAATAGGAACATGGGAAATAAATGAAGAGAAGCTTTCAAATTATAAAATATCTGCCAATGTAGTAGATTTGCTAAAAGAAAAAATCAATGAACTTACCCAGGATGTAAAGGAAATCTTAAAAATTGCCTCTTGTATAGGCAATCAATTCGATTTGGAATCTATTTATTTTTTAAAAAATACGCAAGGAGAGGATACATCTGTAATCCAAGTAATCAATAAATTGTTACAAGATGGATTTATTTTACCTCTAAATAATAGTTCTTTAAAAAGCCATGAGCATTCAAATACTTCCATCTACAAATTTTCTCATGATAGAATTCACCAAGCTTCCTATCTTTTACTTTCTGATGAGGAAAAGTTAAGTTTTCATTATAAACTAGGATCTGTATTACTAAATAAATTTCAATACCAAGAAGATAAATTATTTATTATAGCAGATCATTGGAATGAATCAATTTCAAAAATAAACTCAGAATCTGAAAGGATTTCTCATATAAAGATCAATTATCTCTCTGCTGTAAAATCTAAAGAGGCTACAGCCTATGAAAGTGCTATTCTTTTTTTAAATATTGGAAATGATCTTATCGAGGAGTACAAGCTAACAGAAAAAATTTGGCAAATCGACTTTGATCTAAGTTATCAGTTTTTTTTACTAAAGGGAGAGATTGAATATATCCTGGGGAATTTCAAAAAATCAAGCGAAACTATTACCAAAGCGATTGAAAAATGTACTACTAATTTTCAAAAAGCAAGCGCATACCAATCCCTAATTGTGCAAAATACGCTTTTGGCAAACTATGATGATGCCATCTCTTTGGGAAGGAAGGCATTAGGCCTCTTAGGAATTGAGTTGCCTTCTGAAAACTATGAAGAGGCAAGAGATTTAGAAATAGATTCAATTTTTCAAAAAATTGGAGACAGGAGTATAAGTTCGTTATATGACCTTCCCCTTATGACTGATAAAGAAAAAATTCTATCGGTAAATCTACTCATTACAATGGGTCCTCCCTGCTATAGGTATCACCAGCGGCTGTGGGGATTTATAGTTTCAAAGGTAGTCAACTTAACTATAGAGTTTGGAAATGTGCCTGAGGTATCATATAGTCATACAGCTTTTGGAGGCTTATTGGGTTTTGTTAAAAAAGATTATTCCAAAACAAAGGAATTTGGAGACCTAGCTGTACGATTGATGAATGATAAATTTCATGCACCTTCTTCGCAGAGTGTGTTTTATTTGATGATTGGAAGTTCTGTTAGACATTGGATCAGTCCTCTCAGCAAATCATCAGATGATTATATAAATGCTTACAATGTGGGTGTGGAATCAAGTAATTTACAATTCTCTGCCTATGCCTTTGGGCATAATATGTACTGTCTGTTTTTTAGGGGAGTGCCACTAGCAGAGCTATCAGAATTTATAAAAAGATCTCTTTTGTTTAGTAGATCTAGAAAAAATTGGTGGGCAATTGACCTTTTAGAAGGAGGGGAGCTCATCATTAAAAATTTGGTCATGAATGATAACTATGAGGAGTTAGAATCTATTGAAAAAGAGTACATTGAGAGAAGTATAAGTCATAAAAATATACAAGTTCTTTGTATATACTACACCATGAAATCAATAGCTTTTTATACTTTGGATCGATATGAAGATTCTAAAATATATCTAGATAGAGCTGAAGAATATATTCTCACCGTTCAAACCCAAGGTCTTTTGCCCACATCTGAATTTGTTTTTATTCAGTCACTTCTTCTATTTAAAATAAGCCCTGATTTGCTAAAGGATAGTAAAAGCAAAGAATCCATTTTATTAGATAAGAATTTAGAATTGTTACTCATCTGGAAAAATTCCAGCCCTGAAAACTATCTTCCCCGTTACAATATGGTACTATCCATAAAGTCTATCCTTGGAGGAAAAATTTTTGAAGCTATTGATTTGTTGGACGTAGCCATTGACTTATTTGGTAAATCTGAAAATTATCTATATATGGGAATGGCAACGGAAATGGCTGCTACACTATTTATAGGAATAAATAAGTATAAGTTAGCAAAGCCTTATCTTAAGGACGCCTACTACTATTTTTCCTTATATGGTGCTACTAATAAAAACTTTCTTATGAATTTTAAATACAAAGAGATTCTAGATTTAGAAAAAACACTTGAAAATGAATCTGATTCCTCACTGATTAAAACTTCTTCGAGTACATTTAAAGATAAAATCAGCACAGGTACAATTTCTACAACCACCACCTCAAAATATGGTAATAGTTTAGATATGTCATCAGTTATCAAGGCTACCCAGGCAATCAGTGGTGAAATACAACTAAATGAGTTACTAAAAAAACTTATTATCATAACTGTTGAAAATGCAGGGGCAGTAACTGGTATCCTAATACTATACAAAGAAGAGTCTCTCTTTATAGAGGCAGAGTACAACACCAACACTTTATCATTTAGTACTCTTAAATCTCTCCCAGTATTGGAATCCAAGAAAGTCCCTCTCTCTATTTTAAACTATGTGGAATCCAAAAAAGAGATTCTCATACTAAAAGATGCAACCTTAGAAAAAAAGTTTTCTCGAGATGATTACATTATTTCCAATAAACCTAAATCAATTCTCTGTATGCCGCTATTAAATCAGGGAAAATTGACAGGTATATTGTACCTAGAGCATCCCCATCTTGCAGGTGCATTCACCGATGATAGAATAGAAACACTTAAAATTCTCTCCTCCCAAGCATCAATATCTATAGACAATGCAAGGCTGTACAACAATATGACCGAGCTAAATACAGCTTATGAGAGGTTTTTTCCTAGCAATTTCTTAGAATTATTGGAAAAAAAGAATATCACAAAGATTTTATTGGGAGACCAAGTTCAAAAAAATATGTCTATTCTTTTCAGTGACATACGTTCTTTTACATCCCTCTCTGAAAAAATGTCTCCTCAGGATAATTTTAATTTCATAAATTCATATTTAAAAAGAGTGGGTCCCGTCATTCGTAAATATGATGGTTTTATAGATAAGTTTATTGGTGATGCAGTTATGGCACTTTTTCCCAACTCTCCAAATACTGCTATAGATGCATCCATCTCTATGCTAGATGAAGTATATCTAATGAACCAAAAACGAAAGTCTAAAGGCTATCAGTCTATATCCATAGGTATAGGCGTTCATACCGGAAGCCTTATTTTAGGTGTAGTGGGCGAACACAATAGAATGGCAGGTACTGTGATAAGTGATTCCGTGAATCTAGCTTCCCGATTAGAAGGACTCACAAAGATGTACAACACAAATCTAATCACAAGTCTTACAACTTACAATGCTTTATCCAACAAAGAAAAATATATACACAGATTTTTAGATAGAGTTAAAGTAAAAGGTAAACAGGAAGCAGTAACAGTTATCGAAATACTAAATGGATTGGGTAATAAATTAATCGATCTCAAACTCTCCACTAAGGAACACTTTGAACGAGGAGCAAGTCTTTATGCTTCTAAAGAGTTTATTTCATCCATAGAATGTTTTAAAAATGTCTTAAAAATAGACCCTCTAGACAAAGCTGCAGATATCTATTTGAAGCGCGCAGAGTACTACTCCAAAGTAGGTGTTCCACCTGATTGGGAAGGAGTAGAGTCTTTGGATAGTAAATAGTCTAATGGTAAAAATGATCTATGTTATTTTCAGTTTTTTCATAAAAGAAAAAATGCTTGCTATAAAAGAATAGTAAACACAATGGAAAAACGCCAATTGTAAACTCCCAGTGCTAGAGAGAAAAGATGAATAGAATGCAAAATCATATTACAACACTTTTAAGATTTTTAATACTAATAATATGTTTAGTTAATTATGTTTCTTGCTCTAGCCAAGGGAAAGTTCCTCCCAAAGCAATAAAAGGAGTTCTCGACCTCAGAGAATGGAGTTTTGATCCTTTAGAAAACTCAGAAGTTGGTAATATCAAACTTGATGGGGAATGGGAGTTTTATTGGAGTACTTTTCCGGGAAATGATTTTTCACTTCCAGAGGAAGAGAAAGAGTACACAAAGGTTCCAATGCAATGGGATGGATATAAAAAAGTTAGTATCACGAATAACAAAGAAATCAGAGAAGAAATTTTGGAAGGGGAGGGCTTTGCAACCTATCGTCTCAAAGTAATAACTGATAAAGTTGATCAATTGTCTTTTCGATTGCCATACCAAGGTACAGCATATGCATTGTATGCCAACAACCAAATCATATTTAGAGGTGGGAATCCTGGTACTTCGGTAGAAGATTCAAAGCCCACACTGTCTACGGATTATATTAACTTCACTCCCATAGAAAAAGAATTTTATCTAATAATCTGTATTTCCAACTTTCATCATGCTCGAGGAGGGTTTTGGAGCTCAATTACAATGGGAAATCCTCAATCTATTTCTCGTCTAAAAGAGAGCTATCTCACAATTGATATCTTTATTTCTGGAGTTTTGTTTATCATGGGGATCTACCATTTTTCACTTTTTTATTTGCGTAGAGATGACAAGTCAAACCTATACTTTGGATTATTCTGCACTATAATATTCTTAAGAACAATCATCATTGGAGAAAGATATATTTTTACCCACTTTCCAAACCTAAGTTACTCTTCTAGATTAACCTTAGACTATTTAACAATGAATTTAGTTCTTCCTTTCCCAATAGCATTTTTCTTTTCTCTCTATCCTTATTGGAAAAATAATAAAATATTAAATATTATTAATGTAGTAACTATTGTATTAGTTGGTATTAATATATTTCTACCCCCATCTATCTTTACAAAAACATTAGTGATTAGTCATACAATTTTATTAAGTGTAACGTTATACTTAATTACTCTCATATTTTTAGAATATAAAAGAGATAGAGAAGGTATAAAAATATTTTTACTAGGTTCCATAATTTTTACTGTTATAGTAATAAATGATATACTTCATAGCAAAAATATTATAGTCACTGGAAATCTAATTCCTTTAGGTTTAGTGATCTTCATATTTTTTCAATCTTTTAATCTTTCTTCCAGATTTTCTAAAGCATTTGAAGATGTAAAAACTCTCTCAAGCACATTAAAACAATCTTACCAAGAACTGGAACTAAATAAAGAACGTATAACCAAAGCGTATCTCGATTTAGAAGCATCCCAAAAACAACTTGTCCAGTCAGATAAGATGATTACTCTAGGAACCATGGTAGCTGGAGTTGCCCATGAGATCAATACACCACTTGGGGCAATCAAGGCAAATTCAGAAAATATTCTAGAGTCTTTGAGAGGACTCATCCAAAAGCTAAATCCTAGTCTCAGCCATATCACAATAGGAGATTTACACAATGCAATCCTTGTATTGGAGCTTACTAAGGAAGCTGGGACTGCATACTCTAGTCGAGAGGCAAGAACAATTAGAAAGAAAGTGATTTCTACTCTAGAGGAAAGAGAGCAAAAGAATGTTGATGTTCTAGCAGACTATATTATAGATTTAGGTCTGGTAGAAGCTTTAGAACGAAGTGAAAATATATTAAATCATATAGATATTGAAAAGTATCTAAGTATTGCTGCAGATCTATACGGAATTAGAAAAAAATCATCAGTAATACAAACTTCTGCTGAAAGGGTTTCTAAAATTGTTAAGTCTCTGAAATCCTTTATGCATTTTGACCAAAATGAAAAAAAAGTGGTTTCTGATTTGACAGAGGGGATGGAAACCGTATTAATAATTCTTCACAATAAAATCAAATATGGAATAGAAGTAATTAAAAACTATGGAGAAAATGTAGTACAAATCTCTTGTTATCCTGATGAGCTAAATCAAGTATGGACAAACCTAATTCACAATGCTATCCAAGCAATGGATGAAAAGGGAACTCTCCAGATAGATATAGAAAAAATTACTAATTTAGAGGGAACTCCCGATATTGACAAAAGAAATCCTGATTACAAAGGTGAATATGTGGCAGTTTCTATTCAGGACAGTGGTTCGGGAATTTCTCCTGAGATACGAACTAAGATATTTCAGGCATTCTTTACCACCAAACCAGCAGGCGAAGGCTCTGGATTGGGCTTACATATCATAGGAAAAATTCTGGAGAAACATGAGGGAGCTTTGTATTTGGAGTCTGAACCGGGTAAGACACGTTTTACTGTAGTACTTCCTGTATAGGTTAGAGTGAGATGATGTAGAGTGTTCTAATAATTTAAATTTTTCAATAATCTTCTTCTTTAATCTCAAATTTCTTTGTTACTTTTTTCTTCTCTTTATGAAAAGAGAAGAAAAAAGTAACCAAAAAAGAAGAGAAACCCGGACGGTCGCTCCACTCCCTAAACCTCCGGGGTGTTGATTTACTTTGTAGTGTTCAATGTAATGGATAACGAATTGATCCTCAATTATTTTTATAAGAATTCCTTTATTTCTTATCTACACCATTTTCAATATATAAAGACTTAATATTCTTATTTTGCTTTATATATAATATTTTCTCTCAAATTTAAAAAATTATAGTTGACATATATACTAAATATTAGTTCTTATTTCAAAGCGTATAGCTTGGAGGAGACGAATGGTTCAAAAATTAGAAATTATTTTAGAACTGTAGATACAATGATTTCTATTATTATAAAAATTTAGAGAAATCTTAGAAGGGATTCTATGAGTTAGTACTACATACATTGTGCCTGATTGAATAAGATGGAGAAGAAGCTGAAATTAGATCTATACGAATTAAAAATCACATTGCCCAATGGAGAAGAATTCGGTGTTCCTCCCAATCTTTATATCATAGGAACCATGAACACAGCGGATAAGTCAATTGCCTTGATTGATATAGCCTTACGTAGAAGATTTGAATTTATTGGGTATTATCCTAATTATGATAGTTTGAATAATAACGAATCGGCTCTACTCAGGAGAATTAATGAAAATATTTTTAACGCGAAAAAATCTGCTGACTACCTTATTGGACATGCTTACTTTATGAAAGGTTAGCCTATTGAAGAAGTTCTAAAGAATAAGGTGATACCCTTATTGATGGAATATTTTTCAGGTAAGACAGAAATGGTTGAAAAAATATTCGAAAATACTGGTAAAAATGCCACATATAATAAAACAGAATTCAAATGGATAGTTTAAAGATACCATGACTGTGCTCTTTGAATACGGAAAAAAGCAGAAAGTAAATAATAAAGAATCCCTGCGAATTGTTTTACAAGATATTTGGGGAACACGTAAAAATAATGTTGAGAGTCCTGAACTTTCGATGGAGGATATTGAGCATTCAGAAGAAGAACCTGATCCAAAGTATCAACCATTCCTAAGGTTTGATGGTGAAAACGTAAGTGCCAAAAACTATGTAGGCTTTATCCAAAACTGTGAGGATGTAATCGAGATTTACCCGAAGGTATTTCGGGAACATTTTCAAAAGCAAGAAACCATATCTACAGATGATAAGCAGTATTGCCAATCAGTTTTTAGAGATAATTTCAAATCAGCCTTTGATGATGTACCAAGCAGTTGAAGAATCTTTAGTAGTTCCGAGAGGTTCCATAAATTTCAAACGATACATTAGCAAAAGTTTATCATACGGAAATTTTCAGAACATTGAATGTGACTATGAACCCTTTCTCTTTGACTATAAGGTAAATAGAATTATAAAATACTGCTCACGGCTTTTGATGAATCAAACTAAGTTTTCTGAGAGTTTAAGAGTACTACAAGAAGTTATATTTATCTTGGATGAAGTGGAGGATATGTATTGCACTATTCATGA
>JACCDP010410593.1_pt1 | contig 12678 bp, 20 predicted proteins | sample 7445841 | NCBI WGS metagenome assembly JACCDP01 (sample SAMN15323441, study PRJNA562643) | freshwater metagenome | isolation source: river surface water | place: USA:Blue River Watershed | collected 2017-08-17
TATATAAAGATATTTTTACTCACTGTTATTATGGAGGATACAGTGAGACGTCTTGCACTCCGTCTCAAAATGCACAACATTTCTGGAAGCGTCATACATCACGTTGCTCTTTTAAAAAAATATCTTGATCAGCAAGGTTTTGAAACTGAAATGATAAAAGGATTTTGCGTCATTCCTGAAACAAAAGAAGCGTGTGATCATTATTGGGTCCGGGACATGAAATCCGGTCTAGATTTTGATGTCGCATTCACAGTTGCCACACTTAGGAACCCCGAACTGCAAGCTCTACATCCCGTTCTTCTGGAGTCCCTGCCTCGGGGGTTGACCCGGTCAGACGAGAAGGAGACGATGATCCGTGAGGAAAACGAGAGACTTTTTGAACTTTTCCAGCAAAACCCCAAAGTCTTTTGGCGCGAGAGTCCTCGAGACGTTCTAAATTTTCGCTTGAACTAAAATCAATAATACTTTTTCTAGGCGATCCCGATACTACAGCGGCTGCCATATTTAAAAGAGATTGCTTTTCCCGTATAGGGATTTCTGTAAAAGCCATATGATTGTATAGTTTCTTTTCTATAGGATTTCCTTGCTCAAGAGCAGTATTAAATTCTGAAAAGCAATCTGCTAAAAATGCCTGACCATCTGTCACGCGATTTTCCATGTCTATACTCAACTCTTTTGAAATCTTAAGTGCCAGACGTTTCATGAGGATCGATGCTCTAAGAGCGTTTGTAGTTTTTTCAGTAATTTTCATATACAATTGAATTGAACCTAAAACACCTGTTCCTGCCGAAAGAACAGCGTTCATTATACTCACATATTTTTGATCTACAAACTCATTTAAAGCGACTGCAGTAAGAGCGTTTATCGCAGAAATAATCAAAATAGGAATATTAAACTTTGATGCAAGTTTAGAATAATATAAATGATCCCTATTATGATACTCTTGATAGGTGTTACACTGTTGTTCTAATTTTGCCAAAAAATCTTGCTCGTCCTGATGCCAACGTGAAATCGTCATCACTTAAAAAAACGCACTAAAAAAATTTAGAGTTGGTCTCAATCTCAACAATGCTAGATACTCTTCCAGGAAGGCGATTTTTAACAGCTTTGTAAGCCATATTAAAAATCGGATTTGTGTTTGTGATGCGAATCTTTTCCAAAATACCCTTGTCTGGTCGAATCTTAGTCATGAGTTCTAGAAGATGCACTGCAATATCTGAATTTAGTTTTGAAATTGGAACACCCTTCAAGTTTAATTCTATAATTTCTTTGAGATTATGTTGAAGAACATAATCATCAAGTTGTTGAACAATCGGTTTAATTTCATTCATAAATTCACTAGTTTCTTGTGGAGTTTTAGGCTGACGCTCAATATACTTAGCTCCAAGAAACTCTATACACAGATACTTTCCTTGTGGATAAAAAACAAGTAGATCTGTCATATCTACATTAAACGTTATTTTTTTATGTGCGTGATGATCTTCAATATATTTTGTGTCAGTACGGTAATGAAGATGGAACTTGCTACAATCGCCGCTACATATGCACTTTACACGATATCCAGTGAGGGTAAATATGATGTAAGTTGGAAGGTTCAGCTTTTTGCTATAGTAATTCCTATTTTAATTCTAAAATTCACCAAGGATCTTGATATGAAGGCAAAGATGTTCATATTAGCTGTTCTTGTCTGGCATATAATTAATCTTTTGAATAGTGCGATAGGTGAACCTAGAAAAAATGATGAACTTGTGTATAAGAATGCGTATATCGAAAGTGACGCATCAGGTGTGGATGCAGGGGTGGGACCAGCTACCACAGAAGTTTCACTCGAATGTGGAAAAACTCAGGACCATGAATCCAGACTGGGAACACAAGACATGGGATCAGAGTCAACTCAGGGAAGCATGTGAACAATATGGACCAGAATGTGTTGCAAAGTTTGATTCATTTGAACATCTTATGCAGAGAGTAGATTTTGGAAGATATGTTGTACTGTACCTCTACGGTGGAGTTACGGTTGACTGTGACATGGAAGCCATAAAACCTCTTAGTCAAATTCCGGAAATTGACAAAGCGTCACTTATTGTAAGCAAAGCAAACGATTCAGATATTGAAACATTTGTCTCAACACTAGGTCATATAAAAAATGACAAATGGTTTATTAATAGTGCATTTATTTGCTGTGAGCCTAAAAACCCAGATATGAAACGAGTTATTGAAATGTGTATCAATGACAGAACACGCCGTGAGGACTATTTTTCTCAGGCATATTTCATATTAACAACCACTGGACCGATACGCATTTCACTTGGACTCAAAGATTCAAATATGGTTATACTTTGCCCAGATGTTATCGAATCTGAGTTTGAAACTGTAAAATCAGTTTTTGTTCATCGTCATGAGTTTAGTTGGACCGAACCGGCTTCAGCTCACCTCATAAAGGTTTACATGGCAATTAAAGAGTATAAACAATACTTCATTTTACTCGTCTTGTTCCTTATCTGGGTTATGTTGTGTATCAGGAATTAAAGTAATGAGGTTACGCATAAATGGCGGAAGGAACCCACGGACTGCTTCGACAAGTGTATTGAAAAAAGCACCTCCACCGGATACCTGGCAATTTTGAAGTAAAATACAATTTTTAGTATGTTCATAGACATTCCATATAATACGCATCATGGTCATCGGTTTTATATTTTTAACCTTAATTCCTGTAAGATCTGCTGAACATACCTGTTTCAGACCATGTTGCAAGCATATACTTTGAATTTGGTCAAGAACCGGATAAAGTTCTTGACAAAACTCGTCGGTAGCTTCAGTAGTGGCAGGCTGAAGTTCGATAAGGCGACCGACGAGAATGTCAACATATAAAATTTTTGCCTCCTGATCTGGGTGGAACCTCAACCAATCTACGTTCGCCATTTACAATACCATGGTTTATAAAAATACAACAATATCGCGGAAATATTTTGGAATTGCAAAACTTATGGGTCCATAGAGAGTCCTGAAGATAAATCCTGTATTTACAAACTGAATTTGTTTCAAGATGTTATCTTCACGTGTGTACTCGACCACCTCCTTCACTATTTTTACTATAAGTTTAAACCTCTCAATCGAAACAATACCCGCACCTGCCAAGTCAGCTTTTATAATCATACCAGTTGATTTTTCACGAATTTCGTGAATCATGGGTTTAAGATCATCCAGTGTAACTCCTTCTACTGGATAATCTTTAACAGTAAGTGTAACATATGCAATGTTGTCAGAGTCCCATATATATTTTATAAACTCCATCTAATAATCAAATATATTTTATGAAAGTCAGGTTGACGCTTTTGTGGTAAAAATTGCGTACCCACACCCGAGCATTGCCGCTCCTAGTAATAAATTTGATACTATAATACGTAAAGCATTTTGACGTTGCTGTACTGTATTTATAATAGGCACAGGAACTGGTACAATTGTATGAGAAGGCTGTACTGGTCTAGGTAACGGAAGCTCTGCTCTACATAAAGGACATTTTGGGAGATAACACTGTATGTGCACTTGGTTATTACAACATCCCAAGTGCACAACAGTTCCAATAAGAGGTTCCAGACACACTGGACACTCCATTATTATTTATTAATTATTAAAATGCATCAGATGGGGCTCGAACCCATGCGCTCATACGAGCAGCAGATATCTAGTCAGTTTCGTAGAAACTGTTCCTCTTGGAAGGACAGTCACTGCGTGTCTGGGACTTAAGTCTGCCTCCTTAACCAACTCGGACACTGATGCGTAAGTGACTCTGGTGGGGATCGAACCCACAATCTCGGGATTAGAAGTCCCACGCGATATCCATTTCGCCACAGAGCCTGCTCCAACCGAGGATCGAACTCGGATTTTCGGCTCATAAGACCGATACACTAACCAATTATGTTATTGGAGCGTTGCGGGGGCTCCCCCCCATCTAGACTACATCTTTTTTCTTTAAGACTAGTAGATGATCCAAATCGTTCGACTTCTAGGAGTTGCATATGTCGGACTCTTGAGTTTCGTGTTTGCATTTTTGTTTTCCCATTGGCTTGATAAGATTACACCAAATCTCGACCAGTCAAAGACCAAGTGGCGTACATTCATAGAGGTGGCGTTTCAATTCTCCGTGATAGGTGCGCTCATCTTTCTTTCCCGTGGGCTCATCAAAAAGATTCCCTTTCCACTCGATGGCGTTTCAGGGTATGACCATAAAAGTCTAGGAGAGCTTAAAGCTCTTCCACTCATCGTATTTATCTTTATGTTTTTCCAACAAAGAACCCAAGACAAGATGAAATTTCTTATTTCAACACAAAGTGTAATCCCCACAAAATTCTAAACTATTAGTATATGTCGACACACGTGCGTCCCTCTACTAAAAGACGGGTGCAGGTACTACCCGCGCCTAGATTAAATGCACCTATGAATCGCGGAGCACCCCCAAGTTGGGTTACCAACAAAAAATATACTGTCACAACTGGAAACAATCGCTGGAAAACATATGTACATGACAACAAAAGAACTGGTCTAAGAACTCAGGTCCGCGTGGCTCCAGGGGAGACCCTTGCGAACACCTGGAAAATGAATGGGTTCCCAGACCCAACTCCTATGCCAGGGCGATTTGCAATACTTGAAGAGGGGGAAATTTTAACACGTACTTTACCAATGCCAAGAGTTCGAGCACCACCACCGCGTGCACTCCCGCGTGTTACCACCCCTATCCAGGTAAACAAAAACCAAAATAAAATGAATAAAGCTTATATCAAAGGTATTGTAACCAGAATCATTCATAAATTGATCAACAAGAATGAAGACGATAAAAAATATATTTCCAGACTTGTTGGAGGTATAATTTCTAAAATAAAACGAGTTAATACCACCACATATAAATCTGTTGGAAATAATGCAACAAGTCGCAAAAGAACAAATGCAGGAGGAATTATGGTTGAAATGATTCATAATAAAGCTGCAAAGCAAGCATATGCAAAACAAAAAGGTATGACACTTGCACAAGTAAATGCCCTCATTCGTTCTGGTCTCGTGAATTCAAACAACTTGAATAACGCACTCAGGGCACTACACTCTGAGCGGCGCCAGGTACAGCGCCCAGTCAACCTCCCAGTTGTAAACTTACCAGCTCTCCGTAGATATGAAGAACCGGAAAGAGCTCCAGGTCTTCAACTCACTGAACTTGTTCATGGATTACCAAACAGAACAGGACCTGTAATTCAAAGAGCAAAGAAAGCTTCTGCAAACCGCGCCCGTGTTCCTCAATCAAATTTATCTGAAAGATACTTAGTTGCACCTGAAAGCGCGACATTACCTGTGAAAAAAAAGAACACTGGTGTGAGATCACGTTTAACTAAAAAACTCAAGAAGTTTTAGAGTACCTAAAACACTCCCAAAGATGCTTAACACTTTTTGGAGATGATAAAGCTGAAAACTCATCTATAGTATAATCATCACTCATAGACCTATTACATTTTGCACAAATAGGGCGCAAGTTGTTAATATCGGTTTTACCTCCTTTACTTTCAGGTATATTATGACCAACCTCGAAATTAAAGGGTGTCATAACATTTTCACACCACGTGACGAGACATTTATGTTTAAAAAGTCTATCCCCACAAAACGTGAGCCATACCTGTTCACGTAGAGCGCATGGAATCTTAGATTTCATATTTTACTAAAATCCTAGAGCTTTAAGTTTTTCCTGAAATTCTTGATTTTCACCCTTGCCAGATATTTTTGAATTTTTATTCAAAATTGCTTCCACTTCAAGACGACTCAAAATGATAGATCCTAGACGAAAATCTTCGAATGCTTCACATGTCATGGGACATAGAGGTTTAATCAGATCATATACCTGCTGAGCCAGGTCCCTAATCTCTTTCTGAGCGTGGTCTTCGATACGCAGCTCCAGAAAGTGTAAGAGGTTATGGAGATTAATTTTCCAATAAAATTCAGTAAATGTGCTCTGGGGCAGGTGGGTCCGTGCCAGTTCCCGGGAAATTCCCTTGCGGATCATCTCCTCGTATGTGTGGAAAGCCAGATCGCATGATGCTTTTTGTTTTAAAATTAAAAATTCCCCACCCTCGTACGGATCCTCACCACCCTGACCACGTGAGATAGACTGGATTCGGAGCTCACTGGGTACGAAATATTCATCAGGTACTATCGAATAACGCGCTGACATTTCATTCACAGAAGCGGTGCGGTGTCTGAGCCACTGTCTGGCTACAAAAATAGGAGCCCTGATATGAAACTTAAAATCAACCATCTCAAACGGCGTCGTGTGACGGTGGCGCATGAGATAGCGGATGAGAGCACGGTCATCGCTCACAGACTTGGTACCTGGACCATAAGAAACTCGAGCAGCCTGCACTATAGCTGCATCGCAATTTTCACGAGGCATACAGTCTACAAGTCGAACCGCCATTTACTATATAAAACTCACATAGTCTTTATAACTTAGAATAATAACGCGCTTGAGGTATAGAATATCCATTCTTCAAATAACGTTTAAATTTTCTTTCGATATTTTCAGCCCGTTTGGTTGCTGGACTGGGACTCTTTTTCTTTGGGCTCTTTTTCTTTCCCGTAAATATAAATTGCACTATCCTGAACATTTATAATTATATACGATTTTTTGAAATGTGTCGCATTTCAAAAAATCGCTCCCGGCAGGTTTCGAACCTGCGACTTTGAGGTTAACAGCCTCACACTCTACCAACTGAGTTACAAGAGCATCACGGCAGTTTTATGACTTGCTTAGGTCAAGTCTGACCTACGTGAATCGAACACGTGACCTAAGGATGATTGACCATCCAATTTAGAAATTGAATTCTACAGTCCTTTGCTCTACCAATTGAGCTAAGGTCAGACAAAAGGTTTCAGGGAGGATCGAACTCCCATTTCAGGATTCAGAGTCCTATGTACTAACCATTATACTATGAAACCTGCGCACACCGAGAATCGAACCCGGGCTTGAGCCTTGGAAGGGCGCTGTACTACCACTATACTATGTGCACAGCCCTCACTGGGGTTCGATCCCAGGACCTCTTGCTTACTAAACAAACGCACTACCACTGTGCTATGAGGGCATCAAATAGTAAAAATCTTTTTTACACCTGCACCAACTAACGTTGTGCGACACCCTGGACACTTGCGCTTATCACGGGTTTGTGTCCAACAGTGCTCGCACACAACATGACCACATGGGTCAATAAATAACTCAATATTTCGTTCCATGCATATAAAACACGTAAATTGTGCGTACCTTTCAGCATTCGTATTCATTAATACCTGTCGCATAGCTTCAACCTGTCCCTTGAGCTTCCCACATTGTTGAGTCAGGGTATGCAGACCCTGTTCGGACTCGTAGTTGTCTATTACATTCACAAGTTTAGCCTTTAAGTCAGGTGAATCTACATTTTGAGTAATCAATTTTGAAATTTGTGAACTTTTTTCTAAAATTTGCAGTTCGGCTATTTTCTGACTTAGCTCCTGTGAAGTAGTTTTGAATTTTAGTTTAAAATTGCAAAGATCCTTTTCAAAGTTTTTCCATGACTCGTCGAGTTCACATGGTTCAGGTATCACGGATGTTTCTGGAATAATTTCATTAAAAATTGGTCCAAAATTCCCCCGAGTAATCTCCAGTAGAGCTTGTGCTGGATCAATGTATGCAAATTCCATATAAATTTAAAAAAAAATATCCTTAACTAATAAATGCTGGGAGATTCTCTTCTCATCATGATTGGTTTACTTTTAATTACACTGGGTATCCAGTCTATGATCAATCCTGACGTGCGCAAGAACTCAGTTGCCGTTATAAACTCAATAGCCCTTGTTACCGCTGGTATATTTATAGTGTTTTACTGGAACAGCATATTACCCCCTTAAACCAACACTTCCTTGGTTTTTCAAGATATTTTGATATAGAATTGAACAGCCCGGAGTCTATAAATCGTATAGCCTCATCTCTTAGTTCTTTACTAAATGAATCATCAACTGAAACCATTTTTAAAATTTTATTAAAGTTTTCTTCGGATATTTCATATTTTATAATTTGCTTAACAAGATCAAATATAGTATTATGCATATCATATTTTATAGCGACAAAAATGCGATCATTCAGTATATCATTTGTTTTATCAATAATACTTGATATATTGGACCCGGGCATAGATGCTGACACGGCTTTCACGAGTTCAGGACCTGTCAGATTGTCCATTTTAATATATATGTATAATATAAATGCCAGCCGTTGACACAGGTTTTTACTTTTTATTTATATTGATCGTAGGAGCCCTGACGATTTCAAATTATGTGCAATCACGTAGCAACATGAAGACTCCTTATCAGGATTATTTCGGTCTCGTGTATCTGATAGGTCTTGTATTCCTTTTTATTGCAGGCTGGAAAGCATTTTTCAGATAAAAAGGTGGTTCATTGAATAATAATGGAGCATCTCATCGGACATATAGACGGAGTATGGGTTTCAAAATCCGGTCATCTTGAGAAAATAATGATTAAAATTGCTGAAAGGTGTGGATTCACTGTTGTGTCCAGTGCTTTTCACCAGTTTGAACCACATGGTACAACAGGAGTTTTGGTCCTTGCAGAAAGTCACTTTAGTGCTCATACGTACCCTGAAAATAATAGGATTTATATTGATATTTTTTGTTGTAGCCCTGACTTTAATCCTGAATTTTGTTCTAAAATTATTGAGGAAGAGTTTTCAGCCTTGTCTGGATCTTGGAAGATTGTTTCTCGAACGTAGGTCTTGGTCTGGATCTGATCTTCCTTTAGTCCATGCAGGTGGTGCTTTGCGTTTCGTAACAAGTACGTATTTGTAAACACGAGCTATAGCCCACTGAGGAGCTGTTGCTCCCGGGCGTGATCCACCTGTTTTCCACGCTTTGAGCCCCCTATTGTACACTGTATTGAGCGTCGAACGGCTAATTCCCGTTCGCAGAGCAATAGCATTTTTATTGAACTTAAGACCTGGATATGTTTTATGAAATAAAAGAGTCCATCTTGATTTACTTTTTTTTACTCCTTTATTTGAGTTTCCGAGTTTCAACTTTTTATAAGGAGTTTTCCGACGTCTTAGCAATTCTATTTCACGTCTGAGTTTCATGGAATGACTTAGACCTGAAAAATATCTCTCCGGCCACCGCCTTTTAAGAGTTATATGTCTAGGTATCATTTTTATAATAAAACATTTATTTAAACTTTAGATAAAAAACCAAAATTACCGCAAGTATAGTCCACCCCACAAGATGATCGAGTTTATTCATAGCCTCAATTTTTTCCGGGGGGAGCTGATTAAATTCCTCTTTGTAACCACGTGGTTTGAAAGGAAGCCAGATGTACCTCCCGAATGGGACTAATGTTGGCTGTAATTTGTCTTGACAATTGTATTTCCAATCATACCATGCAAGTGCGATATATGGAAACCATAATAAAAAAGCAAGGACCCATAGATTTTTAGGTGGGAGGTACCAATATCCCGCAGCAAGTATTATTGTAAAAATAATACATTTTACATTAAACTGAAAAGGACGACCAGGAAAGAAGCCGCCTGCCATACTTATTAAGTCTATAGACCTTTATTTCGATTCCAGGAACCTTGACCGTTCTTGGGACCGAAGTCCGCCCCGAGGGGCTATTTTTAATTTTAAATTAAAATTACTACTACGTACTTGGTTCGTTTAGTTGGAGAAGGCAAGGCCGCCCATGCCAGACTGGATGCGCAGGATGTTGTAGTTGACTGCGAACATCTTCTGCAGGGGGGTGGTGTAGCCGCTCTTCATGTTGATAGCCACCTGGGCGTTGTCAATGCGAGAGAAGTTGCAAGTGCCGGTTGGCTGGTGCTCCTCGGGCTGCAGAGCGAAGGAGTACACGTAGATGCCGGGGTATGGCACGCCGGTGTGGTACACGAATGGCTGGTACTGGTTGAAGTACTTGCCAGTCTGCTCCTTGAAGCGGTCCTGACCGTTCAGGACCAGCTTGAAGTTGTACAGAGGACCCACCTCTACGCCGATCTGGGAAGCGGATGCCACGTTGGTGGAAGCCTCCTCCATCCAGCCGACGTTGGAGGTCAGGGCGGCAGATGCCAGACCGGTCAGAGCCAGGGCGTTAGAGTACAGGCGTGGGCAGCCAATGTCGTGGGGCAGAGCACCTGGGGCGAAGATTGGGCTGGGTGCGCAAGTCACGTTCACGTTGGAGGATGGACCCAGGGTGAAGTTCCACATGCTGTTGTAAGCAGTGGACACGGTGTTCTGGTAGCACCAGATAAGCTCCTTCACTGGGTGGTTGAAGGACAGACGCACGGTCTGGGCGCCTGGGTTGCCGGTGGCGGTGATGGAGTCACCGCCGGTGTGCTGGACCTGCTCGATCAGGTACTCGTGACCCTTCTGAGCGAAGCGGCGACGCTCCTCAGTGTCCAGGTACACATAGTTGGCCCACACCTCGAACACCTGGGCGGAGGAGCCGAAGTAGTTAGTGAAGTAGGCAGTCAGGTCGAAGTCCAGACGGACCTCGTGGTACTGCAGGGCAATCAGGGGCAGGTACAGACCGGGGTTGCGGTTGAAGAAGAACAGCAGAGGCAGGTACACACTGTTCACGTTAGTGGCATCAGCGGTGGGAGCAGAGCTGGATGCCATCTTGCCGTAGTTGATCTTGTCGGACTCACCCAGGAAGGTCTCGGCGTACAGGCGGAACCAGGTCTGGTAGTGCTTGTCGATGCGCTGACCACCGATGGTCAGCTCAACGGCGGCGATCGCACGCTCAGCCACCCAGTTCATGTCGATGTTGGAACCGGTGGAGGTCAGATTAGAGAAAGCAACCTGAGTTGGCTGCAGGCGAACGTACATGTTGCCGACCAGGTCGCCGTTGCGGGCGATGGTCACGGACACGCGTCCAGAGTTGGAAGGGGTGCCGTTCACCGTCTGCTGGATATTCTCCATAGCAAAGTTGGTGTGGCGCTTGTACACAGCCTGGAAAAAGGTAACCTTGGGCTGACCAGTCAGGTAAACATCCTGAGCACCGTAAGCAACCAGTTGCATAAGACCGCCAGCCATTTTGTATTATTACCCAAGAAAAAAATTTAGTTCGCAAACGCGAGACCACCCATACCAGATGCAATTCTCAGAATGTTGTAATTGACTGCAAACATTTGTTGGACCAAATTATTGGGCATACCGGTCTTGAGGCTCACGGCTACCTGCGCCATATCGATACGAGAGAAATTGCATGCGCCGCTTGGCTGAAGCTCTTCTGGCTTGAGGGCAAAGGAGTAGACGTAAATTCCTGGATAGGGGTGACCAGCATGGTACTGGTAAGGCTGGTATTGATTGTAGTACTTGCCAAACTGTTCGGCGGCACGATCTGTGCCGTTCAGGATGAGCTTGAACTTATGAAGAGGACCCACCTCTTGACCATATGATGTGTTTGCAGTTCCGTACTGGGGTAAACCCCCCTCGACCCAGAAGACATTCCCCGTCAGAACGTTTGACTGAACTGCCAGATTAGATCCTGCAGTCACGGAGCTTGCTAGAGTCACATGCAGATTTGAAGATAGAAGAGATGGTACATACAGAACTGGGCTACCTGTGTTATGTGGCTGGAAAAACGCACCAGCCTGAGCTATCTTATTCGTATCAACAGTAACGTTTACGTTTGCAACACTTGAAGAAAAGTTCCACATAGAGTTTGGATTAGAGTTTGGTGCAGAATTCTGGTAACACCAAATCAGCTCCTTCACAGGGTGATTATACTGGATACGAATGACGCTTGGTGTATTTTCAGTAGAGGTGCCGACTGGATTACCGTTAACATATTGTACTTGCTCAATCAGATATTCCTGATTCTTTGTAGCAAACTTCTCACGCTCTTCCTTGTCCAAATATATATAGTTTGCCCATACTGTTGGTGGATTAGTTCCAAAATAATTGGCATATCCAGCTGTCAAAGTGAAATCGATGCGCACCTCATGGTACTGTAGGGCAATCAGAGGCAGGTACAGACCAGGATTGCGGTTAAAGAAGAAAATCAGTGGAAGGTAAACATAACTTGTTGAAGTCTGATTTACGTTATTTGGAACTGGCAGAGATGTCAGTTTTCCGTAATTGAATTTCTTGGACTCGGTCAAGAAAACCTCCGAGTAAAGACGGAACCATGTCTGGTAGTGTTTGTCAATAGACTGACCACCGATAAAGAGTTCTACAGAGCTGAAAGCACGCTCTGCAACCCAGCACATATCGTAGTTGTTGTTATTAGATGTCAACTGGAGGGCTGAAGTGGGTGTAGGTTGGAGCACAACCCACATGTCACCGACCAGGTCACCCGTGCGAGCCAGAGTCACAGAGACGAGACCGCCGGGATTGGGCTGTCCAGCCAGAGTCTGGGGAATAGCCTCCATGGAAAAATTGGTGTGGCGCTTGTACACCGACTGGAAAAACGTCACAGTTGGCTTGCCTGTCAGGTAAACATCCTGAGCACCGTAAGCAACGAGTTGAAGCAAAGCACCTCCAGGCATTTTAGTATTACTCGCGATTTTAATTGAGACCTATTTTCTACATCATTAGTACAAATGTCTCAGCGCCGTCCTCCACCCCCCAAGACTCCAGTGCCACCTCCAACTCCAGAAGACGAGGA
>JACCDP010082929.1_pt1 | contig 12677 bp, 6 predicted proteins | sample 7445841 | NCBI WGS metagenome assembly JACCDP01 (sample SAMN15323441, study PRJNA562643) | freshwater metagenome | isolation source: river surface water | place: USA:Blue River Watershed | collected 2017-08-17
GATGCTTGGAATTGAGATATTTGAACCGCGGTTGGGTTTACAATACCTGTTTGAGCGATGAATGTACGTCTCCAATCAATATCCAATGGTTGGAATATCGTAAACGTATTGTAACTTATTTGGTTAGTGATTTTATAATTTGCAGTTCCTCTTATAGAACCAAAAGTGGCGTTTTCATCTAAAGCAGTATTACCCTCAAGAACCAAAGATTTTAATTTACTTTCACCTCTTTTGATGAAACTAATCTCATTTTGTTTAAATGTATAAACCCTATTATCAGAATTAATTAAATAATAAGGATTTTGACTCATGTATTCAGCAAACCATGAAGTTTTAGAACCTCTAACTTTTTCGTAATAACCTAATAAAGCCTTTCTATAATCTTCAGCATCGGTTAGTGGTTGTAAATCGGCTTTATCTTTATAAACATCCAAGATTGTTTGTTCCAACTTCATCAATTTGTATTGAAGTTGTGCCACAGTATATCTTGGAAAGTCTGCAGGTATTAATTGTTTTGCAACATATTCTGAATATACTTCATTAATTTTTTGTAATCCACGAGCATCAATTGTATCAATACTAATTGTTGAGTCTAATTGTGTTGAAGATGGTATATTCTGAGCGGTATTAATTACTTGTGTTTCTGAAGTACCATATAAAGTTGTTTCACCACCAATTGTTTTAGAAAAATTGAATGCGGTTTCATACATGTGAGGAACCGCAACCAAGTGTCCCATTGCAATCTCATTGAGGATATTGTATTTGTAACCAAAGAACTGAAGAGTAACCATATAGTTACCACTCATAGAGTTAAAGTCAGCACTAAACTTGTGTAAGTTTAATTGGTATCTAATCGCTTGACCATAATACCCTTTCATTGTTAGATAAAAGACAGGGTATGGTAAGTTAAAAAATGCTGCGTAAGGTGATTGGTCACCAAGTTCAAATAAAGCCCTACCCTGAACATCTTCCAATCTTATCGTTACCTCAGGAATAAACGATAGGTTTGTTCTAGCTTCAATACTTGTAATACCCAATAATCCGGGGTCAACAGTACCCGCTAAATTAGTTTGGAATCTTTGTTTATAGAATTTTTTTCCATCAGTAGTGTCAACCAAATCTTCATATCTCTGTAGTCTGGCCTTCTTTTCTGTTGAACCTAATCCTGTTAAATCATCGTAATATCCCGTATTTAAAAAATCTTCATCATTAGGACGAAGAAAATTAATCTTTGCAAGCGATACTGTTCTAATGTTGTCTTGCGGTGTAGCACCTAACGCTAACTTTGTTCTTGGGAGAATTTCTGCTTCAAGATTAGCATACATTACTAAGTTCTCATGGTCAACTAATCTTTCTTCAACAACTTGTTGTCCATTAGAAGCAATACGCCATGTTTTGTTAGGGTCAACTAATATAACATTGTTATATGCCGCCTCAACAAAAATGTTTCCTGAGTTGTCTGATAAACCATTACCTACCATAATAGAAGAAGTGAGCCTCTACAGCCGATTTATAATCTTGTAATGAAGTTACTAAAGGATATGGAATATTCAATACAGCACCGTCAAATATATTATTTTCCATACCACTATATTCCGGATTTGCCTGTAATATCAACCAACCAAAGAATGGTGTACCATAATATTCTTGAGAAACTTTATCTAATCTACTCACACCAACCTTATAAACATAAACCTTATCTGAAGGTTTTGTAGGTATTGCAACATAAGGAACAACAGTTTGTTCACCATTTATGTAAAAAAGATTGTATCTGTTATAATATCCTAACGCCATTATAGTAATTCTACTTTAGTTGTTATTACACTTCCGTTTATAGTTGCCCACTTAGATGTATCCGTATTAGTATTATTCTTTAATCCTAAATCTTTAATGTATGTCTTTTGTTCTGCCGTTGGAGTTGATGAAACTTCATATGTAAAGACTCTTTTCTTATCCAATGGGAATGGTGTGTAATTCAAATAGTTTGTCATCTGAGATTTTTCAAATTCAGTAATCCAAGCCTTTGTAATCTCATCTTCTTTAGAATATACTCTACGAGAGTCTTTTTGCCAATAATTTCTGAATTTATTTTGAAAATCATCTTTACCCTCACCAACCAAATCTTTATTGGTTATAATATTGCCAATAATAGCATTTTCAAACGCTTCATAAAGTTTTTGGTCAATAACATCTTTAGATAATAATGCATATTCCCTACGTTTAGCATTTTCATCCCACCAAACATCATCCGTAAATGGAACGAAAACATTTTGAGTTACCTCATTAGCCTGAAGTGGGTCAGTAACAAACATACCAGTATATGCAACACCATTAATTGTTGTTTGGAAATCAATTTGACACACATCATCAAATCCTTCCAAATTATTGGCGATTTTTTCAAAATCCGCAGTTATTTCTTCATATGTGTTTGTAACACCAACTGACGAACTATGAACCGCGGTTGTACCCGAAACATTATAAATAACTTCAAGACCATTTGTTTGTTGGTATCCATCTGTACCTTCACTCGCAGATAATGGATTATAAGTAATAACATTTGTTCTTGCAAGTAATTGTATGTATTGTGTTTGAGCATTTGTTATACTCTGAATGATTGTTGATAATGAATTAACAAAAGTATTCTGTTTTTCTGTAACAAATGTTTTCATATTTTGTTTCAATTGTCTCAAAGCCTTTTTTGAAAAATTGAATTCTGTTGTATTCATGTATCCAACAAAACCATTTTCAGATTCTATATCACTAATATATTGTGAAAACAAATCATCAACAGTTTTTTGGAAATTAATTGGTTTACCATAAATGTTCACAATGTCATTTGAACTATACGCTAACACATAACCATCAGTGTAATTTCTTTGTATTGGGAACAATTGTCTAATTGCGTTATTATACTGACTGTTAACATCTTTAGTTTTATTGACGATTGTTGCAAAATAACTTTGAGTGTTTCCAACTAATTGAGTCATGAATGTTTTATATTCTAATGTTCCGTATTGGACACCGTTTTCATCTGTTTCAGTTGTCAAAACCTTACCAATAGTTTCTAAATTAGATTGTGGTCTTGTATTCTCAACCTGATTAACTGTAGGTGGTGGTACCTCTAACCCTAAACTCTGAACAAATTGTTTGTCTAAGACTTTGTAACTGTCATCAGTCGCATCAGCTCTATCATCATAAATTTCAGTGTTACCATAGAAGTTAAACGTTAATGCGTTTTGTAGTTTGTCCACAGCACTTTTTAACCCTTGTCCACCAACAAAACTAAACGATAGAGTAACATTGGCAATCATAGGTTGAACCCCAATACCCTCGGGGTTTAAATCTAAACCTTCATAAGTAAGTGAGAGGTTATCAGGAATAATTTTAGAGTGGAAAAAGTCCCCAACTCTTAAAACTAATACCGGAGGTGCCCCAAATGCGGTGTTAATGGCATTATTATATTCTAATTGCCCTTCAGAATTGACCGTAGGTATTGTATCACCAGGTCTCATACATTGTTGTAAAAATGTAAGTCTACTGTTTAATCCTTCAGGTGTAATTGAATGGAATGCTGGATGGAAGAATTTTAATTTTTCTTTTAGGTTATCATACACCATTGGTGTCTCTTGTTTAATAACCTCAAAATAATCACATTCAGATAATAAATTTCTTAAAACTCTCTTAGTAATGTTGTCTCTAAGAACAGTTTCTTCAGTTATAACTTGTTGAACAACGGTTTTAGAATCAACAACAGTTGTTAATTGTTCTTGAACTCTTGGTTGTGTAGGGTCAATTTTAGATGGTTGTTGAATCGGTACAGGTGTCTTGTCATTAACTGTAAGTTTTACCCTTCTACACGCCATGGCGGTAGTTGAATAAATTTTATCATTACCTGTTAGATTCTGAGTACAGTTAACTGAATCAAAAATATTAACAACATCACCAATTTCAGATTCAGGAATTACAATGGTTTCACCATCAGGTATTTCCACAAAAGTTATTTGTTTGTTATCCAAATATGTTTGAAGACCCAGTGTTTCTAAGAAATATTTTTTAACAGCATTTATTCTTCTTTGAGAAAGAGCATCATTATATGTTGTTGTTTGAGGTGAAGACGCACTACCAACTAAAACTATCTCAAGAATACCACCTTGTGATAATTTTTGTTTCATCAAATTAACTTTAGAATCAATTTTGGTTTTATTTGATTCTATAATACTTGTATAAAAAGTTTTTATAGGTTCTCTTTCATCAACATTTGCCTGTGATTGATATCTATTTTTAGTTGTTTGTGATGTGTACGCGGCGTAATAAGTTAAATAGCTTTCTACAGGAATGTTTGGTAAAGGAATATCATTATCAAAATACAACGCTCCGATATCACCTGTGAACTTTTCACTTGAATTACCTGTCTGTGCGTTATCTCCATTATTAATTTGTGTACCAGAACCATTTCCACCCCCACCGGTAGTTGCATCATTACCTGTCTGAATAGTGTTTGTTAAATAACGAACCTCTTCGGTTGTAACATTTTTAGTTGATAATTTTTGTTGTATTTCAAAAATGTCTCGTGGATTAATAGTATAGTATTTCTGAGCCAATTCATACAAGTCATATTTTCTACAACCCGCAAAGAATGATTCCAATATACCATCAACTCTACTTTTAACAACTTCGTTTGATAATACTCTATTAACCAACATGTTTAATACAGATGGGTGGTCAACAACAATTTTCCAAGTTAATGAACCTGTTCTTGATGTATTATTGTAAGTGTATACAGGTTCAGGACGACCGATAAAATCAGTCTGTTTGAAACCGGCTCTGGTTGATTCGTTGAATGTTAAACCATATGGTGGGAACCACATTACCCTACCACCATTCGGACCACGTTCACAGGCGGGTAAATCTTGAACCGATAGACCTGGTCTGTTTGATGTTCTCCACGCCAAGTTCTCCAACGAGAACATATACTTCTTAGCATAGAACCCACCACCAAATGGATATCCCCCCACTATGTTAGTTGAGTCTTGTCCACCTTCTCGTTTGTTCGGTGCGATGTTTAAGTTATATGTGTTATCAAACACTGAATAAGCAAACTTCCTACCTTGTGTGGTAATACCATCGGTTTTCTGTAAGTCATTAAACTGAAGGTATGGAGTATCTTTGGTGAAGATTCTACAATATTCAGCACCTCTTTCTTGACCAATTTCACCAACATAACGAACAACTTTTGAACCTTTGGTAATCTCTTTATACCCATCGTTGAATACCTTGGATACTTGGTCAATTGCGTTTCCTACGTGTTGGAATCTCTTACCACCTCTTGGTTGTGAATCAATGATACGTTGAGTATCATCTAAGATAGAACCTTGTCTGAAGGTGTAATTTGTTGATTCTGTTGGACCGTATCCGGCAGGTGAAAAGTCGGGGTCTTCTGTTGTTGGGTCTCCACCAGGACTAACATACTTACCAGCATTTCCTCTGAACTTAGGAGATACCCAAGTGAAACCACCTTCAATACCCCCACCACTACTGTATGTCGGTCCGTTAGCCCCAAGTCTAAGAGCTTTACCAGGTCCCTCATAAAGTTGTGAAAGTTCTGATGGTCCGTAAACAGGTGCTTTAACCTCTCTTCCGAATTGGTCGGTAGGTACATCACCAACGGGTGAGAATACATTACTTGGTTCTGAAGTCTCTGAACCAACATAATAAAACCCTGCGTTTTCTGTTGCGGGTCTTAGAACCCCTGCAACTCTATCAAAGATGTTCTTTGAATAGTTTGGTCTATAGATGTTGTATTCTAAGTTTTTAAACAATATAGACTTTTGACCGGCTCCGGTGTTTTCCAAAAACAACGCAGAACCTGTCTTAGGTGAACCAAAAAGACTACCGAAGAATCTTCCGATTCCCGATGCCAAGTTAGCCCCCGCGTAAGCCCCAAACAATTGCTGTGTGGTTCCTTGATTTTGGGGGTTAATACTTGGGTCAAAGTAACTTCCTGGTATTGTAGATAGTGGAACATAAGTTCCTGAAACCCTATTTAATAAATCGGCTGACGCACCCACCAATGATGTTGGTTGGGTAATTGTGTAGTTTGGTTCCAAGATAGGAACTCTACCTGTTAAGATATTGAGGATATCCTCTCCTCCGTTGACGTTAAGGAAGTTTGCTCTTCCTAATGTGTTTCGTCTTATTTCTCTTGCAGAGTTAAATAAGAACTGTTCCTTGTAGAAACCAGCACTGATTTTAGCAAGATAAGAGTCACTTGATAATAAACCATCCGAACCAAGTGGGTCGGGGTTCAAAATAAGTGATGACGCTCTATATGATGAAGGGTTAAATGTGTCAGGATATGGTTGGTTGTTGGAACCTCTACCATGCCTGTTTTGCAAGATTTCTAATTGGGTAAAGAATAATCCTGAATCATATAACTGATTCTGTGTGTTTGTACCACCAAATGGGTTTAGTGGTAACCAAGCACCTTGAACACCAGGAAACCCTGTACGAGCAGCTTGTTGACCTTCATTGAGGATTGTTGCATCGGTGTAATCGTATTCCCCCTCGTTTGAGTTTGTATTCTTAAGTGTGTTAACATCAGGTACTTGAACATATCCACCCGCTCTACCATATTGGTTAAGAGGATATGCTTGGTTGGCAAAAGTTGGGTTGTCAATTAACGCATCATTACTGTCCGTAGGAGCCATATCCCTAAGGATTGTCTCATAGTTAATCGGAGGGGTAATACTTGATGGCGACTTTTTGTATGGCACAAGGTTCCTAACAATAAGTTTCTTTCTAAAAACCTCGGAACTAGGAAAATCTAATGGACTTGGCATACTATTTTATTCTATAAATACAGAAATCAAAATTTTATTTTCTTGATGAAATTGGTTTAGTTCCATTTTCATCTATTTCACCAAGAACTTTTACTAAGGCATTTCTAAATTCAGGACTTTGGACATATTGTGTAAGTCTGGCGGTATCCACACCAACAGGAGCATCAATAACAAATCGTACTTGACCATTAATATTTACATCTTTTTGTTGAGTTGTTGATTGTTCTTTTGCAGCACTTTGTTTTGCCTCTTTAACTTTTCCACTAATTAAATCGTTATAAGACTGTTCTATAGAATTTCTAGGTTTTTCAATACCAAGTTGAGATACAAATTCTGTAAATTTCGCATAAACCCCACTTTCAAGTTGGGATGACCTCTCATCCAATCTTTTTGTAACACTTTCAAGTGCCTTTGTGTCTCCTTGAGATGCTTTAACCAACAAGTCTTGGAAATCATCACCAACAGCTTCAAAGAATTTTCTTGAGTCTTCACCACTGCCTAAAACTCCCTTAGAATATAACGCACTTGCTATATCATCACCTATTCTCTTAGTAGCTTCAGCACCTCTGATAATTGCTGATTGTCCACCAATAGCATATCCGAGTTGGATTGGTAATGCCGCAAAATCTCTTTGTATGGTATTTAAAACACCTAGTTGTGCTCGTTGTATATCTTCAACTGTTTTTGGTGCACTTTCTTGAATCTCTCTTAATTTTTCAAAATCTTGTGTTTGTAAATCACTCAACCTCTTAATTTGGTCCTTACCCTCATCATCTTTAATTTGAACAACATATTCACCTTTGAAATCACCGGTACCCATCTTAGCCATATTGGCAACCAACATTTTTTCTTCTTCAGTTGCGTTGATACCAAGATTAATCTGACCAAGTCTTCTATCCATGTCAGCTGCGGATAGTGCAGTTTTTGTAAATTCAGCGGCAGTCATTCCCGCAGCTTCGGCTATTTCTTTAATTTGTCTTTGAGCACCCGGTGCAATTTTAAATGATTGAGTCTTCTCATCAAATATTGTAAATTGCTTAGTAAGATTAATTAAACTATCTTGAAGTCCTGCAGGGTCATTAATTGATTTGTCCATCAACACAAACGGGTCAACTAAATCACCCGCCATAACACCCAATCTTTGGAACGCCGACGCCATTTCAATAGCACCTTGTGGATTCATAACGCTGTCAGCAAATTTTGCGGTGGTTGACATATCAAATCGTAACATAGATGCCTGTGCAGCCATTTTTGTTAATCCAATAACACCATCAGAAAAATTAAACCTATTCATATATTCCATGCTACCAACAACGTCTTGCATGATTTTTCTTGAATTAAGTCCTAAACTTTGAACATATCCAATAGATTCGGCAACTGTCTCTCCAACCTGTGATATTGCATATCCTGCAGATTGGAAATTTTCAACAAGTCTTACAATATCACCACCTTGTTCTCCAATAAGTTCAGCGGCAGCAAAAATTTCTGTAATAGTTTCAGTACTTTCAATAACATTTCTACGAGCACCTTCACTAATTCTAATAATTGCACCATCAATCTCATCAAGGTTAGCACCAACACGAACTAAACTTGCCGCAGAATCACTAATGGCATTTGAAAACTCAACGGCTCTTATTCTATTGTCCCCTAAAGACTTATTAATATTATTAATCCCCGTATAGATTTTATCTACAGTATCTTTAAAGTTCAAGGCATCTTGATATGCCTTGAAAACATCACCCATACTATTAAAATCATTCGGATTGTTATCAGCCATGTTGAATTTCTAAATAAATAGATTCTTTTGTTATTTTTGAGATTTATCTTCAATCCATTTATTTAAAAGATACTTCCTAATGAAGATAGGCATAGTCAGAAATTCTTGGTACGTCATACCAAGTAATGTTTTCAAATAGTAAAATTCGTCTATTTGAGATTTTCTATATTCAGAAGAAAGGACGAAAAAACTCGACCCCAAACCCAACATTCACTGTGAGTTTTTCTCCTGACGGGGTCATAACAATTCTTTCCATATCCAATCTTGGTTCATTTTCATTCATAAATTTTTTGATGAATTTAGAGTCAGCGATTGGCATCTGCTCTACAAATTTTGAAATTTCACCCTTATCAGTATTTCCATTAACACTTTGAATTTCTTTTACTAATCTCATAGTAACTCTCGGAACAACCCTACCTTGTGGGTACGATTCAAACACTTTTCTAAGTTCTAAACCATCACCATATGTAAGTGGTCTCAATTTAACTTGAGCACCTGATACGGGTAAGATGGTAGAAAATGTACCATCATCATCGGGTTCAATTCCTTTATTAATATTTAACTCGTCCAACAAAACTTGAGTTTTGAAATCATTACCCGTAACAGGGTCTTTCAAAGTCATTTCCATCTCAGGACCAAAAGATGTATTTCTTAAGAATATTAGAATAGCCTCAATATCACCTTCCAATAACTCTTCAGGTCTCATACCGGGTTCATACAATTTATTTCTAAGAAGTTGCATAGTAACATCGTCACTCCTTCCCATAAGGATGTTTTCGTCCGCAGCTGTTAGGTATCCTACCTTAACAGAACTTTTTTTGTTTTTATAAAAAATACCTCTTGAAGGTAATTGAACCACGTCATGTGGCATTGAGAAATTTTCTTGTCCGTATTGTGATATATCTTCCATAATAAAAAAACCGTAGAGTTTGGCTCTACGGTTAAATATACTGATTTAAAAAAGTAAATAAATAGAAATTAGTAAATTAAAACACAACGGTCAGGTCTTAAACTACAAGAAATTGTTGCTAAACCATCTTGAGAATAGTTAAGTGTTTGGAAATCCACATTTGTTAGGAATGTTCCGTACAAAATCCATTTCTCAACAACAACACCTGTTGGGTCTAACATTTCAAGGTCAATGTCTTTTTTATAACCCGCAGCGTAACCCATACGACCTGTCACTGATTCTGCGTGTAAACGAACCCACTCCATAAGAGCTTGAGCCGCAGATGGACCGATTGGGTCACGGAAAGTAACCGGAATTTCATCCCAATTAAATCTACCCGCAACAAATGTTGATGTGTTCAAGAATTGAATCTCAGTTGGATTAATTTTGATTGATGGACGTTTTGTTGATTCTACAAACCATTCGTTAATACCTAACGAAGAAGGAAACCTTAGGATAAAGCGGTTTTGACGCTTTGGTTCGTAAGGTATGGGCATTTTCATTAATAAATCAGCCATGTTGTTTTAATTTCTTTAAATTTTTTATCTTTTATTATAAATACTACCTGTGTGAAAATTTTTCTCTTTACTTTGTTTTTGGAAAAACTATATCTTCACTAGGTCCAGTTCTAGTATTCTTTTTTAATTCCTCCTTTAGTAGAATATACTTTAATTGGTTCTTTGATTTTATCAAAATGTTTCTTCATTACATCTACATTCTTAATATCATCATCTGAAAAGCCTATTAATGGTATTCTAGGAGAAAATTTATTGGCAATATCTTTTTTAAGTATTGCACTTTTTTGTAAAAGTGCCGCCATGGACTTCACATATCTTACAAAATCTTCCATAGCAGTTACCTTAAGTTCTTCAGGGTTTGCCGCTGAACCCTCACCGAAACTTACCGGATTATATTTGTTGAGCTCTAAGTAAGAACGAATTAATTCTTCATCCGTCATTTCTTCTTCACCCACAAAATCACGATATTTTTTTAAGTTTTTTAATAACTCTTTTTTATCAATACCCTCAAAGTTATTAATGATGTAATTGTATACACCCTCTTTGATGGTTTTTGGGTTGTGACCTCTCGCTGTGATTATTGCAAAAATGGAACCGTTGTTGATTGCTTCTTTAAAGTCATCCCAAGCTGGACCTGGTTTTGCTCTCATAGCGTCTATCAAAAATTGTTTGTCACCCTCCACTCTAAAATTTCTAAATGGGTTTTCAGCGTAACCTTTGATTGTTCTACCCATATAATCAAACGGTTCTTTCCCAATTTTCTCTCTAAAAGTTGCAAAGTCTTCAGTTGACATTTCTACCTCGTCACCGGAAGTATCTTCCAAAACTATCTTGGTTGGCATGTGAACGATGTTGTCATCCCAATCAAAGGCATAGTATTTTAAATCTGGTGCCTTACCTTCAAAACCTTCTTTAATTCTATTCATTATTTATAAACGGCTAAAAAGTGGGGTCGAAACCCCACTTTGTTTTTTATTAGATATTTTCAAACGAAGCCCCACTTGGAGTGATGAAGAATTCAATATCGATGAATTCAAGAGCTTTCGTAGGTTTTAAGTAAATCTTACCTGTTAATGTGTTTCTGTCCAAATCTTCAGGTGAAGAACTTACTGTTACACGGAAGTCATAAAGACCTCTATCTCTTCTGATTGCGTCAAGGATAGGGTTAACCGAATCCAAGAACTGTTGTCTTACGATTTCGTCATTTTGTTCAAACAACAATCTAACAGCCACCGCTGAAATCAACTTACGAGCTTGTAATAACAATCTTCTTACGTTCAATCTGTTAAGAGCAGAATCTTTAACTTGAAGAGTTTTGTTACCCCAAATTACGGTTCCGACATCAGAGAAGGTTGCGATTGGGTTGATACGACCTTGATATAAAGTGTCTCTATCTTCTTGTGTAAGTTTCAATCTTGCCTTAACTGAGTTAACAAGACCTCTTGTGTAACCCGCTGATGCGAACCATGGGAATGAAATGTTGTCAGTCAACGCTAAGTTTCTACAAACTTGACCTGTCGGCGGTAAGTAGATTTGAGTGTTGTTAACAGTATCTCTTTCCAAAATCCATGGGTAATAAGTTGCTGTGTATGATGAGTCAATTCCTGTATCATCCAAATTGTCAACCGCTTCTTGTGGGTAGATAATTTCATACTGAGAACCACCGTCAGGAGTATACATGTTGTAGTCAGGAGTTGTTACGATGTAAACCGAGTCAGCTCTTTCGTTTTCAACCATTCCAATTGCGGTTTCACACAAGTTAGAATTGTTTACATAGTCAATACTTGAAGTTGCAAATACGTTGATGTTTGTTGATTCAGGGTTATTGAATGACAAGATACCAAGTAAGTAAGCGTAGTAGTCGGTGTTAGCAAAATCTTGTGTATTGTTTGCCACAACGATTCTCTTAAATGTACCGTCACCATTTGCTGTTGGATATCTTTGAGTAGGTGTAGAACCTTGTAAGTATCCTGAAGCGCCCAACATAAATCTGTCTTGGTTAGTTCTAAACTCTCTGTAGATATCCCATCCGTCAAATCCACCTTGGAAACAGAATGTATATTTTCTTGAGTATAAGAAGTAGTATGGGTTGTCTTGAGTTGTTGGTTCCCCATCAAAACTTGCAACACCACAAACAAACGCTGGTGTACCACTTGTAACTTGTGAGTTACTGATTGTAACAACAGTTGCTCCTGAATCCATGTGGAAACCTTGAGTTTGGTAGTTCCATGGTGTTGATTCAGTTGCAGTATCCCAACCTACTACAGGATTTTGTCTACCTTTATATTGTAATAAGTCAGAGTCAACACCAAATTGTGAAGACATACCAAGGTAAGTTCTTCTTACAACATCACCACTTGAAGATACTATATTTGTTCCACCGTAAGTACTTCCAAATGGTGGGTCAAAAATTGTTTCACCTGGGAAGAAGTATTTGTTTTTGATTACAGGGAATGGTGAAGGGTTAGATACACTGTCATATACTCTTTCTTCAAATCCACGGAAACCACAAGGTAATGCATCTATCGGTGCTTCATCAGAAAGTTCAATCATAATGAAAGCAGATACTAATGGATACTCACCATTAGAAGAAC
>JACCDP010216102.1_pt1 | contig 12677 bp, 11 predicted proteins | sample 7445841 | NCBI WGS metagenome assembly JACCDP01 (sample SAMN15323441, study PRJNA562643) | freshwater metagenome | isolation source: river surface water | place: USA:Blue River Watershed | collected 2017-08-17
ACCCGCCAAAGCGGGTTAAATAAAGTGGTGGCCCAAGCCGGGATCGAACCGGCGACACACGGATTTTCAGTCCGTTGCTCTACCGACTGAGCTATCGGGCCAAGTCTTGTATCACTTTACACGAATAAATGGGATATTTCAAGACTCATTCTACCCATTCAGATAAAAGAAAACCCCTTAATGTTAAACATTAAGGGGTAAGAACATTTTGACTGGCGGACCAGACGGGGATCGAACCCGCGATCTCCTCCGTGACAGGGAGGCATGTTAACCGCTACACCACTGGTCCATTACTTTAACATTATCTTTTTTTTTTTGTTCAAAATCAAGAAATTTATTAATGTCAAACTATTTTTTTTATGTTATATTTCAATTATGTTGGATATGTGTGTGATTATTTTAACAAAAAATGAAGAAATTAATATTTCAAGATGTATTAACTCTGTTAAAGGTTGGGTCAATAGAATTATTGTATTAGATAGTTATAGTGTTGATAAAACAACTGAAATAGCAAAAGCTCTTGGAGCAGAAATTTTTTTCAATGAATTTAAAAATTACGGCAATCAGTTTAAATTTTCTTTAGATAAAATATCTCATTATAATAAGTGGATTTTTAGACTGGATGCAGACGAAGAAGTATCAAGAGAATCGAAATTAGAAATAATTGAATTGTGTAGTAAAAATGAAAACACTAATGTTAATGGAATTGTTTTTAATCTCGAAATTACTTTTTTGGGAAAAAAGTTAAAACATGGAGGCAATTATCCATTTCGAAAATTATGTATTTTCAAAAAAGATGAAGCGTATATGGAAGATAGGGATATGGATGAACAAATAATTTTAAAAAATGGTAAATCCATTATAATGAAAAGTATTTCTTATCATTATGATTATAAGAATTTAACTTTCTGGATAAATAAACACAACTCTTATTCATCTAGAGCCGCCAAGGATTTTATTGCAAACAAAAATAGTAAACAAATTATTTCAAAACTCGATTTTTATACAAAAATTAGAAGGTTTTTTAAAATTTATATCTTTTATAAGATTCCTTCTTTTATATCAATACCACTTTTATTTATTTACAAATATATAATCCTATTAGGATTTCTAGATGGAAAAAGCGGCTTCTATTTTATTTTTTTTCAAACATTCTGGTACAGAACTTTAATTAATGCCAAATTATATGAATCTAAGTTATTAAAGAATTATATTGATTAATACTACTCTCTAAATTAATTTTTTGCTTTAAGTATAAAGAACAATTTGCTGATATTTTGTTATATTCGTCTGAGGTTTGATTAATGAGTTTATGAAGAAGTTCTACCACTTCAATATCGTCATTAACTAAATAACCGCAAAAATTATTAAGATCATCAAAAGGAGTTGTTCCCTTTGTTAAAATTATAGGCGTATTAGCTTGTAGTGATTCTATGATTACATGACCAAAGTTTTCGGATTCTGTTAAAAAAGAGAAATAATCATACTTGGAAAAAGTATTAATTACATTTGAATAATTTAATTTACCTTTATAAGAAACATTTCTATTTTTAATACTTGAATAACATTCATCCCAATATTTTTTATTTTCAATTATTCCATAAATATCAAGCTCTATTTCATCGTTAAATTTGTTGATTAAATTAATTAGCCTTTTTAAACCTTTTTTAGGATGAATTCTAGAAATAAAAACCAACTTAAGATGACCTTCAATTTTATTTGTTTTACTAAATTTAAATTGATTGTACTTTGGTAAATTATCAATTTGGAAAAGAAAATTATCTTTAATTGATAGGTATTTTTTTAATTGATACGATTCGGATACCGACGTAGAGTGAAAATAAATATTTCTAAATATGCCACTAATTTTGAATAAAAAAAGAACAACTTTCTTAATTCTTTTTATTTGAAGAATTGGTTCTTCAATCTCGCCATGAGGAGCAATAATTAACTTAACTTTAAGAAGTTTGAACAATAATATTCTGATTAAATTAACATGAAAATTTAAAAAACCAAACATAATGACTGAGGAAATTTTATGTTTTTTAATAAATGAGATATAAAAAAAAATATCAAAGTTAAGTTTGAGATCATTTAAAAAATAAGTATTATATGAATTTTTTAAAGTACCATTAAATTTCTTATTTGGGAATTCTTTATTTCTGGAAAAAACATAAAAGTTAAACTTATGTGAAAGATTATCAATAAGAGTTTCAGCGCTTTTAGCTGTTCCGCCATAAGTAGTGAGAGGGGAAATTCCTCCAGGTAGAATTAAAATATTTTTTTTCATGTTATTGTTATTTTAAAAATGTTATCGTTTTTTTTATTATATCTAATTTTAAAAATGCATCAAATAGTATTAGAACGAAACTAAAAATCAACAAATTTAAAAATGATAAATGAAAAAGATTAGAGGTAAAATTAATTAAAGATAAATTTAAAATAATTGAAGAAATTAAAATAATTAGAATTAAAATCAAAAATTTAAAAATATTGAAGAAATTAGTTTTAATATAGGATTTAATGAATATTTTAAGTGATTTAAAAGTAAATAAAAAGAGTATGAATTCGGACAAAAGAGTTGTAAATGCAGCAAATAAAATTCCAAAATCTTTTATAAAAATTAAATTTAACACTAAATTTATGATTCCCGAATAAAATGAAGCAATTAAAAAATGTTTTTCTAACCCAATATTAATTTGTATTAAATAATTTATTGCCCAGGTAATTATTGAAAAAAATAGTGAAAAATATAAGATAATATTAATCGAATAAATACTATTTAAAAATAGCGAACCACCAAAAAACTTAATAATAGTTGAATTATTGATTATCAAGAATGGTATGAATGCAGAAAATATTGTTAAGAGTAACAGTATAATATTTAAGGAATTTGAATAAAATTTATTAAGATCATGATTTGAGTAGTACGAAATTTTTGGTTGAGATGAAGTTACTATAATAGATAAAAAGTTTTTAATTAAAAAATATACTTTTGTTGCAAATGAATAATAACTAATATCAAGAGGTGAAAGATAATATGTGATAATGAACAAATCAGAATTAACAAATAATAGTGTAAAAATTGAAACTAAGAAGAAAGGGAAAGAATTTTTAATAAATTCAATAAATGTTTTAAATGAAAAGGGACTAAACTTTGGTTTAATTAATAAAAAAAGAAAAAAATCTATGATAAAACTTAAAAGATATATTGAGCTAAAATAAATATAAATACTATCAATTTCAAGTAAAAATATTGCAAATAGAAGCGTGGAAATGTTTAATAAGATATTTTTAAACAGAATTAATTGTTGTAATCTTAAAATGTTGAAATACCAGCTTATATTAAATATATTTGAGACAATGTAAAGTGCTATTAATAATAAAATGTTCTTATCATAAGTAAAAATATCAATTAGATAAATAAAAAAAATCGTTAGGATTAAAAAAAAAGAAACAATAAATGAAAGGTAAAAAGCGTTTGAAAAGAATATAACAGATTTTTCTGAATTTGATAAAAAGGCTTTAAATGAATAATTAGGAATACCGAATTGAGTAATTATATTAACAAGGTTTATAAAAGAAATAAACACAGTGAAATAACCAAAGTATTCTGATTGAAGTTTATTTACAGTTATTGACAAAATAATTATAGAAAAGATTGATGAAATAACTATATTTAAAAATTTTAAGATAACCTCAAAAAAGTAATTCTTTTTAATAATATTATTTATGCTTTTTTTTTCGAAATTCATGTAGTGATAATAACATACCTAAAAATACTTTAGCAATTTTCAAACGTGTAGTTTGAACTTTAATAGAAATTTTATTCGTTAGCTTATAAATTTGAGGTAAAGAACCAATTATAAAGAAAATTCCAGGGAAAAATCGAATAAAAAGAAAATAATGAGTAAATGATAAGAGTAGAGATTGAACGTATAAATTTATTTCTTCACTACTAATAAAACTATATTTTTTGGATATCCTAACTAAATCGTCGAAAAGAATATTTATTTTATTAATATAATTATTTCTCTTTTTTCTCATTATTGAATTTGTATTTAAAGTGTTGTAATCATAAATATATATTTCACTTATAAAAATTGTTTTGGCCTTCGAAAACCAAATAGAATTTGCAACGGCATCTTCTCCTATTGTTATTGAGTCATTTATTAACTCAAAATCATCAATAATTAATGATCTTTTATAGACTTTTGCCCACCTAGTCAATGGCATAGAATTACTAAAAATGACATTACCAGTTAAAAAAGGTGAAATTAATTTTTTATCAATAATACCAAGCATCGAATAAAATACTTTGTATTTGGGTATTGGCAATCCATTCTGCAAATAATTAAATACAAATATATCAACATTCAAATTTGTATTAATTATGTTAAAAAGTGAATCGAAATTATCAAAAATCGGACTATCATCCGAATCAATAAAGAAAATATACTTAGAATATGAGTTTAATATTCCAATTTTCCAACTTTTAATAAGACCTAAGTTAAAAGTGTTTTTAATTATTTTAAGATTTGGAAGAGAATTTATCTCAGTAGAGCAATAATTAATTGAATCATCAGATGAACAATCATCTACTAAAATAATATCAAATAAGGAAATATTATTTAATTTAATAAAATTATTTAATGTTTTTTTTAGATAAAAAGCATTATTAAAGTTATTTATAACAAAGGAAAGTTGCTTCATAAATAAAACATCCAATCCCTATAGTAATTTATGAACTCATAAACTGAAAGAATGAATAATCCTAAAAGGTAAAATAGAATATTAAGACTATATGTCTGTTTAAAATTGATATTAAACATTCTAGTCTTATAAATTAACAAGGGTAATGAATTTAATGCTATTATTGAGATTGATCTATAAAAAATTTCTGGAAAAAATAAATAAGAAGAAATTGCTATGTAAACAATAAATCTAATAAAATATCCATATTGAGATACTATTGAGGTCCCTCTTAGATTTGTTGATATAATTAAAAAAAATACAACAACAATAATATAACCTGTATTTCTAAAAAAACTTGAGGATATTAAATTAGATTGGTAATAAACATTAAGTTTTATTTGAAGTGAGTTTAGATAGTTAAAACTTGAAAGATCTAAACTAAGAAAGAAAATTATCAAAATAAAAGTAATGAGGACAGGAAGATAAAGTCTATCTTTTAAGAATTTAATTTTTAGAATTAGCCCAGCAATTATAAACACTAATGAATATTGGTGTATCAAACCAGGTATTATCAATAGAAACATAAATGTGAACCAATTTATCCTTTTAGTATTGTAAAGTAATAAAAAAAACGATGATAAAAAAATTGATAGATTAAATCGGAAACCAGAAATAGAAACATATAGACTCAAAATTGCGAAAATCGAAAATAAGTATATAAAATAAGAGAAAAAAGTAATTTTAATTGATTTATGAGTGTAGACAAGTATTAAATATAATAATAAAATTTCAATTTGAAGCGTGATTAATGGCAATAAAGAAAAAATACCAGTTTTAGAAATTAAGAATAAAATTAAATTTGAAATAATTGTGGAATTAAATCCAAAATCAAAAATCCTATTTATACTAAAATTTTCAAAATATACCATTATTCCGAAATATCTAAATAGATCATCACTTTCATAAGGTTTAGTATAAAAAGCGATTATAGAAAAAATTAAGAGAAACAAAAGAGAGAAAACAGAAATAAATTTATTATTAAGATGTTTAAAATTTAATGAAATTAAAAAAATTACGAAAATCAATAGAATTATCAAAATATAAGAAAAGAAAACTAAGCTGTTTTCGTAAAAGTTACTTACCCACATAGGTTAAAATTTTATCATATAGATTTAAATATTTTTCTGTAATGCTTTCAATTTCGAAATTAACTTTAAAAAAATCTAAAGAATTTTGAGATAATTTTTTTAGAAGCTTTCTATCGTTATAAAGCTTTAAAATTGATTCAACTAATGATGAGTAATTTCGATCAATGATTATTCCTGTAAAGTTATTAATGCATATTTCTGGAATTCCACCAACTTTAGTAGATATTATTGGAATACCATAAGATATTGCCTCGATTAATATCATTGGCAGACCTTCACTAATAGAAGGCAAAACAATAACATCAAGTTTACTAAAAATTTCATCAATAACTTTCTTTTTATATCCAAAATAAGTGACATTATGATAATTTGGTACTAAAAAATTTGATTTATTAATTCCAGCTATATAAAAATGGATATTTTTTGAAGTTTTATTTAAATTTTCAATTGATTCTAAAAGGATATTAAATCCTTTGTTTTGAGAAAGATCTGAAATAAATCCAATCCCAAAATTTTGATTAGAATGTTGAGGAATAAAATTAAATTTCTTATCAACGCCATTATATATGACATTAATAATCGACCTCTTAATTTTAAATAAATTTAAATAATGATTCTTAGTGTTTACACTTACAAATACAATTTTAAAATTAGTAATGTTCAAAAGAAGCAGAGCAAAAACTATTAAACCTGAAAAAAAGAAGTTTCTAATATTACTGGATGATGGGATCCTGATTCCATGAATAGTAATTATTGATTTTTTAGAAAATGTAAAGATATTAAATAGTCCTAAAGAATCTAAATTATGAAAATGAAATATAGTCTTTTGTTTGTTGTTTTTTAGAAGATTCTTAATGGTATTTTTTTTGCCTTTTAATCCAAATAATAAATTAAAACCAGCAATTGTATGTTTCTTGAGCTTTATAAAGACAACGCCATCAACGTTAGGATAATCGCCTTGACTATAAATTACCACAACAGAATTAAGTAACACTTGTTTTGAGATCAAAGATTCAACAACAGAGCCTATACCACCATTAAAATCAGTAAGAATGTGAATAATTCTCATAATTTATTAATGAATGCATTTATAGCTAATTCATAATGATGTGTGTCAAAAAGTTTGGAAGTTTGAAAAGAATTAAATTTTAAAAGTGAAATCTGTTCAGAATTTAATTTCAATATCAAACTATGAATTAGTGATAAGGAATTTGGATCTATAACAAAACCATTAAATCCGTGAGAAATTATATCTGATATTCCGGCGTGTTTCGAAACTATAGGAATTATTCCATTTTGCATACATTCAAGTACTGTAAATCCAAATCCATCACAGAAAGAAAAAAAGAATAAAAAGTCAATTTTAGGTAAGAAGGCTTTGAGTTGATCTTTTTCAAGAAAACCAGTAAAGGTTATAGTATTTTTAAATTGATTATAATAGAGGGATTGAGAATCAAATTTACCAATTGCATAATAATTATATGAATTCGGAAATTTATTTACAAAATCTAAATATAAATTAAAACCTTTTGCATCAGTGAATTTACCCATAAATAAAACTGATAATTTTGAATAATGAATGGTATTTAAATTATGACTCCCAAAAAAATCTTTACCATATCTAATTATTTCTACTTTCTTTTCAGGAAAGTTAAGTTTTGTAATTGATTCTTTTGATAATTTGGAGGCAACTAATATAGTATCTGCATTTTTTATTTCAAATATTGAAATATCTGATTGCTTTTTATCAAAAATTGAATACTTCTCAAACTTGTTAAAGTCGTACTTTCTACCTGAATTTAAAGTTAAATTATCTAAAAAAAAATCGTATTGTGGCGCAGTTAAATCTAAGATTCTCAACACCTTAATTTTGGAATCAATAATTTTTTTGTAAAGAAAATAAGAATTAAAATCATATGAAATTATTGCATCTGGTCTAAGTTGTTTTACTAATTTAAAAACAGTATTAAACCAAATTTTATTCAATATCTTTGAAAGAAATACAAAAAAATCAATATTTGATCTAAGGAAAATTTGTCTCAATAATCCAATTATATTATTGTATTTAATATAACGTATTGGTATGGTTGAGACATTTTTCTTGAATTTTTTTAGTAGACTTGGAAATATAAAAGAAATAATTTTTATAAATAGAGAATTATCATTATAAATTTGAGTAAAATAAAAAATTTCATTTTTGGAATTATAAATAGCTTCTGCGGTTAATATTGAATGTTGTTTATCGGGATGTATAACTAAGATTTTCATTAGCAACTCCATTTATTTAATTAAGCTTAATATAATTAGGAAACATCTTTTTTTTATTTAGAATTGAAAGCAAATTCATACGGGAGTTAAAATTATAGTACTCTAAGTTTTACAATATTTACTTTCAATTTGTTGATTTACTTTGATTTTTACAATTTAATTCATTGAAATATTGTATTTTTTAGTTTGGCGGAAGCTGAGAGATTCGAACTCTCGCGGGCCTTGCGACCCCTACCAGTTTTCAAGACTGGTCCCTTCAGCCACTTGGGTAAGCTTCCAACTAATTTGATTTTAACATATTGAGGAATACATCAAAAGTATAAATTTTAACCCATTAATCTTGGTGGACCCTGCAGGACTCGAACCTGCAACCAACCGGTTATGAGCCGGTAGCTCTAACCATTGAGCTAAGGGTCCAACTTTATAATTATATATTATTTAAATATTTAATCTTTGATTAAGTCAATATATTTTTTAATATTTAACTTTGGTTGATAATACTTTTTAAAATGATTTACAATATCAAGCCGATTATAATTTTTTAGATTAGGAATTATCTTATTAAATTCGTTTGTCAAATTCTGAGATTTAAGATTAATAAATTGACCAAGTTTATAAGTTTCAATTTCCTTAGATAAGCAAGATTCTGAATGATCCATAAAGATTATCGGTATACCAATTTTCAAAAATGAATATAAGCGACTTGGAGATGCAACTTTATATATGTCCTTATTTAAAGATAAAATCACATAATCTTGTTTAGACAATAAAGTTAAATATTCAGTTTCAGGTAAATATCTTAATACGTTTACATTTGAAAGGTTATATTGCGAAATAAATTGATTCAATTCATAAAAGTAGTTTCCATGAATAGAAAAGTTAAATTTAACATTATTATTATACTGAAAATGTAACAACAATCTTTTAATTGAATCAATATCTTGCGTAATACCTAAATTACCGAAAAAACCAATATTTATAAAAGTTGAAGTGTATTTTTTAATAGAAAAATTAAATTTAGTTTGAAACCAATTTGAAATTACTTTAACAGATTGTTTACTTTTAGGAAATTTAGAACAAATATAATCCTTCATATCATTAGAAATAACAACAATTGAATTCGTACCATCGAAAACCTTAGAATTGATAACTTCAAAAAATCTATAAAGTAAACTTTCCTTTGAAATTTGGCCTGTAAATAAAGCTATATCTGGGTAAAAATCAAAAACAACAAAAATAATTTTAATTCCATAAATTTTTTTTATTATGTAACCAAGAAGATAATTAATTGGTGGATTAGAATAAACAAAGATTACATCAAGGTTTTTAAAATGCTTTATTTTAAATAAAGATTTCAGAAAAAAAACAATCATACTTATAGATTTAATAAATCTATTCTTCTTGGACCTATAATATTTTAATCTAATTATTTTAATTTTATTTTGGTGGGTTCTTTTAAATTCATCATCAAAATCGTTATTTATTTCATACCCTGTTATTACCGTAACGTTGAAATTTTTATTCAATAATTCTTCTACAATTGCAAACGGGAGAAGAGCAGAAGATAAAGTATTTGGAGGAAAATATTCTAGCAGAAAACCAACTTTTTTATTACTCATATAAGCTTAAAAGATTTGCATCGCTAAAAGTGTAAAGTTCATTTTTGTTAGAGTAAGTATTTAGGTCATAATACTGGTTATTAAATGTTTTTCTAATTATAGGTATAAACCAAAACAAATAAACAAATATATTCAAAATAAATAAATTAATAGATTTTTGCTTATTTAATTTTCTAAAAATACTGATAATTTCGCCTGTAGAGAAAAGTTTATTCATTTGGGGATGAGAAATTGTACTCATTTCAAGATTTATTACTTTTTGAATATGTTCCAAAAGAGAACGAATAAAAATAATACTCCTTTTGTTTGTAATTTTTGGAAAAAAGAAAAAAAATTCACTTACTTTTTTTAATAATCTAGGATTGCCAGGTGCATTATTACCAATAATAACTGGTGATCGAATTATGCTTATTTTTGTAGGTTTATCTTTAAAAAAATCAATTAGCATTTTTTCTGCTTCTCTTTTTGATTGGCCATAAAAAGAAACTGGAAACGGTTCTTTATTTACATCAATTCTTCTTAATTTTCCAAAAACAGCCATTGAACTCATAAAAATAAAATGCTTAATTTTTTTTTCTTCACATAATTTTGCTATTTTAAATGGTAAAAATACATTTGCATTTTTGTAATCCTCATATTTATATTTTTTCTCGTTTTGATGAACTAATGCAGATAAATGAATTAATACATCGAATTCTTTAGTTAAAATTTCAATTTCATTGAAATTACTTCTTAAGGAAATTGAATCTACATCATAAGAAAATTTAATTAAAAAATCTTTTAATTTTTTTGCAAGATAACCATTTTTTCCAACAATAAGAATCCTCATTTATTGTTACCTAAAGTACCTGTTCCACCTTCAACAACCGAATTATCTTTAAATATTTTAATAGCAGTCTTTAAAATAATATAAAAATCAAACCAAAACGATTGTCTTTTTACATATTCACCATCAAGCTTAGCTTTCACAGGAATAGGTAAGGTATCCCTACCATTAATCTGCGCCCACCCAGAAACTCCTGGTCGAAGTTGATTTACTCCATATTTATCTCTCTCCGCGATTAGATCATCTTGATTCCATAAAGCAGGACGAGGGCCAATAATACTCATTTCTCCAAGAAGAATATTAAATAATTGGGGTATTTCATCCAATGAAGTTTTTCTTAGAAACCTTCCAACAGGAGTAATCCATTTTTTTGGATCTTTTAATAAATGTGTCGGTACATCTTTTGGGGTATCAATTCTCATAGTTCTAAACTTATACAAGTAAAATAACTTTTTGTTTTGACCGATTCGTTTTTGTTTAAATAAGATTGGACCTTTAGAAAATAATTTAATACATAATGCTATAGGTAAAATAAGAATTGGTAAAAAAAATATAAGTGCAAAAAATGACATTATAAAATCAAATATGTATTTAATTGTATTTTTCATTATATAAATTATATCTAATTAAATCTAAATAAAGTAAAAAATGAAAAAATAACTATAAACTGAATATATTTCAAATATTAAAAATAAATGATAAATTTATAAAATTAATCTTTATTATACAAATCTCTAGTATAAACTTTATTTTTGACAACATCTAATTCTTTATAAAATCGATTAGAAATAATTAAATTTGATTGTTTTACAAAAATATTAAAGTCCTTGATGATTTCAGTTTCATAATAAAATTTATCTTCAATTAAAGGTTCATAAATTAGGACTTTTATATTTTTTTCTAATAATCGTTTAATAACACCTTGGATTGCAGATGCTCGAATATTATCGGAGTGGGTTTTCATCACTAAACGATAAATTCCTACTACTTTTGGTTTTTTCTTTAAAATCATATCAACGATATGAGCTTTTCTAGTACGATTTGATTCAATAATAGAAGTCATTAATTTTTGAGGTACATCACTAAAGTTAGCCAATAGTTGTTTAGTATCTTTAGGTAAGCAATAACCGCCATAACCGAAAGATGGATTATTATAATAATTACCGATGCGTGGATCGCTCGACACGCCTTCAATTATATTTCTCGTATTCAAATTCTTGATTTCAGAAAAAGTATCTAATTCATTGAAGAAAGCGACGCGCATAGCTAAGTATGTGTTAGAAAATAGTTTAATCGCTTCTGCTTCACTCGAACTAGTAAAGAATAGTTTAGTTTCCGGGTTTAGTGAAAGGGCTTTAAGCGTTTCACCAAACTTTTTAGCAGAAGGACTTTCTGAGCCTATGACGATTCTGGAAGGATATAAATTATCATATAAAGCTTTACCTTCTCTTAAAAACTCTGGCGAAAAATAAATTGATTTATAATTAAGCTCTTTTCTTAATGATTCTGTATAACCAACTGGAACAGTTGACTTAATAATAATTGTGGCGGTTTTATTTAACTTTAAAAAAGATTTAATTACAAGCTCAATAGAACTAGTATTGAATTTGTTTTTATTTTCTTCAAAATCAGTGGGCGTTGCAATAATTAAATAATCAGTCTCTTTAAAAGCAATATCTTGATTTGATGTGAAGGAAAGTTGAAGGTTCTTATTTTGAAGGTAGTCGCTAATTTCATTATCAAAAATAGGTGAGATTCGACGATTAAGCTTTTCAATTTTGCTTTGATTGGTGTCAAAACCAATTACTTCATGTTTTTGAGATATTAATACACTTAATGACAATCCTACATAACCAAGGCCGGCAATTGTAAATTTCATAAGTTTAATTATATCAATTATTAAAAATTTATTAAGTATAATTTTAAAATCTTTTACAATGTATCAACTGTAATCAATAGAAAAAAAACAAAACATACGGAGAGCGCCTCCGTTGCAATATGCCCTCTATAAAAAATAGATACCCAATCTACCTTAGCTTTAAATGAACCTAACAAAAGTATTAAAAAGATGTTTTTACAAGAAAAAATAGGTATAATTGAAGCAAATTTAGGGGTTTAAAC
>JACCDP011439929.1_pt1 | contig 12676 bp, 9 predicted proteins | sample 7445841 | NCBI WGS metagenome assembly JACCDP01 (sample SAMN15323441, study PRJNA562643) | freshwater metagenome | isolation source: river surface water | place: USA:Blue River Watershed | collected 2017-08-17
AGAGCTTTCATAGCTATATTCCCACCAGTTTTACCCGTTATATTTTTAGCTAACGATTTAGCACCAGCTGAAGTTATAGCCGCACCAGTTTTTATACCTGGTGAGCTAACATCAACACCCCCATTATCAACATTCCACTGGTTAATTCTTTCATCTAAAGATTCTTTTTTATTTTTATATATCATTGAATCCTTACCAGCGTTTTTTAAAGCATCTCTTTGAACTTCTAAACCAGCTTTTTGAAGTTTCTCACCAATACCTGGTAAAATATTACCTAATAATTCAACTATCCTACCACCATAATATTGTATATACGGTACCACTATATCGTTTAACCCTTTAAATATAAAATTCAAAGTCTCACCGAATTTTTGTGTAAATGTTGTTTCTGGGTTCAACCAAATCCCTAAAACTTTATCAATCATTTCGTTTGCGGCTTTTAAACCTTTTCTTATAAAAAGCCCCCATGTGCCGTTGTTAGACATGTTCTGATCCAACCAGTCAATAAGACCACCAGTTACACTAGCAACTGTACTGTCTAAGTTATTCATTGTATTATTTTGAGTAAAATATCTATTTAACACAACAAATACTTGTGAAAAACCAATATTAAATCTGTCTATCGCAATACCAATTCTTTCAGCTAAATTTTTTCTTAATATAGCCGATTCCTCATTTTTTCTATCCTGTTTTAGTGTTCTTGTTATTAATGCTATGCTTGGTATTTCTTCTAATCTTTTAACAACCCCGTTTGATAACCTCATACTATAACTACCATCCTCATTTAAGGTCATTAGATTAGTTATTAAATCCTGTTGCTCTTCATTATACATCATGATCGGGAAACCCCTTTCATTTAAAGCTTTAATCTTATCGGTAAATTTACCCTGCTCAATAGCACCAGTAATTAATTGGTCTGGGTCCTGTCCAACCGCAGCCGCAAATTCTCTAATTATCTCCCTGTCAGCTGGTGATATTTCAAAACCGTTTTTACCTTTAAACGCTTTATCTTTTAAAGCCTCTAATAAATCCGCTGTTAACTCTTCTGGTTCTAATGCACTCTTAGCCATTAAAGTAAATGGATCACCAAAATAAGATGCGAATTTGCCACCAAGTAATTTAGCTGTTGCAGCGGCTTCTATTGCGGCCTCTGGATTATTGAATGCGTCTTTAAAGGAATCAACACTCTTAACCACATCAACTCTTAATTTTTGGGTTTTAATAATCAAGTCAGTCATACCTTTTAAACCTCTTGATATGCCGTAACCAGTTAATGATACAACCAACTCATTTACTTTTCTAAGTACGCTTGTTTGGTTTTGTGAAACGCGCATAGATTTCTCTCTGGCGTAATCGGTTAACTCTAGTGTTTTATCTAAAGAATAACCTAAATTGTCAAAGTTTCCTATTAATTCAGCACCGTCTTCAACACCTAAACCAGTACCAAGACCTAGTTCAATGATACTTTTGAATTGTTTACCAGTAAACATCCTATTTTTACCAGTAACATCTGAAAGTTTATCCATGACTTCACCAATCTCTTCAATGGTACCGCCAACATCAAGAACCTCATTCATTATACTAGGTATATTGAATAGGAAATTTTCTGACTCTTGAGCTATTAAACCAGCGTTCGCCGCAAACTCACCAGTCATTTTTTGCATTCTTAGGAATGTTTCAAATACAGCACCAACACCAAGATCGGAACCAAACATATCTTTAACATAACCACCAACAACCTTAAGCATTCTAAATGCGGCCTTGGCCATTGTTTTTGCAGCGTTAAATAGTGTGCCAGCTACAACAATAATGGCGGCTAAATACGGATTACCAGTTTTAGAAGCGGCTTCTACTGTGTCGGTTGTACCGTCAACAGCTTCATTAATAGTTTTTTCTATTTCTAATTGGGTTCTTCTTTTAAGGATATACTTACTTAACTCGGTTTTACCTTCCTGTGCGGCTTTTAATTCCTCTTCTTTGTATCTTTCTATTAACTTGGTTGTTATCTCTTGTTCTTTTTCGAATTTAAGCCTTTGTTCGAATACCTCTTTATTTCTTTTATATACTTTACTAATATAAGATGATACGGTATCTCGTCTAAGATCGTATTTATAAGCCTCTCTTTTAGCATCAATAGCCTTTGTATGCGATTCAATAATTTTTTGGACAACTGATTCTTTTTTTTCTTGGGACACACCGACTCCATTGTTTAAAGAATCTAATTCTTTAAGCACTTGATCTAATTTTGAAGCTATGTCCCCTTGAGTCATTTAATTAAAATTTAAAAATCAAACTACCAGACTCTAAAGAAGGTACAAAATTCTTGTTAAGGGCTTTTTTAACCTTATTCATTATATCATTGTTTTTAATAACATCCCCATAAAATTTATTTAAAGTTGCTGAATCAATAAAATTAAATTTAACCAATGTGGCCATACCACCTAATATATTAGCGTGTACTTGTATAGATCCTGTTGGTGTGGATATTAAAGCCTCATCTTCATTATCAGGCATCTCAGATACAGACCAATCAGATGTAAATTTAGCCCTTAATAAGACTTTGAAATCATCAAGGCCCCTTCTTTTTATTATCTCATAATTTTTTTCAAACTCCATCTGTACATCGGTTATTTTAAACCTAGGTAACTTACCTTCTTTGTAGAAATAGTAAAGAAGTGATAACATGATTATTGATAAATCTTCAGCGTCAGCTAAAACTGGATCATCATTAACAAGACTATAACCTTTAATACTACCTTCACCACCAGCTATCTTATCTAAAGCGTCATCTGTTTTATTTAAATAATTTTTAGCCCTGTCACCAGCCATCTTAGCACTAACAAAACTTTTTAAATCACCTTTATCAGTTTTACCACCATCTTTTTCCATTTTAATGGCATTTATGAAATTTTGAAATGTCATTGGTTTTGATTTAATAACCTCTTTAGGTATTTGATCGTATTTCTCAACAATGGTTTTAAGTTGTGATTCTGTTATAACATATTTTTTCATGAAACATTTTATTAATAAATATCTGATAAAACAAAAAACCCACCTTTTATAGTGGGTTTCTTTTATCCTCTTTTAGATTTAGCTTTTTGCATCTCTCTATCTCTAGCCTCTTTGATTTTAGTGTTTTCTTCCATCAATATCTCAATAAACTTTCTTCTTTCAAAGATTGGCATCCCAATTACATCAGCGTAAGTAAAATTTGCGTGTTTTACTAAGATGTATGACTCATACATCATTTGCTGTCTATAATCAGACGTAAGGCCAAAGAAATTTTGCTGTAATAGGAAGTTCACCAAAAAAAAATTCCCCACTAGGAGCCTCTACATTAATTGTTAAGTCAAGGCCTGGTTCGTTATCAAATAGGTGTTTTCTAAATTCAGCTGAGTCCATTGGTGACATTGATTCAACAAATTGGATGATAGCATTTTTATCTCTAATACCATCAACTTCAGTGATTTGATTTTGTAATCTAAGCGTCATAATCTGACTAATAGCGTTTGAACCCAATTTTTTAGTTCTAGAAGAATCTTCTTTAACCAATTTCTCATCTTCCTCTGCGGTTAGATATTTGAATTTAACGGTTTTTTTAGATTTTGGTAATACAAAAGAGCATTCACCGTTTTCATCTGGTTGAATTGAAATTTCTTTTGTTGGTAGTGCGCTAATATCAATATCAGCGACAAATCTTTCACCTGTTTTAGGATCAGCTAATTCAACAGGATATATTTCACCATATCCAGTTGCTCTTAAAAAGAAAATGATAGCGTTTCTATCACCAGGCAATAATTGACCAGCTTTAATATCCTTATCTAAAATCTTTTTTTCTAATAATACATCAAGAACTTTACCGCTTTGAAGCAAGTTTGGTGAAGTTAAGATGTTTTCGTCAGAAGCTGTCATATAGGCAACTTTAACTGAGTCTTTTTTATTCTTGTAGAATCTTCCACCAGACGGTAAACTAATTACGTCATGCGCTGGTTCAAAGTAAACTTGTTGTGAATTATCCATATTCGTTTCTTTTTTAATTAATTATAGTATATTATTAAATAGTGTAAACGGTATTTTTTTTAAAATTTATTGTTTACCCGTAATTTGACGGTACTTATCTAAGTAATAATACGAACGTATGGCAAAAAAGAAAGGTAAAACAAGGAAAATGTTGAAAAAAATGAATGGGACCTCAAACCTTGAAGTTAAATTCGCTGAATTACTCACAGAGTTGGGTATTAAGTTTGAACAACATTTTGTTTTTAAAAAAAGAGAATTCGATTTTTTGTTGAATGATCATAGTATTTTGGTTGAGACTCACGGTTGTTTTTATCATTGTTGTAAAAAACACAACCCAGAGCCCAAATACGCCTTCCAAAGAGCAAACCTTAAGAATGATCAATACAAGGTTAAACTGGTCAAATTTGATCTCACATATACCTTAATGGTCATTTGGGAACATGAGATGGTTGATAAAGATATCTTGACGGAAAAAATCAATAACTTTGTTGGTAAACACAGTAAGTTACTAAACGGGTAAAAAAAAGGGGTCGCATAGCGTCCCCTCTTGTAATCTTTTGCAATCTCTCTCTTAGTAAACCAAGATACAACGGTCCATTCTTAATGTAGCGGAGATATCTGCGATTTCATCATCACTGTATTCTAATGATCCAAAGTCAACGTTGGTTAAGAATGTTCCTTGAAGGATCCATTTTTCAACAACAACACCAGTCGGATCTAACATTTCCAATTCAATGTCTTTTTTATAACCAGCGGCATAACCCATACGACCTGTTACAGATTCAGCATGTAGACGAACCCACTCCATTAACGCTTGTGCTGCTGAAGGTCCAATTGGATCTTTGAAAGTAACATCAATTGATTCCCAGTTAAATCTACCTGCAACGTATGTTGATGTATTCAGGAATGGAATTTCAACCTCATTTATTGTTACTTTTGGTCTTGATGTTGAGATCACAAACCACTCATTGATACCTAATGAACTTGGGAATCTTAAGATAAACCTGTTCTTTTTCTTTGGTTCGTAGGGAACAGGCATTTTCATTAATAAGTTAGCCATATTTGTTATTTATTTAGTTTTGTTTTATTCTTTTTAATAAATATCTTTGTTTTTCGTTTTGTACACCTTTTTAAAAATATTTTTGAAAAAACTTGACTTTTTCCGTTTTTGTACTTATTTTTGTTAAGGGTCTTAACGATGGTACTATCTATTAATATAATATTATATAGTTTATATATAAATAATATATTAAGATATTATATATAGTACTATTATATTATTTTCTTTGTTACTTTCTTTTTTACCGTTTACGGAAAACCACCTGCGGTAAAATATTGGGGGCACCGTTAAGCACCCCCTTTAATTTTATTATATGTTATCAAATGAAACGTTTTGTGGTGTCACTGTAAATTCAAGTTCAATGAATTCCAAAGTTGGGGTTGGTTTGATGAATATCTTACCTCTCAACGTGTTTCTGTCATTGTCTTCGATGTCCATAGCAACACTTACTCTAAAGTCTGTTAAACCTCTTTCTTTTCTGATGTTATCTAAGATTGGGTTAACCAAAGACAAGAATTGATTTCTAACTGTGGTATCGTTTGGATCGAATAACAATCTTTTTGACACACTCATAATCAATCTTCTTGCTTGTAACAACAATCTTCTGATGTTCAATCTATCAAGAGCACTTGATTTAACTTGTAAGTTTCTGTTACCCCAGATAACAACACCAACGTCTGAATAAGTAGCCAATGGGTTAATTCTACCAGGATATAATACGTCTCTAGCCTCTTGGTCAAGAACGATACGCGCTCTATTACATTTAACTAAACCTCTATTGTAACCAGCAGTTGCAAACCAAGGGAACGCTACATTATCAGTATAAGCCATATTTCTTACTACTTCAGCAGTAGGTGGGATATACAAGTTTGCGTTATTGTCTGTATCTGTAATTTGGATCCAAGGGTAGTAAACCGCTGTGTAGTTAGAATCAATATCAGTATTTTCTAATTCATCAACGATATCTTCCGCATAGTACCAACTTTCAGTATCTGAAGGGTTATTATTGTTTAATAATTTAATATCAGGTAATGTCGGTAAGTAAATCGCATCCAATCTCTTTTCTTCAACCACTTCAATAGCCTCTCTAACCAAGTCAGTGTTGTTTAACACGTCAATACCAGGTGTTGCTAAGATGTTGATAGCGATTTCTTCAGGATTTTGGAAAGTTCTAATACCATACATTGTAGCATAGTAATCAGAAGTACCGAACAATTCAGCATATTCAACGTTGGTGAATGTATCAAATTGACCAGCAACGAATCCAGTTCTACCTATTTTATATTCGTCAGTGTTTGTTCTGTTAACTCTGTACTCATCCCAACCATCAAAACCACCTGAGAATAATACTGTGAATTTTCTTGTTCTCATGTTATTATATGGGTGAGTAGCTGTACCGTCAACAACAACAGGATCAGTAAATGAAGCCACACCAGTAGCAAAAACTTGCTCGTTAGTAACTGAATCAACAATTGACTGAGCGTTGATATCCATGTGGAAACCTTTAGTTTTTGTTGTGTAATCATCACCAGTGTTGTAAGCGTTATCACCTAACACACTAACTTTACCTTTGAACAATAATAAGTCCTTATCAAAACCAAATTGGCTTGAGAAACCTAAATAGTTCTTAGGGATTCTATCACCGCTTGAAACAACTGCGTTACCAAATGGTGGGTTATAAATTGTATCGCCAGGAGCGTAGTATTTAACTTTATAAGGCATTTCAGGTACCAAAGCGGCTGTGTAATCAGTTTCGCCATTAGTTCTGAACTCATAACCCTCAAAACCAGCAGGAACTCCGTCAACAGGTGCGTTAGCGGCAACCTCAAGAACAACGTAGCTACTCTTTAATGGGTATTTGTTATCGATAGTACCAACTTTTCTACCAACATAGTTATCTAAAGTTTCATCCATTGTACAATCAGTGAATCTTTCTAATAAAACTGGTGTTCTATCTGAATCACTAAAAGATCTAACATAGATATCAAATGTCTTTTTAGACAAGTCGATGTTTGCGATAGACGCCTTAATTTCAAAGTTAGCGTTTGTACCATCAGAGATAGAAATCAATCTGAATAATCTTTGTGGTAAACCACCTCTTAATTCCGAAACAATGAAAGGTGTAACAGGTGATTGATACTGGAATTTATAGTGATCCCAAGAGTTAACTGCGATCGCTTCAGTAAATAAACCTTTAATTTTACCTTGTAACCAACCCATTTTTAATGAATTATCGTAAACTTCCTCAACATAGATTAAAGAATCTTTGTTTGTAGGTGTTGTACCAATAACATTTTTAATGTAGTTTGCGTTACCCTCTTTTAACGAAACCGTATAAGAGAATGTGCTACCTGTTGGGTTAGCCGTTGTACCAGTCAAATCAAATGCTAAATAAGGGTCGTTAACCAAACCAGCTGGAGCAACCATATCTAAAGTATTAACTTTGTATTTTAATACATCAGAAACATAGTTACCTCTACTTCTAATGGTAGCCATTGTTTTATTGTGACCTTCGGTATAAGGATCACAATGTAAAGTCATAGTGTATAATCTCAACTTACCTTTTAATGTGCTAGCACCAGCTGAACTAAATGTGTGGCAGAATAAACCAAAACTTGGTCCGCTGTATGTTTGAGTTGCTGTATCGTAAACCAATTCATTATTCAATACGTAAGCATCTCTATCTTCAGCAGGTACAGTTACAGGTAACTCATAAGCGTCAACGAATATCGGTGAGTTTAAGTTAGTTGTAGAAGCATCAGTATCGATAGCTGTCTCTAAATCATTAGTTAATAAACCCCAATACATCGCGTGTTTCTTATCGTAGAAATCAGCACCAACGTAACCGCCTATTGTTGTGAAATAGTTATTGAAAACCACATCGAACTCACCAGCATCAACACCAGTTAAACTAGAAACATAATCAATCAAGTCGATATTCCCACCTGGATCAACAACATAGAACTGATTTGTAGATGTGTTAAATCTAAATTCAAATTCTGTTTCAGTAATACCAGTGTGTGATAAGGTTGACTCATCGCAAGCACCTAACGTTTTGATTGCCCAGGCCATACCAGCTTCATATCCTGATAAACCTAATAATCTCGTTACGTACAATTGGTTTGATTGTGTTAAATACTGTTTTGCTATGTATGGTAATTCATACTTAACGATTTGTGTATTTTTAAATTTTTCTGGGTTCGTACCACCAAAAGTTGTTCTAAACTCATCGAAATTTCTGATGAATATTGGTTGGAACGCTGGACCTTTTAGGGTTTCACCAACAACACCTAAAGTAGTAACGCCCACTGTTTCGGTTGTGAAGGTTAAATCTTTCTCTGTTGTGTAAACACCTGGAGATGCATAAACTTTGTTTGCCATATTTAGTTAATTTTATTTATTATTTAATTTTACTTATTGATAAATATCTTATTTTTTACCAAAAAACCGCAGGATGGGTTCATTTTAAAAAAAGTTTGATTATTTTTATGTGTTTTCAGTTATTGTGAATGTTCTACTTATTGCTGGTGTTACGATAAAATCCTCTGGGTCTAGAATAAAACCTTGAAGATTAAATGTATAGAGTTGAACGTAGAACCTTTTATTTGTTAAATCAGTTACTTGACTTTCGTCTGAAGTGTCTTCTAATACTATAGGTATATAATGTCCATTAACAACTGTATACGCCTGTCTACTCTGAAAATTCTTGAGTACTAACGTATTAAATTTGTTAAGCTCTTGTTGTCTGTAAGCAAATATTCTAACAGAATACATAATATCCACAGGTATTGGTTGTGGTATTTGGTAAATATCAACCCCTTTTCTATTACCATCCCAAGTAGGTACCTCGGCATATGTATAATGTCTACCTGTCGGTATATTATAAATTAAAGATGGGTTGGTGCCATATTTAGTATCTGGGTTTCTAACAATATTTACGAAAGGTATCTTAACATTTTTATATTCGTCAGAAAATTTCCAAGTCTGCGAGAACTCATTCCAAGTTTGAATACCCATCATAAAAACAGGTACTTCTTCACCGTCAACAGACAATTTTAAATTGTTTTTCACAAATTCCTTAAAACCACGATCAAGATCAATATGTAAAACCCCCTTAGGAAGATATGTATCCTTATCGGTTATCATATCCTTCATATTTTCAGCCGCACCACTTTGCATAGAATAAGGGTACTCTATGTTAGCACGTTCTCTCGTGATATTAATATTCTTCTTAAATGATCCAGGTAACGCCATAGTTATATTCCATTAAATAGGTTAGGGTCAACGTTTGTACATTTAATCCTTCTGAAATAACCTTTATACCCAAAATGAGTGCTTGGGTTATCACTGTTTATTGTATCATCATCGAACACACTGAAATATTTAAAGTTATTTTCTTTATCAGCGTAACCAACTATATCCCCGTAGCTTATTTCGGTATTTTTCTTATCAAGTTGTTTTTGTAAAACAGTAAATTCTAAATTACCGTAATCTTGATACCTCATGTTACCGTTAGGTGAATATGATTTGTTCTCACCATTCGCTAGGTTTAATATAACTTTTAACTCAACTGGAGCCTTAAATCTAACATCTCTTGTGTTACTTTCCCAGTACACATCATCAACTTGTGTATTAACTCTGTCAATCCTAAATAAAACAACGGTGAAGTTCATATCCTCTTCAATTAGTTCTGTCGCCATATCTAATTCAAGTCGAAAATCCTCTTCATCATAGAATCTATTCAACCTAGTATTCGGTATTCTAGTTTTTCTTTCCATTATTCTTTCTATATAAATACATTCATTTATTAATGAATTGACTTTGTCATAAAAATTTATTATTATTGAATAATAATAAATTCAAGGAATTAAGTAATATAATGCAGTTACCAATAGAGAAACGTGCTTTAGATATATTAAAAGTCTATAAAGGGACTAACGACTATATTTTAGGTATACAAAAAACGTACTTTACCAGTAAGAGTTTCATCCCAACAAAGAAACAAAGCGAATACGTTGTTAGAAACGGTAGCGTTGACCCAATCGTTGTTAACAAACTTTTTGATATAAGTATGACTTGCAGGGCTTTTGTTGCCGAGCAATTAAAATTAGATTTCATACCTGAACAAATTTTCATAAATAAACTTCTTAGCCGAAAAGATGATTTTTTACATATATGGGGATGTTTTGAGGAAGGTTGCGGTCGATACTACTCATTTTACATTCTCAAAGATTGTATAAAACAAAGGAAAGAGGAACCAATTATCGACCCGTCAAAGTATGAGAGGGACCCAAAACCACACCAGATAACGGCGATAAAAAAATTGTTAATGAACGATAAGTTCATCTTAGCGGATGAAATGGGCTTAGGTAAAACCACCTCAGCTATAATTGCCGCTATGGAAGGTAACTTCAAGAAAATCTTAGTTGTTTGCCCCGCATCATTAAAGCTAAACTGGAAAATAGAGATATCAAACTATGATTCACCAGATAATATTTCTGTTGTTGACGGTAGTAACTTAACAGTAAAGAAATGGACTATCGTTAATTATGATATTTTAAAGAATTTCCACCACCTACCTAGAAGAGGGGTTAAAGTTAGTGATCTACCTGTTTCACCCATTGATTACCATAAATTTGATCTGGTTATTGCTGATGAAGCCCATTACCTAAAAAACGCGGCATCAAACAGAACGAAAATATTTAACGATTTTGCTAAAAAAATACCCGTTAGATGGTTATTGACTGGTACACCAATCACAAATAAACCAATCGACTTTTATAATTTATTGTATTTGTGCGACTCACCAGTTGCCGCTAACTGGGTTGGTTATGTTAAAAGATATTGCGCTGGTAGACAATTTAACCGTAAGGGTACTAAACAAAAATATTGGGTTTGTTCTGGGTCATCTAATTTAGATGAACTTAGGGAATTTTCGTCAGACGTTATTTTAAGAAGAACTAAAAATGACTCAATTGACTTACCACAAAAAACAATAAAACCAGTTTATCTACCACTTGAGTTCTCAACCAGTTATAATAGTTATATAGCCGAATACGAGGCTTGGATTGATGAAATGGAAGCTGCTGGTGAAAAACCAAGTATAACCGATCACTTAACAAAGTTGATCAAAGTTAGACAATTGTTATCTTACGATAAGATCCAACACACAATTGAAATGGCCGAGGAAATTATTGAAAATGGCCAAAAAGTCATCATTTTTAGTTGTTTTTCTAATACAATTAAAGAGTTAATGGCTCATTTTGGGAAAAAAGCTGTTATGATTGATGGATCCGTATCTAAGGAAAAACGCCAACAAGCTGTTGACTTATTCCAAAACGATGAAAAAATTACGGTCTTCTGTGGTAATATTGTAGCCGCTGGTGTTGGTTTAACTTTAACCGAAGGTAGTGTTGTAATATTTAATGATCTTGATTGGACACCCGCTAATCACATGCAGGCGGAAGATAGAGCTCACAGAATAGGTCAACAAAATAAGGTGCACATTATTTACCCTTTATTTGATGAAACTCTGGATATTATAATGTACAAAGCTCTCCAATCTAAAATGAAAACTATCGGTACCATAATGGGTGACGCACCTATTGAGGATATTTCTGTTGGTAAAGAGGTTATTAGTAGTTTGAGGCGTTAGTGTTGTAGCAAAAAGCTAATCCTAACGTCTCTTCTTTGAGCGGCAATGTCACTATCACCAGTTGGTAGTACTATAACATTGTAAAGATATTCTGTACCTTGTTCTGGCGGTAGTTCATCATTAAAGGCTAATGTCTCATATGGAACATCATATTTGACACTTATTAAATTCTTTAACCTTTCTTTTGAATCTTCATCCTTAAACATCGCCTTACCTTTTTCATCTTTAACATAGGATGGTCCGTCTTTAAGGAAAATGTCTTTAAATAATTCTTTTGGTACTATTTTGGATATCTTAGCCGACTCAGTATCAACTTTAGCTGTTTCCTTTTTATTAGCGTCATCAGAAAAATTCATAACAAAATTAGGATCAGCAATGTTAGCAATGTCACCCATTTTAGTGTATGCGTATGATTCAATATTATAACCAGCTTTAACTAATTGATTTGTAACACTAATTGCGATATCATAATATTTCTTAGCAAAGAAATCACCAGCATCATTCCATCTGATAACCAATTTTATATCCTTACCTTCTTTTCTGGAATCTCTTTTTATTTTGTAAGCTAAAGGATCCAATTCATCCATAATAATATTTTCATACTCTTCTGGATTATTTAACAAAAGATTTAATCTTTGTATATATTTCAGGTTTTTACCATCGTTCATGATATAGAAACCCTTTCTAGCATAACAACTAACCGCGCATGTGCCAGCACCTGGACAAGTGTTTATTGTGAAAAACTTCTGATTATCAATGTCGTAGATGATACCTCTCAAAGCTGGTATACCAGTATTAACAGTATATTGGAACCCGCCAGTATCACTTTTCTCCATTTTAGGGTTTCTGTCGAATATCTGTTTTGGTTTTGCGGTTATCTCTTTTATAAAATGATCCACATCGATATCCCCATCAGCTAATGGTAAATTACCCCTACTAAT
>JACCDP010633112.1_pt1 | contig 12673 bp, 12 predicted proteins | sample 7445841 | NCBI WGS metagenome assembly JACCDP01 (sample SAMN15323441, study PRJNA562643) | freshwater metagenome | isolation source: river surface water | place: USA:Blue River Watershed | collected 2017-08-17
GACTTGTTGAACTTCCAACCAGAAACGCCGATCACTGAAGCTGGTTTACGCATGAACATCAACGTGGGTATCCATTACTTAGGTGCTTGGTTGGCTGGTAACGGTTGCGTACCTATTCATAACTTGATGGAAGATGCTGCTACAGCAGAGATCAGCCGTTCACAAGTATGGCAGTGGATCCGTTCACCAAAAGGTGTTTTGGATGATGGTCAAAAGGTTACTGTTGAATTAGTTCGTAAATTGATCGCTGAAGAATTGCCAAAAGTTAAAGCAAGCGGTGCAACAGGTCATTGGGATCGCGCTGCTGAGATTTTTGACGTGATGAGTACTGGCGAGAAGTTCGAAGAATTCTTGACATTGCCTTTGTACGAGGAAATCTAATTGACGATACTGGCCATCGACACCTCGACACAGTGGTGTTCAGTGGCCTTGGTCAACCCACAAGGGGGCTCGGGTCAACCGCAGTCCCCTTTGTCATCTGGTGAGCTCATCCGCCATGAAAACCTCGGCCCTGAATCAAGTCAACATGCCTTGGATTGGGTAGAGGCTCTTTTAGAAGAAGCTCAACTCAGCTTCAGGGATCTAACAGCCATTGCCGTTGGCATTGGTCCAGGAGCATTCACAGGTATCAGGATTGGTGTGGGCATTGGTCAAGGCATGGCCTTTGCCGCTGATCTACCATGCTTGCCCATCGTTTGTTTAGATGCGGTGGCACTAGAAGGCATTCGCAAACTGGGGCTCAAAGAAAATGATCAAGTGATCGCAGCCACTGATGCGCGCATGAGTGAAGTCTATTGGGCGCGTTATGTGGTGCAAGCCAATGGTTTGCCAGAGCGTCAAGACGATGTTTATCTTTCAGCGCCCAAGGACATTGAGATACCAGATACACCGTTTGCATTGGTTGGTAATGCGGTCACGGCTTATCCCGAAGACATGTTGGCTATTAGCCAACAAGCCATGGCGACGGATGAAACAGCGGTTCCTCATGCTAGATCGATCGCTCAATTAGGCTTAGACGCTTTAGAAAAAGGTTTGCAAGTCAGTGCTGCTGAGTTGCAACCGATTTATGTCCGTGACAAGGTGGCTCAAACCATTGCTGAGCGTGAACTTGAAAAATCACAACAAGAGAAATCTTAAAAGGCATTGAGTCTAGTCATGGATCTGCGTCTTTTACCGATGGCCTTGCGTGATTTAACTGAAGTCATGGAGATCGAACAGCAAAGCCACGTTTCACCATGGACCTTGGGTAATTTCACGGACTCACTTGAGGCGGGTTATTGGGCTTATTGTTTGCGCCAATTAGCCACTGATGATGAAGAGCAAGATCCATTGTTAGGCTACTGTGTCTTATTACCCGCATTGGATGAGTTACAACTGTTGAACATCACGGTTCATCCTTCGTATAAGAGACAAGGTCTGGCCAAGAAAATCATGAAAGTCATCGAGGACGCTGCAGAGTCAAAATCCTTCCAAGATATTTTCTTGGAAGTCAGGATCAGCAATGCGCCAGCGATAGCTTTGTATGAAAGTTTTGCTTATCAAGAAATTGGCATCAGAAAGGATTACTATCCTTTAAAAGATGGTGGTCGTGAAGATGCCAAAGTCATGAAAAAAGTATTGCACCCACCATCCAAATGAGTAATGACAGAAAGAACATAAAAAGACGATGAGTCAAAATGATTATTTAAATGAGATGGGTATCAGTACTTGGGTAGTAAGGAACTCGGGTGAGGGCGAGCCAAGCCCTGTGCAAGCCAATCAAGAAGCAAGGCAAGGTGTTCAGCAAACTACCCAAGCAGAGCGCTATCAAGAGCCTCAATTAGGTGATCAAGACATCGTCTGGACCTTTGTGGTCGATCAATTATCTGGCGATGCTGCTTTGTTATTTGACAAAATTCTGGCCTCATTGATGTTGAGTAGAAACACCATTCAATTGCTCAGCAGTGCAGAAGCTTTATCTGGCAAAGTGACCGGTCAAGTCGTGATTGCCATGGGCTCACAGATGGGCCGACAGTTATTGCAAATGGACGATGGCTTTGAAGAGTTAAGAGGTGCTGTGCACTCTTTAGAACAAGCAGAAGATGAGTTGCCAGTGGTTCTAACGTATCACCCAGAGCACTTATTGAATAAGCCGAGTGACAAAGCAAAGACTTGGCAAGATCTACTCTTGGCGCGCTCTTTGATTTAAAGCCTGCAAGGCTTAATGTGGTCTTGTTGCGGTCTTAGAGGGATGCTTGTGCTCGCCAATCAAATGCAGTGAATCGTATTCAGCTTGATTGCGTTTGTGCCAACGAATGATTTGAATCATCACCACGGCCACAAAACTACCAAACATCACAATCACAATCGAGATAGGCACATCTAACCAAATCAGCAGGGCGTACAAGCAAAGCATGCCCAACACGGAAAGATTTTCATTGAAGTTCTGAACTGCAATTGAATGTCCAGCTGATAACAACACGTGACCACGGTGCTGTAAAAGGGCGTTCATTGGCACCACGAAGTAACCAGCCAACCAACCAATCGTTGCTAAGAAAATATAGGCAATCAGTAGGTACAGTGGAATTTGGAACATACCCAAATCAAGCACCACGTCTGGCAATAGATGGCGGTTGTAGATCGCCATGACCATCACCAAAGCGCCCATCATCACACCGTAAATCAAAACGCTCAGAGATTGTTTCAAAGGAATGCGTGAAGCTGCCCAAATAGAACCACCAGCCACACCAAAAGCCACCACTGCTTGCAAGATGGCACCTTGAGACAAGCTCATGCCTAAAGCAGATTCTGCCCACTTAAGAACGATGAACTGTAATGTGGCGCCAGCACCCCAGAAGAGTGTTGTGACAGATAAAGAGATTTGACCTAAGCGATCTTTCCAAAGTGTGTCAAAGCAGTGTTTGAAGTCTTTGATCAAGCGGATTGGATTTTTTTCTTGCTGCGGGTATCTGGCACCAGTGTCTGGAATCTTCAAATTAAAACCAGCAGCTATCAAGTAAATGAAAGCAATCACGCAAATAGCAGCCTCAGGCGCAGTATCAATACCAGTGTCTAAAAACGGTAAGTCAAGACCTAGCAAAGCTGAAGAGAGCTTATTGGAAATCAGGGCACCACCCAAGACTGTGCCCAAAATAATTGAGCCAACCGTCAAGCCTTCGATCCAGCCATTGGCCACGACCAGCTTCTCAGGGGGAAGTAATTCAGTCAAAATGCCGTATTTGGCAGGTGAATACGCTGCAGCACCAAAACCCACGATGGCATAAGCTGCCAAAGGGTGTAGAGTGAACATCATGGCAATACAGCCGATGATCTTGATGGTGTTGGTCCAAAACATCACGTTGCCCTTGGGGCGTGAGTCGGCAAAGGCGCCAACAAAAGCAGCGAGTAAAACGTAGGAAAGAACGAAGAAAAGTTTTAGAAGCGGAGTCATCCAGGCTGGAGCCTGGAGTTGGTATAACAAAGCAATGGCAGCAATCAAGAGCGCATTGTCGGCGAGCGACGAAAAAAATTGCGCCGCCATAATTGTGTAAAAACCTGGTTTCATTCGTACAATTCAGTTATGAAATGCCATTAAAACACGAAAGTGAGTTTTTTCTGTCAAGACCGATATATGCCCATATTCACACTGATGCCTTAAGTCACAATCTTGAGCGCATCAGACAGCTCGTGCCTGGCTCTAAAGTTTGGTCGGTGGTCAAAGCCAACGCTTATGGCCATGGTTTAGAACCAGCTCTTCAGGGCTTGGCTCTCACCGATGGTTTTGCGTTATTGGATCTGGCCGAAGCCAAAACCCTGAGAGAAAAGGGTTGGACAGGACCGATTTTGTTGTTAGAAGGCTTGTTTGCCCAAGAAGACATCTTTACCGCCACCGACTTGCAATGTGACTGTGTGGTTCATGACTTCAACCAAATTGATTGGCTAGAGGCCTTGAGTGAGGCTCGTTCTTCCGCTAGATTGCCTAACATTTATCTAAAAATGAACACCGGTATGAATCGTTTGGGTTTTACCCCAGCGCAATACCGAGAGGCTTATCACCGTTTGCACTCAGCTGGTTATGAGTTAACCCACATGACGCACTTTGCCAATGCTGATTACATAGATAGAACACCAAGCGTTGATCAGCAAGCAGAGTTATTCAATCAAACCAGAGATGGATTGGTAGGCAGCACTTCTTTATCCAACTCAGCTGCTATCTTGTGGCACCACCATGTCATTTATTCTGATTGGGTCAGACCAGGCATCATGCTCTACGGTGCTTCGCCATCGGGTCGTTATGAAGACATCCAAGAAGCTCAACTGCAAGCTGCCATGTCATTGCATTCTGAAGTTATTGCTATTCAACATCTCAAGGCAGGAGACTCGATTGGTTATGGCTCAAGGTATCGCACCGATGTGCCGATTCGGATTGCGATCATTGCTTGTGGTTATGCCGATGGTTACCCAAGACACGCGCCTGATGGCACACCGGTATGGGTTGCTGGTGCTGAGGGCTTGAGCAGTGGCAAAGTTTGTTTGATGACAGGGCAAGTGTCGATGGACATGATCACTGTTGATGTGACAGACATGCCTCATGTTGAGGTTGGTACCAAGGTAGAGCTTTGGGGCAAGCATTTGCCTGTTGATAAAGTGGCTCAGGCAGCCGGTACGATTGGGTATGAGCTCTTATGCGCTGTTGCTCCAAGGGTTCGACGTCAGTAAGGTCAGGGAACCCTTGAATCTTATTGGCTGATATTCATCAGCCAATGACCTAAATCACTTGCGCCAGATTTGCCACCAAGAAGCTTTGACTTCATCTGCGCCAGTTCTTTTGCCAGTCACCAAGATTTGACTCTCAGGGAAATTCAGCTTGAGAACACGCAAAGCATCGTTGCTCAAATCTTTCATATTCAATGCTTCATATGACTTGTGCAGAACGTACAAAGCTTCTTCAGTTGCTGGCGCACGATCGTAATCAGTGATGGCACGTTGCGCACGATTGATTGCTGCAAGGTAAGCACCACGACGGTAGTAGTAGCGAGCAGTGTTCACATCGCTATCAGCCAATGAGTTCACGATATAACGCATGCGATCCAAAGCGTCAGGCGTGTACTTGCTTTCTGGGAAACGAGTGGTCAAAGTTTTGAACGCTTCAAATGCATCACGTGCGGCACGTGGATCGCGCTCACTCAAATCTTGACCTGTGAGTTTGCCCATAAAGCCCATGTTGTCGTTAAAAGTGATCAAACCTTTTAAGTAATAAGCGTAGTCAACACTTGGATGACCTGGGTGTAATTGTAAAAAGCGATCAACAGCGGTGATGGCTTGAGCTAATTCACCATCTTTCCAATGACAATAAGCCACGTTGATTTGTGTCTGCTGGGCATAAGGACCAAATGGATAGCGAGCTTCAAGTATTCCAAAATACTTCACGCACTTAGCGTTGTCGCCACCATCCATGGCATCTTTGGCTTCAACAAACAATTTGTTTTGTGACCAGCCTGCTGTCTCATCGTTGGCGTCTCCTGCGCAACCACTTAACATGGCGGCAGAGCCCAGGATGCAAATGCTGGCAATAGAAGTCGCCAGTCTTTGGCCAATGCGACTTAAACTAGCGTTATTAATAGATGGAAAGGCATCCAATTTTGGCATTACCAGATTCTCCTGAGAACAATACTTCCGATTATATCGATGAGGAAGACTTTATTGCAGTTGTTGTGCCAGATAGTTTGGCAGGAGAGCGCTTAGATAAGGTTTTGGCCCAATTAATACCTCAACATTCTCGTAATCGCCTACAAACTTGGATTGAGGATGGTTTTGTCACAATTGGTGGTGAAACCCTCAAAATCAGATATTCAGCCAAGGCTGGCGATCAAATCACAGTGATTCCACAAGCCAGCGCTGAAGAACAGGCTTATTTGCCTGAGGACCTGCCTTTAGACATCATCTATGAAGATTCTGAACTCTTGGTGATTCATAAGCCAGCAGGCATGGTCGTTCATCCCGCAGCTGGTAATTGGTCGGGGACCTTATTGAATGCCTTGCTTTATCGCTACCCCTCAATTGCGGGTGTACCAAGAGCAGGCATTGTTCATCGCCTAGACAAAGACACCTCTGGGTTATTGATGGTCGCCAAAACCTTGGAAGCTCAAACAGATTTGGTCAGACAATTACAGTCTCGCCAAGTGATACGACGTTACTTGGCCTTTGCTTGGGGTGAGGTCAGATCCCAAACAGTTCACGCCTCGATTGGTCGAGATCCCCGAGATCGTCTCAAAATGGCCTTGCTCACTGGCTCAGCCAGTAAACCGGCTGTGACCCATGTCAGAAACCTGAACACTCAAGAATTCGGTAAAGCCAAAGTGTCCTTGGTGATGTGTCGCTTAGAAACGGGTAGAACGCATCAAATCAGGGTGCATTTAGAATCTCTGGGCAATCCTTTGGTGGGCGATCCAGTCTATAAAAAGAGGGTGCCAGCAGATGCCAGCCAGTTGGTGTTTTCAAGACCAGGGCAAGCATTGCACGCAACTGTTCTTGGGATCAAACATCCGAGCACCAAAGAAGACATCCTTTGGCAAGCTCCCATACCTGAAGACATGCTTGAATTGGGCTTGCGCTTGGGTATGACAGATAAAGACTTGCATCCAATATGGGATGAGTTGGACGACTAAGCAAGACACCATCACAACCTTCAATGACAACATCCATTCAACTACTTCAATGGGAAGCTCCAAGACAGATCAAAGCCATGATCACGAATCGTCATGGAGGATTTAGTCAGCCACCATTTGATAGTCTGAACTTAGGTTTACATGTGGGTGATGATTCAGGAACAGTTCAAAAAAATCGTGATGCTTTAAAAGCAGTCTTGCCCAATGAACCCATTTGGTTAAATCAAGTGCATGGCACACAAGTCATTGATGCTGATGCTTCAAAAGAAAGCAAAGATGCATGTTCTGATGTGCCAAGCGCAGATGCATCAGTCACCACGACACCTGGACGAGTACTTGCCATCATGACAGCCGATTGCTTGCCCGTCTTATTGGCCAGTAGGGATGGCAAAGTCGTTGGGGCAGCCCACGCTGGATGGCGAGGCTTGGCTGCTGGTGTGATTGAGCAAACAGTGGCTTTGATGCGAACCAAACAAAGCAATCAAGCCCAAAGTGAGATCCTTGCTTACCTGGGTCCTGCGATTGGTCCTCATGCATTTGAAGTGGGCAGTGAAGTAAGAGACATCTTCATGGCTCAAAACCCTGCCAGTGCTACATGCTTTGAACAATTGCAAGAAAAGGGTAAATATCTGGCGGATATCTATGGATTGGCCTGTCTGCGTTTAAATGCTTTGGGCATTGAGCACATTGAGGGTGGTGGGGAATGCACCCTGCAAAACCCAGATTACTTCTCATATCGTCGCGATCAACAAACAGGTCGCATGGGCAGTTTCATTTGGATAGAAGCTCCCTAAACTAAACCAACAGCCAGCCTGTATTCAAGCTTCAAGTAAGCTTGGACGAAGTTTCAGATAGGGTTAATTCTTATAACGATTTCCTTCATAAACCCTCAGAATAGGGCTATTAGACCTAGGTCAAATACATTCTATTTAAGGAAGTTCTATGATGAACACGCAAGGCTTTGGATCAGGGCCAAGCCTCGCCCCTCAGCACATGGCCTTAATACCGCCAGAAAAGCTGGTTGAGATTGAAAAGCAATACGCTAAAGACCTATCTGAACTTTGGGCCAATCCAACAGGAACTCCCATCAACGATCGTCGGTTTAAAGGTGAAGCTTGGCAAAACCCATGGAACCAAGCCACGGTCAATTTCTATTTATTGAATTCTCGTCATTTATTGAACTTGGCTGATGCCGTTGAAGCAGAAGCCAAGGTCCGTCAAAGAATACGTTTCAGCATTGAGCAAATGATCGATGCGATGTCGCCTGCTAACTTCTTGGCGACCAATCCTGAAGCTCAGCAACGTTTGATTGACACCCAAGGTGAATCTTTGCGCACAGGCATTCTGAATGCTTTGCAAGATTTGGGTAAGGGCAAAGTCTCACAAACAGACGAGTCAGCTTTTGAAGTAGGTAAGAACGTCGCGACCACTGAGGGCGCCGTTGTTTATCAAACCAAGTTGTTCCAGATTTTGCAATTCAAGCCACTGACTGAACAAGTATTTGAGCGTCCGTCCTTGATGATTCCGCCGTGCATCAACAAATATTACCTTTTGGATTTGCAGCCTGAGAGTTCCATGGTGCGCTATTTGGTTGAACAAGGCCATACCGTTTACTTGATCTCTTGGAAAAATCCAGATCCAAGCATGGCTGATACCACTTGGGATGATTACATCGGTGCCGCTATTCATGGCATTGAAACTGTGCAAGACATCAGCGGTCAAAAGCAAATCAATATCCTGGGCTTCTGCGTGGGTGGCACGATCACCGCCACGGCCTTGGCAGTGATGGCCGCCAGAAATCAACACCCAGCTTCTAGCTTGACCTTGTTGACGACTTTGTTAGATTTTTCTGACACAGGGATCTTGGATGTCTTCGTTGATGAAGCCTTGGTTTCTCTTCGAGAGAACAGCATTGGCGGTAAGGGAAGTGGTAAATGCGGCATGTTGCGTGGCGTAGAACTCGCCAACACATTCTCATTTTTACGTCCTAACGATTTGGTTTGGAACTACGTGGTGGATAACTACTTAAAAGGTAATTCACCACCGCCATTTGACTTGTTGTATTGGAATGGTGACTCTACTAATTTGCCTGGCGCTATGTACTCTTGGTATTTGAGACATTTGTATTTACAGAATGAACTCAAGGTTCCTGGCAAGTTAACCATTTGTGGCGAAAAAGTAGACCTTGGCAAAATCAAATGCCCTGTCTATCTCTATGCGTCCCGCGAAGATCACATCGTGCCATGGTGGTCTGCTTATGAATCAGTCAAGCTCTTGAAGGGCGCCAAAGTGCATTTTGTTTTGGGTGCATCAGGGCACATTGCTGGCGTGATCAATCCACCAGCTAAAAAGAAGCGCAATTATTGGGCGAACTCCAAAGCACCAGCCACAGCTGATGCATGGTTTGAAGGTGCCAAAGAAATCGCTGGCAGTTGGTGGCCTGATTGGACGGATTGGTTAAAGCCATTGAGCGGCAAACAAAAAGCAGCACCAAAAAAATATGGCAACACGACATACAAAGTTTTAGAAAAAGCGCCTGGTTCTTACGTTAAAGAAAAGGCTGTTGATTAATCGTTTTATTAAGTTATTTTTTATTGATGCATCGAATTAAAAGGGAGTGGTTATGAGTCAGAAGATTGCTTATGTAACAGGCGGCATGGGTGGTATTGGTACCGCTATTTGTCAGCGTTTAGCCAAAGATGGTTTCAAAGTGATCGCAGGTTGCGGTCCTAATTCGCCACGTAAAGATCGTTGGTTGGCTGAGCAAAAAGCGCTTGGTTTTGATTTCACAGCCTCTGAGGGCAATGTGGGTGACTGGGACAGTACTGTTGCAGCATTCACCAAAGTTAAAGCTGAATTCGGCAAAGTCGATGTCTTGGTGAACAACGCTGGTATCACTCGTGACACCGTGTTCCGCAAGATGACTCCAGAAGACTGGCGCGCTGTGATCGACACGAACTTGAATTCATTGTTCAACGTGACCAAGCAAGTGATCGATGGCATGGTTGAAGCAGGTTGGGGTCGTGTGATCAGTATTTCTTCTGTGAACGGTCAAAAAGGTCAGTTTGGCCAATCTAACTACGCCACGGCTAAAGCTGGTATCCATGGTTTCACCATGTCATTAGCTCAAGAAACTGCCTCTAAAGGTGTGACTGTGAACACAGTTTCACCTGGCTATATTGGTACAGACATGGTCACAGCGATTCGTGAGGACGTGCTTGAGAAAATCATCAACACCATCCCGGTCAAACGCCTTGGAACCCCTGATGAGATTGCATCAATCGTGTCTTGGATTGCTTCAGATGAGGGTGGTTTTGCCACTGGTGCTGACTTCTCATTGAACGGCGGTTTACACATGGGCTAAACAATATACAAAAAGATATATTGCAGCGCAACAATGAAGGGCTTGATTTACACATACAATATGGGTAATCAAGCCCAAATAACTAAATATGGTCACTAAAAAACAATCCGCCAAGTCTGCTGGTGTCAGAACGATTAAGAAGTATCCTAATCGTCGTCTGTATGACACCCAAACAAGTACTTATGTCACCTTATCGGATGTGAAGAACTTGGTATTGGCGCATGAAGAGTTCAAAGTCTTGGATGCCAAGACCGAAGAAGATTTGACCAGAGCTATTTTGTTGCAAATCATTTTGGAAGAAGAAGCCGGTGGTGTGCCTTTGTTCACAACACCGATGTTGTCTCAAATGATTCGTTTCTATGGTCACTCGATGCAGGGCGTGGTCGGTGGCATGTTGGAAAAAAATATTCAATCCTTCATTGATTTGCAATCACAGTTTGCTGAGCAGTCAAAGCAGGGTGATGCTACGCCTGAGAGTTGGGCGCAGTTCATGAACGTTCAAAACCCCATGATGCAACAAATGATGGGCAGTTACGTAGAGCAAAGTAAAAATCTTTTCACGCAAATGCAAGAAAAGATGAAAGACCCAGCGAACGTCTTCACTGGTTTTCCTTTCACACCCCCTAATAAGAGCGATAAATAATTGAGCGGCAAGATTGGTTTTGTTTCCTTAGGTTGCCCTAAGGCCTTAGTGGATGCTGAGCGCATCGTCACCCAGTTGCGCGCTGAGGGTTATGAGATTGCCAAAGACTACGTAGGCTCTGATCTGGTGGTCGTGAATACTTGTGGTTTCATTGACTCAGCGGTTCAAGAAAGCTTGGACGCTATTGGTGAAGCTCTGGCTGAAAACGGCAAAGTGATTGTTACCGGTTGTTTAGGCGCTAAGAAAAACGCTGATGGTTCTGATGTGGTGACATCTGTTCATCCAAAAGTATTGGCAGTGACTGGCCCACATGCGGCTGATGAAGTTCTAGAGGTGGTGCACCAGCATTTACCTAAAAAGCACGATCCATTTGCAGACTTGGTACCAAAAGCTGGTATCAAGTTAACACCCAAGCATTACGCCTACTTAAAAATATCTGAAGGTTGTAATCACCGCTGCACGTTTTGCATCATTCCAAGCTTGCGTGGTGATTTGGTTTCAAGACCGATTGGCGATGTTTTATTAGAAGCTCAACACTTATTTGAAGCTGGCGTTAAAGAATTATTGGTGGTCTCACAAGACACGAGTGCCTATGGTGTTGATGTTCAATACCGCACTGGATTTTGGGATGGTCGTCCAGTCAAAGCAAAACTCTTTGACATGGTTGAGGCTTTGGGCAAGTTAGCCCGTCAGCATGGTGCATGGGTTCGTTTGCACTATGTTTATCCTTATCCACACGTTGATGACATCTTGCCATTGATGGCAAATTTTGCCGATGAGGGCAGTGGTGTTGTGCCGTATTTGGATATACCGATGCAGCATGCACACCCAGATGTATTGAAGCGCATGAAGCGACCTGCCAGCGGTGAAAAAAATCTTGATCGTATTCAAGCTTGGCGTAAGGCATGCCCAGAATTAACCATTCGAAGCACTTTCATTGCCGGTTTCCCTGGTGAAACAGAAGAAGAATTCAGTTACTTGCTCGACTTCATGCGTGAAGCAAAAATTGACCGAGCAGGTTGCTTTGCCTACTCACCAGTTGAAGGCGCTAAAGCCAATGAATTGGCAGGTGCCTTGCCTGATGAACTCAGAAACGAGCGTCAAGCTAGATTCATGGAAGTCGCTGAAGAAATCTCCACCCAACTTTTGCAAGCAAAAGTGGGTAAGCGCATCAAAGTCTTGGTCGACTCAGTCAGCTCAAAAGGTGGCATTGGTCGTACTCAGTCTGATGCTCCAGAGATCGATGGTTTGGTCCATTTATTGCCAACCGACAAGATCTCTAAGAAGTACAAAGTGGGCGATTTTGTCAAAGCCACAGTGCTACAAACTCAAGGTCACGACCTGATCGCTCAGTTGTAATTGGCCCTTTTCCCTATATATCTAGGGCATTTCATGGGTGATTACCCCTAGTATTCCCTAATAGATTGTTTTAGACAGTTACTCGTAAGATTAGCCCTACAGACTAGTCTTTCTATTCATAATAAGTACTTAAGTATTCAAGGAGTTCCAGATGGCACGTGATGTAGTCGTTCTTAGCGCAGTTCGTTCTGCAATTGGTGGTTTTGGTGGTTCATTGAGCAGCATGGAGCCCGCTGAACTGGCTGGTACGGTCATGAAAGAAGCGGTGAACCGCTCTGGAGTAGATACTAAACAAATTAATTATGTGACTGTTGGTATCTGTATTCCGACGGAATCACGTTTCCCTTATGTTGCTCGTGTAGCAGCAATTCAAGCAGGCTTACCAATGGATTCAGTGGCGATGGCCGTGAACCGTTTGTGTAGTTCTGGATTGCAAGGCATTGTGACAACATCACAAGCCATCATGTTGGGTGATTGTGACTACGGTGTTGGTGGTGGTGTTGAAGTGATGTCACGCGGTATTTACGGTGCACCTGCTATGAGAAGTGGTGCACGCATGGGTGACACAAAGATGATTGACTTGATGGTATCTACATTGACCGACCCATTTGGTGCTGGTCATATGGGTATCACCGCTGAAAACCTTGCGACAAAGTGGAA
>JACCDP010660148.1_pt1 | contig 12673 bp, 13 predicted proteins | sample 7445841 | NCBI WGS metagenome assembly JACCDP01 (sample SAMN15323441, study PRJNA562643) | freshwater metagenome | isolation source: river surface water | place: USA:Blue River Watershed | collected 2017-08-17
AAGTTATTCAAAATTAGTTCGGCTTCAGAGATGCTTTTGTTCAACAGTAGATCGCTCAAGATGGAAACGCTGGCTTGGGAGATGGAACAACCAACGCCGTCCCAAGTAATCGCCGAAACTTTGTCGCCTTCAAGAGTGACATTTAGCGTTATCTCATCGCCACAACTTGGGTTGACATGGTGAACTTGTGCATCGTATTCGGTAGCTAAACCTTTGTGCTGTGGACGCTTGTAGTGGTCAAGAATTACTTCTTGATAGAGGCTATCTAATTGCATTAGTTGCCACCGAAATACTTTTGCGCACCCAGAATTCCGTCAATTAGCGCATCGACATCTGCTTCGTCGTTATAAAGGTACAGCGATGCACGGGTGGTTGCTTGTACGCCTAGTTTTCGAGTTAGCGGCCAGGCGCAGTGATGACCGGTTCGTACGGCGATGCCTTGTGCATCTAAGAATTGGCCTAAATCGTGTGGATGTATTTCACCTAAAGTAAATGACGCTACTGCCCCACGATCAACCATTTCGTGCGGACCAACTAATTTCAATTGCGGAACTTCTTGTAAACGCTTTAGTAAGTACGCACCTAATTCTTGTTCGTGCTCGTATATCTCAGCCATTCCAATGTCAGATAGATAATCAAGAGCAGCCGCAAGCCCAACAGCTTGTGCCATGTTCGGCACTCCTGCTTCGTGGCGTCGAGGCGAAGGTGCCCAAACCGCATCAGTCATAGTTACTGATTCGATCATTGATCCACCAAAAAGAAATGGCGGTAAATCTTTTAGTAGTTCGGCGCGACCCCATAGAACTCCGATGCCAGTTGGGCCAACTGACTTATGTCCAGAGAAAGCAAGAAAATCTATTTGTAATTCTTTTGCATTCACGGGCATATGCGGAACCGACTGACAAGCATCTAGTACTACAACAGCGCCAACCTCGTGAGCACGAGCCACTATCGCAGTCATTGGGTTTACGGTTCCCAAGACATTTGATTGGTGCGTTAAAGAAACTACTTTGGTATTTGGGGTAATTACTTCTGCAATATTTGAAAGATCTAGCCGACCATCTGGTGTAACGCCAAACCAGGATAACTCTGCGCCGGTTCGCTTAGCTAACTGCTGCCAAGGAATCAGATTCGCATGGTGTTCCATTTCGGTAACCACGATGCGATGATCTGGCGTTAAATTGAAGCGGTTACCTAGCTCAGCATTGCTAAAAGCATAAGCAAGTAAGTTCAGGCTTTCGGTAGCGCTTTTAGTAAAAATGATTTCTTCAGCGTTACCACCCAAGAATTTTGCAACAGTTTCACGGGCGCCTTCATAAGCATCGGTTGCTTCTTCAGCTAGCTGGTGTGCACCGCGGTGAACCGCCGCATTGTGCAAACGATAGAAATTACTTTCAGCTTCAATAACGCTATTCGGTTTTTGACTTGTGGCACCTGAATCTAAATAGACCAGTCTTTTCCCATCGCGAATAGTGCGCTCAAAGATTGGAAAATCTTGGCGCACTACGCGTGGGTCAAAGGCCATATTTCTACTTACTTACGTATTCGGCGTAACCATTTGCTTCGAGCTTTTCAGCAAGTTCTGGTCCGCCTTCTTCAACAATGCGTCCATCAGCAAAGACATGTACGAAATCTGGCTTGATGTAACGCAGAATTCGGGTGTAGTGAGTAATCAGCAATACGCCGAGATTGTTATCAGCTTTCGCACGAACCACTCCCTCTGAAACGATGCGAAGAGCATCAACATCAAGACCTGAGTCAGTCTCATCAAGGATTGCGATTTTTGGCTTCAGCAGTTCTAACTGCATGATCTCGTGACGCTTCTTTTCGCCACCTGAGAAACCTTCGTTGACATTACGTTCAGCAAATGAAGGATCCATGCTTAGGGCAGCCATAGCTGACTTAACTTCGCCAACCCAGGTGCGCAACTTAGGAGCTTCGCCACGAAGCGCTGTTGCTGCAGTGCGCAAGAAGTTAGAAACTGAAACACCTGGAACTTCTACCGGGTATTGCATCGCGAGGAATAAACCAGCACGCGCACGTTCATCGACAGTCATGTCTAGTAGATCAACGCCATCGAGAGTTACGGTGCCACCAGTAATTTGGTACTTAGGATGTCCCGCAATTGAGTAAGCCAAAGTAGATTTACCAGAACCGTTTGGCCCCATGATTGCATGGGTTTCACCGCTCTTGATAGTTAGGTCTACACCTTTCAAGATTTCAACTGGACCATTTTCAGTATCAACTGAAACTTTTAGGCCGCGAATTTCTAGTGTGCTCATAACAATCCTCTACTTAACTTCTACGGTTACGGAATCTCCGTTAACCACTACTGCGTAAACATCAACTGGTGCTACTGCCGGAAGAGTCAAAGCAACTCCGGTTCGTAAATCAAACTCTGCGCCATGTAACCAGCATTCAATTTTGAAGCCAGTTACATCGCCTTCTGAAAGCGAAGCATCGGAATGGCTACAGGTGTCACCGATCGCAAAAACTTCGGAGCCAACACGAGCTACACAGATTGATTTTCCATCTTTCTCGATCCGAACTGGTTTTCCCTCAACCAAGTTGGCAAGACTTAAATCGCTCATAGAGTGCCAGCTTTCTCGAGCTCGCTATCAATGCGATTCATCAAACGTTCTTGAATCTCAGAGTGACCAATTTCGGCGACGATTTCGTTAAAGAAACCGCGAACTACTAAGCGACGAGCATCTTCAACTGGAATGCCGCGAGCCATTAAATAAAACAGCTGTTCATCATCGAAGCGACCAGTAGTACTTGCGTGGCCGGCACCAACGATTTCGCCTGTTTCAATTTCCAGATTTGGAACTGAATCTGCGCGCGCACCATCGCTGAGCAGCAAATTGCGGTTTAGCTCGTAAGTATCTGTGCCTTCAGCGGCAGCGCGAATAAATACATCGCCGATCCAAACTGTATGAGCATCTTGACCAGCCAGCGCACCTTTGTAATTTACGCGGGACTTAGCATTAGGCACTAAGTGATCGACAAACATGCGATGCTCGAAGAATTGACCAGCTGTCGCAAAGTAAACACCTAGCAATTCAGCTGATGCACCTTGACCTTTGAATTCAACGGTTGGCAGTAGGCGAACTACATCTCCCCCGACGGTAACAATGATTGATTTGAAAGTAGCATCCTTATCAACAATTGCATGCTGTCTACCAGCATGAATTGTTTTTGAATCCCATTCCTGTAATGCAACCAAAGTTAAATTAGAGCCTGGCTCACAAATAATTTCAATATCCTCGGCGATTAAATGTTCGCCTGAATTTTCAATAATTACAGTTGCCTTTGCGTTGGCACCTAAGCGAATTTGCACTCGAGAAAGTTCGGCATCGGTTAGACCGCCAGTTAGACGATGGAGTGAAATTGGCTCAGTTAGCTCAGTATTTGCCGCAATCTTAAGCACGCTAACTTCATGTGCAGCTTCGTGAATGCGAGCCACAATTACATCGTCAGTTTTTGATTCGGTTGTGATTAACTCGCGACCAATTCGCTCAAAAGTAACACCAGCAGATGTACTGCCAGTTAGCGACAAAGTGTTGCGGCTAGCTAATTTAAAGCTGCCATCGTGCAGACCACCAAGACGTTTGAGTGGCGTGAATCGCCAAGCCTCTTCGCGCCCAGTTGGCGTTAAGTAGTTAGTTGTAAGAGTAGACATATTTAATTAACCAACCGCGCCTTCCATTTGAAGTTCGATCAAGCGGTTTAGCTCAAGTGCGTACTCCATTGGTAGTTCGCGAGCGATTGGCTCAATAAATCCACGAACGATCATTGCCATAGCTTCATCTTCAGTTAAGCCGCGAGACATTAGATAGAAGAGTTGATCATCGCTAACCTTCGAAACTGTTGCTTCGTGACCCATTGATACATCATCTTCGCGAATATCAACATACGGATATGTGTCAGAACGAGAGATAGTGTCAACCAAAAGCGCATCGCATTTAACCGTGCTCTTTGAATGATGCGCACCTTCTTGTACCTGTACTAAACCACGGTAAGAAGTGCGTCCGCCACCACGTGCAACTGATTTAGAAATTACTGATGACGATGTGTATGGAGCTGCGTGAACCATCTTGGCGCCTGAGTCTTGATGTTGACCCTCGCCAGCAAAAGCTAGTGAAAGCGTTTCACCCTTAGCATGTGGGCCCATCAAGAAAATTGCTGGGTACTTCATGGTTACCTTTGAACCGATGTTTCCATCAACCCATTCCATGGTTGCACCTTCAGCACAGGTAGCGCGTTTTGTAACAAGGTTATAAACGTTGTTAGACCAGTTTTGAATCGTGGTGTAACGAACGCGAGCACCCTTTTTCACAATGATCTCAACTACTGCTGAGTGCAATGAATCTGACTTGTAAATAGGTGCTGTGCAACCTTCTACGTAGTGAATGTATGAATCTTCGTCAGCAATGATCAATGTACGTTCAAACTGACCCATGTTCTCAGTGTTGATGCGGAAGTAAGCCTGAAGCGGAATGTCTACATGTACGCCCTTAGGCACGTAGATGAAAGAACCACCTGACCAAACAGAAGTATTTAGGGCTGCAAACTTGTTATCGCCCACCGGAATTACAGTGCCGAAATACTCTTTAAAAAGCTCTGGGTGCTGCTTTAGCGCAGTATCGGTATCGAGGAAAATAACGCCTTGAGCCTCTAAATCTTCGCGAATCGAGTGGTAAACAACTTCAGATTCATATTGTGCAGCAACGCCTGAAACTAAGCGCTGCTTTTCAGCTTCTGGGATACCTAAACGATCGTAAGTATTTTTGATTTCCTCAGGTAGATCTTCCCAAGTAGCTGCTTGCTTTTCGGTTGAGCGAACGAAGTACTTGATGGTGTCAAAGAAAATTCCGCTCAAGTCAGAACCCCAATTTGGCATTGGTTTCTTTTCGAAGAGGTTTAATCCCTTTAGGCGAAGATCTAGCATCCACTGTGGTTCGGATTTCTTCGCAGAGATATCGCGAACTACATCCTCGTTAATGCCACGCTTTGAATTTGCGCCAGCATCGTTTTTATCAGACCAGCCGAATTCATAATTGCCGAGTCCATCGAGTTCTGGATGTGCGATTGTCATTAGTTGCCTCTCCGAGCACTAGTTTTGTTTACATCATTTTGGATTACTGCTTTGGGAATATAAGTTGTACAAACTCCGTCGCCATGAGCGATCGTTGCCAAACGTTGAACGTGAGTTCCGAGTAAGGCCGAGAAGGCTGCAGTTTCGGCTTCGCAAAGTTCTGGGAATTCAGCGGCCACGTGCGCAATTGGACAGTGGTGCTGACAAATTTCTTCGCCCATTTTTCGTTCAATCACTGTTGCGGCATAACCTTGTTCAGTTAGAAACTCTGCAAGTGCTTCTTTTTTATTGCCGGCTTTTTTGATGGCATCAAAACCTTTACGCTCAATGTCATCAGCACGAGTCTTAGCGAATGCTTTAACCAAGTGCTCACCAGATTGAGCGGACATAAATTTAAGTGCCGCCACAGCTAAGTCGTCGTAGGAATGCTCAAACTTTTCGCGACCTTGGTCGGTCATCACAAAAACCTTTGAAGGACGTCCCCTGCCCCGCGAAAGGCCGAGATGAGGTTCGCGGGCTTCTAAAATGCCATCGGCGATCAAATTATCGAGGTGGCGGCGAATTCCAGCCGGCGTAAGAGCCAGCCGCTCGCCTAGCGCCACGGCCGTTGATGGGCCATTTTCCAGAATTGAACGCGCAATAGCGTCACGGGTGCCTAAATCATCCCCGGCTGGAGGCGCACTCATGATCTGGCTTTTCACAACAGTAATGTATCGTAAATCGGGTTTTTCCTCGCATCCGCCGATAGTGAGGGGCGCCTCAGGCGTGGGCAATGTCGACTGCCATAGGGTTGGGCCATGCCATTCCTTTACCTTTTGTTGGTATTCCAAACTGGCATTGTGTTGACCGGCGCCGCGGTACGAATCACCGGCTCGGGCTTAGGTTGTCCAACTTGGCCAGAGTGCACATACGGTTCCTATGTCCCCGTGGCCGGACAAGCCGAAGGTGCATTCCACGCTTGGATTGAATTTGGAAATCGCCTACTAACTTTCTTGCTTTTATTTGCCGCAGTTGCCGTAGTTGTTTATGCGATTAAAAAAGCACGACGCGATTTGATCTGGCGTTCTCTTTTGCAAGTTCTGGGAATTTTCGGGCAAGGAGTTATTGGCGGCATCACCGTTCTAACCGATCTAAATCCGTTAGCGGTGGCAAGTCACTTCATTCTTTCAATATTTCTTATTGCAGGCGCGGTCTCAATTGTTGCCCGTGGGCGTTCGCCATTAATTTCAATTCGCCCTACTGAAACTAAAGTTAAAGTGCTCGCACAATTGCAGGTACTGCTCTCATTTATTGTGATTTTAATTGGCACTCTAGTAACCGGTTCTGGCCCGCATGCTGGAGATTGGAAAGCTCCACGTCTAAAACTCGACGAGCGAGCTATCACTTGGCTACATGCTGATGCCGTCATCGCCTTACTAGGAATTTCGCTTGCGCTGCTAGTGCTTTCGGAAATTTCACCAGAAACTAAACGCCGAGTAAAAATCTTCTTTGCAATTACTTTAACGCAGGGCTTAGTTGGATATATCCAATATGTACTTGGTCTACCTGAACTTCTCGTGACTGTTCATGTGCTTGGATCAACTTTAGTTTGGATTGCCACTTGGAGAATTTGGTTATCAATTACAACAGCAGAGCGAAAATAGGAGCAATCAATGAGCCAGATGAACGGTTGGACTGAGTTAGATGATCAGGCAATCACCTACGCACGCGCGCTTGCAATGGATGCTGTTCAGAAAGTCGGTAATGGTCACCCAGGAACTGCAATGGCTTTGGCTCCGGTTGCGTATAACTTGTTTCAGCGCCATTTAGTCCATGATCCTGCAGACCCAAATTGGATTGGTCGCGATCGCTTCATTCTCTCTTGCGGCCACTCATCAATAACGCTTTACACTCAACTTTTTTACAGTGGCTATGGCTTAGAGATGGCCGATTTATAGTCATTTAGAACGTGGAATTCGTTAACTCCAGGTCATCCTGAATTTGGCCACACTGCAGGTGTTGAAATGACAACCGGGCCACTTGGTCAAGGCGTGGCAACTGCAGTTGGAATGGCTATGGCGGCTCGCTTTGAACGTGGCTTATTTGATCCAACTACAGCCTCAGGTAAATCTTTATTTGATCACACTATTTGGGTTATTTGTTCCGATGGAGATTTAGAAGAAGGCGTTAGCGCCGAAGCTTCTTCTTTAGCTGGAACTCAAGAGCTGGGAAATTTAGTAGTGATCTACGATGACAATCGAATTTCGATTGAAGGCGATACTCATAACGCATTTACCGAAGATGTATCTGCTCGCTACCGTGCTTATGGTTGGCAAGTAATCGAAGTGCCTGCGGCGGCTGACGGTCGCATTGATTTGCCTGCAGTAGATGCGGCGATGATCTCGGCTAAGGCAGAACTCACTAAACCAACTTTAATTCGCATGCACTCAGTTATTGCGTGGCCAGCTCCAAAAGCTAAAGGAACTGCCGGTTCACATGGTTCAGCTCTAGGCGCAGAAGAAATTGCCGAAACGAAAAAGGTTTTGGGATTAAACCCAGATGAGCACTTTGCCTTACCTGCTGATGTATTCGCGCACGTGCGCAAAGTTAAAGAACGTGGTGCCCAAGCTCGAAAAGAATGGGATGCACGTTTGGCAAGTTGGCAATCAAGCAATCCAAATGAAGCCGCACTACTTAAGCGTTTGCAAAATAAGGAACTTCCAGCAGGCTGGGATTCTGAACTTCCAGTATTCGAGGCAGGTACACAGTTAGCAACCCGCGCCGCTTCTGGAAAAGCAATAAACGCACTTGCTAAGAAAATGCCTGAACTTTGGGGTGGGTCAGCCGATTTAGCTGGCAGCAATAACACTGATATCGATGGCGGTGGCTCTTTCTTGCCTGCAACCAGCGAAATTAAAAACGCTAACCCTTATGGTCGTATTGTGCACTTTGGTATCCGCGAGCACGCAATGGGCTCGATACTAAATGGCGCAGCACTCCATGGCTTGAGTCGTTCCTTCGGCGGCACCTTCTTAGTCTTTAGTGATTACATGCGCCCTGCAGTTCGTTTAGCTGCACTTATGAATATCCCAAGCACTTTCGTTTGGACACACGATTCAATCGGCGTTGGCGAAGATGGTCCAACTCATCAGCCAATCGAACATTTCGCGGCGCTTCGTGCAATTCCAAATCTTGATGTCATCCGACCAGGAGATGCAAATGAAGTTAGCGCTGCATGGCGGGAAATCATTTCTCGCCGCTCCCCTGCTGCAATTATTTTGTCCCGTCAAAATTTGCCGGTAGTCGATCGCACTACTCATGCCTCCGCTAACGAGGTTGCAAAAGGTGCTTACATTCTTAAAGCCGCCAGTGGCAAAGCTAAAGTGACGCTAATTGCTACGGGCTCTGAAGTTTCACTCGCACTCGATGTCGCAGCTGCTCTCGAAGCTAAATCAATCTCAACTGCAGTTGTTAGTGCGCCATGTCTGGAATGGTTTGATGCCCAACCTGCGGGCTACCGCACTTTAGTTCTGCCTAATGATTCTTTAAAGGTAAGTATCGAGGCGGGTATTTCACAGGGGTGGCATCGATATGTAGGTAGCGAAGGTTTGACGATCTCGCTTGAACATTATGGTGCATCTGCGTCAGCACCAGTTTTGTTCAAAGAATTTGGTTTTAGTGTCGAAGCGATTGTTCCGCAGATTGAGGCAGCTCTGTAATGCAGATTTCAGACCTTGCTAAAGCTGGCTGCTCGGTTTGGCTAGATGATCTATCACGAGCAAAGTTGACAGGTACTGATTCTCATTCTTTGCCACCACGCATTAAAAATTCTGGCGTCGTGGGCGTCACTACAAATCCGGCAATTTTCAAAGCCGCAATCTCAAATGCGACTGAATATTCCGACGATATAGCAACTCTCAAAGGTAAGTCCGTTGAAGAAGTAATTACCAAACTAACTACTGATGACGTTCGTCAGGCTTGTGATCTATTCACTGAGATATTTAGATCTTCTAACGGTACAGATGGTCGCGTAAGCATTGAAGTAGATCCACGCTCAGCTCATGACACAGCCGCCACTGTGCAGGAAGGAAAAGCACTTTGGCAAATGATTGGTCGCCCTAATGTGCTTATAAAGGTTCCAGCAACTCTGGCCGGTCTTCCTGCAATAACTGAATTAATTGGGGCGGGTATAAGCGTGAACGTAACCCTGATTTTTTCAATTGAACGTTACCTGCAAGTGGCTGAGGCTTACATTGCTGGCGTAGAAATCGCCGCAAAGAACGGTGTCGATTTAACAAAAGTCCATAGCGTTGCTTCATTTTTCATTAGTCGGCTGGATTCTGCGATTGATCCAATTTTAAAAGCTGACGGCGGGATACTTGCGCATTCACTTCTAGGAGCCGCTGCAATTGCAAATGCACATTTAGCATATGAACAATTTGAAAAAACTTTCGCTTCTAGCCGATGGCAGAAGTTAACGTCACAAGGGGCAAATCTTCAACGCCCTCTCTGGGCATCAACTGGAGTTAAAGATCCAACTTACGATGACACTAGATATGTTCTTGAATTGGTCGCACCGAACACTGTCAACACAATGCCACAAAGCACTCTCGACGCGGTAATTAGTCACGGAATTTTCAAAGGTAACACAATTGCTGGCAAGTATGATGAAGCGCGCATTGTTTTCCAGCAGCTTGCTGAACTAGGAATATCCATCGACAAAGTCACCGCTGACCTAGAGATAGATGGTGTTAACAAATTTGCTGATGCTTGGAATGAACTCCTGGCCAGCGTTAAAGGAGCAATGTCTTAATGTTGAAAATAACTGGCAAGAAAATTAACACTATCGATCGCGATAGCTCGCTCTACCAAAAAATAGCAGCAGTTAATCCTCGGTTAGCCGCAAAAGATGCCACCATTTGGGGCACAGCTGCTGAGGCTGAAGCGAGCATTCGCCTTAACTGGATAGATGCCCCGGAAAGCTCACGCGAACTTTTGCCACAACTAGATGCAATAAGCGCGAAGTTCCGCAACCACACCCGAGTAGTTCTGTGCGGCATGGGTGGATCTTCTTTAGCGCCCGAGGTAATTGCAGCAACGTACCGTAAAGAATTATTTGTGCTTGATTCAACTGATCCGGTTTACATTCATCATGCGCTGGCTGGAGATTTGGGCAGCACAGTTGTTGTAGTTGGCTCAAAGTCGGGCTCGACAATTGAGACTGCCTCGCAACGCGCATTATTCGCTGAAGCATTTCGCACACTTGATCTAGATCCCGTAGAACACATGGTTATCGTGACTGACCCTGGTTCACCCCTAGATAAGAGCGCCCGCGCTGATGGTTATACGGTTGTAAATGCTGATCCAAATGTTGGTGGACGCTTTAGCGCTCTGACCGCTTTCGGTTTGGTGCCAGCGGCATTAATTGGTGTTGATGCTTCAGTTCTACTAGATGTTGCCTCTGATGCTAAAGCGCAGATCATTTCATCCGATATTGCTATCGATATCGCTTACCTAATCAGCAGTGCTGGACAGTATTTAACTTATTGCGATTCAGCCGCGGCACCTGGTTTATCTGACTGGATTGAACAATTAGTAGCCGAGTCGACTGGCAAAAATGAAGTGGGTCGTCTACCTGTTGTGATTGAGAGCCCAACAGCTGCAGCTGGCGGCGAAGCGTTTAGCATTTCATTTAGCGGAGATGCAGATTTAGTAATCACTGGCGAACTCGGCGAGCAGTTCTTTCTTTGGGAATGGGTAACTGCCTTAGTTGGTGCAGCTCTTGAAATCGATCCATTTAATCAGCCGAATGTAACCGAGGCAAAAGAAGCGACCAGCGCACTTCTAACTGAGTGGAATGGCGTGCTTCCAGAATTCACAGCCGATGCAGTTGATGGCGCCGTTGAAATTTTTGGTACAGGTTCAGACTTAACAACTGCACTTCGTAACTTCCTTAATGAAATACCAGATGGTGGTTATGTGGCAGTTATGGCCTACCTTGATCGCAGCGGTGATCGCGATCTGGCAAAGTTGCGCGAGATAATTGCCCGTAAATCCAACCGCCCAGTTACTTTTGGCTGGGGACCACGTTTCTTGCATTCAACCGGACAGTTTCATAAAGGTGGCCAGCAAAACGGTGCGTTCCTACAAATTACTGGCATCACAAACGGCGATGTAGTTATTCCTGGACAGAGTTACGGTTTTAAAACTCTGATCATGGCTCAAGCACTTGGTGACTTACGCGCCCTAGCGAAAAGAAAATACCCGCTACTGCGATTACATTTAAGTGATCGAAGTGCGGGTATTACTCAACTTCTCAAAGCCGCCGAAGCGCTTTAATTATTCGTCATCATCTCCATGAAGCTTGCGCAAAGCATCTTCTAGGATTTTTTCGCCTTCAGCTGCGCTGCGACGTTCTTTAACGTAAGCCAAGTGAGTCTTGTATGGCTCGTTCTTAATTGCTGAAGGTGGATTGTTTTTATCCAGACCTGCTGGCAAACCACACTTTGGGCAATCCCATTCAGCCGGAATCTCAACGCCTTCGCCTTTAGCAAAAGATGGCTTTACTTCATGGCCCTTACCGCACCAATATGAAACGTAAAAGCGCTCAATCGATTCGCCGCGTTCGGCTTCGCCCATTGGGCCAGCACCAACACGACTTCCGCGAATTGCACTACCCATTTGAGCTCCTTTGAAGAATTGAAAAAATTAAATTAAGCAGACTTTAAAACAAGACTTAGCGCAACTACGCCTGAGAACCAGAGTCCGCCAACCACAATTGTGATGCGATCTAGATTCTTCTCAACTACCGAAGATCCGCCGAAGTTTGAAGAAACGCCACCACCGAAAAGATCGGAAAGTCCGCTGCCTTTACCCTTGTGAAGTAAAACCAAGAGAATCATCAGCACGCTAGTGATGATCAGAATGATTGAAAGTGCGAGCTTCACGAATAGTTCTCCAACTTCGGTGGTGAGGTAAGGGCGTTATTCTACTTGACCAACAGCGCAAGAGAGCAATTCAGCAACAATTTAAGCGCGATTTAGTCGTTCTTTTAGGCTATTCCCCGCGGTGATAGCGGGCGATCTTGGCCAATTCTTCTGGATCTAGGCTGGCGCCGCCGATAAGTGCGCCATCTACATCGTCCTTTTTCATGATCTCTGCAATATTTGCAGACTTAACCGAGCCACCGTAAAGAATGCGCATGTTCTCGGCAATCTCAGGTGAACCAATCTTGGCAACTTCAGCGCGGATTGCGGCACATACTTCTTGTGCATCCTCTGGAGTTGCAGTCTTGCCGGTACCGATCGCCCAAACAGGTTCGTAGGCAATGACAATCTTCTTTAACTCTGGCTTAGTAAATCCGGTTAGACCCGCACGAACTTGAGCAAGTACATGATCAACATGTGTACCTGCTTCGCGGATCGCTAGTTCTTCACCACAGCAGAAAATCGGAGTTAACTCATTTGCTAAAGCTGCCTTGATCTTCTTGTTAACGATCGCGTCGCTTTCATTGTGAATTGCACGGCGCTCAGAGTGGCCGATCACTACAAAAGTGCAACCAAGCTTTGCCAACATTGAACCGCTGATATCGCCGGT
>JACCDP010722361.1_pt1 | contig 12669 bp, 12 predicted proteins | sample 7445841 | NCBI WGS metagenome assembly JACCDP01 (sample SAMN15323441, study PRJNA562643) | freshwater metagenome | isolation source: river surface water | place: USA:Blue River Watershed | collected 2017-08-17
CTTCGGCGTAACCATTTGTCGTTCCCACCGCCGGTGAAGCCATAATTGAAACTCCCGCGAGTGTCCCCAAAATGATTTCTTTCCAACTAATGCGATTCATCATTCATCTCCTTTGCTAAGGTGCTAGTGTACTCGCATAATCTACCTACCAATTGACGCCACGGTAATCCCTCAATGTTGGAGAAGGATGTGTGGTTGCGTTAACCAGAATGGTTACATAATCCCCTTCCTGCCAACCTATCTGATGGGTTAGACGATGGGGGATGGGAAAGGTAAACGAGTTTCTAGGAAGCGCTGTTCTTGTAACGGTAGGGGATTCCTGCCTGGGTGTGACCCAGGCAGGACGTGATAACCGGTCTACGGCAAGAGATACGGATTCTGCGCTCGGGCGTGAGTTGAGACTTCCACGAGGGCAGCAGGTTCTGTACCCAGCCATTGTAGACCAGCGGAATCGGCAGGATGCCTTGTCCACCCATACCCGCGTTGCCCGTGATGGTGGCATCCTTTGCTGTACTACTATTCGCCGTCAGCAAAATGTGTCCCACCACCTTGGCATCAGCGGGATTGCCGTCATCGTCGGGATCTGGATCCACGATGAGCATCGTATTGGAGAAGTTGCTAGAGACATAGGCGTAATAGCCACCCCCCTTCTTGGCGCCATACTGCACACCGTGGCACCCGGGATCACAGCCCAACATCGCCACAACGGTGTCAGTCGTGGCTAGCCCAGGCCGGGTATCCACCACTGTAATGGTTCCGGTCAAGGTATTGGCCGTTACCATGTTCTTTCCGTTCGGGGACACCGGTGTCGGAATCGGCAAGACACCGATCGGCCCGGTGATATCGCCATTGATTGGATTATAGTCGGCGATCAAATTAATCGTCTTGATCACTGCATGGCTATGCATATCGATGACTGTCATAGTGCTATCGCACATCTTGAAAGAACGTACGCGGGAGAACCGGCAGCTGATATTCAACATGAAGAATAATCAAGAGCACGCGGACCAAACTTCGCCAGATCCCCATTGTGATGAATTTGCGCGCATCAGTCACGACTGGAAGAGAGAGCAGGAGCGGATTGGTCACGGTGATGAGACGTTCACAGAAGGCGACATCTTCCAAAATCGGCTGATTCGGAAACCCGCCAAGTTTCTCGAACAATGGTCGCCGAACAAACAGGGCTTGATCTCCATAAATGATTCGGCTGCGAGTGCAGCGGAAGTTATCCAAAAACGAAATGAATCGAAGCCGCCAGTCGTCTCCGGAGAACTGATGCATGAAGCCGCCGGCCTGAATAGTCTGATCGGTTTCCATCTCATTGAGTCGTTGGAGTGCACCCACCGGCAAGACCGTATCGGCATGGAGAAAGAGCAACCACTCTCCCCGTGCCTGCTTGGCCCCGACATTCATCTGTGAGGCGCGACCCTTGGGCGCCGTCAGAACAACATGTGAAGCGTGAAGCGTATATCGTGAAGCGCCTGGCGAACGACGAGACACGAGCGACAACCAGCCGTCATCGCCGGTCCGATCAGCAAACCCAAATGATTCGGCGATCGCGCGTGTCCGGTCGGTGCTGCCGCCATCGACGAGGATCGTCTCAAACTCTCCTGGCTGTGCGAGCAACGCCTGGAGTGTGCCAGGCAAGATCTTCTCTTCGTTGTAGGCAGGAATGATGACGCTGATCATGCTGCACACCAGTCAGGCAAGAATGTCCGAACATCCTGGGCCCAAGCCGTGGCATCTTCGTCGATGCTGTCGAAGAGATCGCAGAGGGTGAATACCATATCATCGGTCAACGCGAGGTATCGGTGCGCCCGTTGCTCAAGATTCTTCACATCGGTCTCACCTCGCGCGATCGCCTGCTCGATCTGGCGTCGACCGAAACCATGATGTGATTCCTCTTGGCGAAGCAGAATGCGGCGTAGCCGCCCGAACGGAGCCGCCCGTTTCACCAACCCTTGTTCGATACGTGTGAGGATGGCTTCGCCCAAGCCTTCGAGGACGACTTGCTCGGCAAGGAACGTCTCTGTGAGATCGCGGCGGGCCAGAGCATCGTTCACAATCCGACGATACTCTTCCAAGGCAGGAAGGAATGGGACATCGCGCAGATGTTTCGGGGCCAGCCAGGCGATCGCCCCCTGAAAGACTACGGCGTGCATCGCCTCCTGTTTGGCCTGGCTGAGGAGAAATCGGCGTGTTCCGGCATCTTCGGACAATGCCGCTTGGGATTTTGCACAATCATGGGCCATCCGCTCGCCATACTCCAGAAAGGTCAACAGTCGCGCAATCGGCATTTTCTCGTCAGGACGGACCCACATGGTTCTGCTCCTTCGGCGATATTCCGTTGAGGTTCCAGTCGTACTCGAGGTACTCGATGCGATAGTCCGATTGCAGGAGGTCCTGAAGCAGTTCAGGATCGTTCACGTATCGGGCAATGTAGGCCAGCACTGACCCGGCCGCTTGCGTGAAATCCTGGTCAAACCATTTGAAGATCATGGAGAGCGACGCCACTTTCTTCACACGGTCAAAACGATTCCGTGCCGGGTCGTTGATAAACTCCCTAGCGACACGATCCAGCTGCAGTTCAAGCTGATCCGGCTCATACGTCCAAGCCTGAAGCTTTGGACAAGATAGCGATGCGCAGACGATGGCAAAGTGGATCCGCGGTTCATGGAACTGCGCAATCAACACCGTTCGTTCCAGATCATAGAGATTGATCGTTTCTCCACCGACACGATAGTCCCGGCCGATAAAATAGCGATACCGTCCCCAATAGCTCATGGGTGAGTACTCATCAAGGATGCCTTTGATTGCGAAGGCGTTATAGGCATTGATCCAGAAAGCCAGTCGTGCAGTCTGTGTTGTGAGCGCATTGGGGTCTACTCGGTCGAGCTGCTCGAGATATCTCGGTAGCCGCGCATCCGACTGGATGCCAGGATAATCGACGCTCCCATCTTGAACATAGGCTTGTACCACATCATGAAACGCCTTGTGTGAGAACTCTTCTGACGGAATCGGATTGAGCGGTGTAAAGGATGTTGGAACCGTGGAGCATCCTGCGAGGACGATCGCGAGGCTCACGGTGACGCACTTCATGAAACCTTTCGCCTTCGTCACCACGACACGGGGGTTTGCCAGGCGGCAATAGGATGCCGCAACACCGATCCGATCACGCGACCGTCAAGCCTGTTACAGGACGATCGATCCGAACAAGATTGAATGGCTTGTCGATCAAACCGCGCAAGAATCTCGCTCAGCGAAGACTCGAGAAGATTGCCGGCCTCAGGGAGTGATAAGCAAGGGGAGACATGACCCGATGCATCGATGGCGATGCTATACCGTCCAGCGTCGCAGGGCTTTAATGGCTCACCAGCGAGCCAGGCTACATTGTCCTTCGCGTATTGTCGCAAATAGCCAGGCGGGAGAACCTTCTCTTTCAGCAGCCCCTCGAACACGGCGCGTGCCCGTTCACGTTCATACATCAAGAAGGGTTCTTGCTTTCCGTACAGTCCGACGTCCCAATGATACGCGCCCACAACCGGTAAGAAGCCCCGCTCTTGAGCTAACCGAACGACCTGGGTGACTTCCTGACGATTGATTTCACTGACGATACAGGTCAGAAACTTGGGATGACGATAACCTTCCAGTAGGTCGAGACCAGCAAGCACCTGATCAAGTTGATCGGCTCCGCGGATACGTGCATAGTTGATCGGGTCAAGCGTATCCAGACTAATTGAAAGAGACACTTTGAGCATGTTGAATGCTTCGACCAGATTGGAGGTTAATCTGGTCCCGTTTGTAATGAGCGTAATGTGAAACCCAATCTGAACCAAATCTTGAAGAATTGGCACCAAGTCCTTTCGAAGTAAGGGTTCCCCGCCCTGTAGAAACACGAACCGAAGGCCTTCTCTATAGAGTCGTGTAAAGACTTGCCGAATCTCATCCCGCGACAGTTCATAGCGACCAGCGTTCAAGGGAAGATTGCAGTAGCCACAAGAGGAGTTACAGCGAAGGCACACCTGAAAAATCGCAAGCAGCGGTCGCTGAAAGATAAGATTGGTCAACCCACCCCATACGGCTTGGTGGAGACCCGGTGTCCTGCCCTCAAACGTCGCAGATTGGCTATCGTGATCATGAAGTTTTTGCCTAGTTCGTTCAATCCGTATCAGCATACGCCACGCTGGATATACTATGCCCAGATCTGTACAGTCGTTGACAGTTTTTTACCGCTCTGACATGCCGTCTCTAGTAACCATTCCAGCAAACTTTGTAACACTTTGAAATTGGTAGTTCATGGGTTTTATAGCTCCGGCATGTGCCTTGCTGAGAACTTCCCGGCCAAGACGGTTTCTTCCACAGGAGGTTCATCATGAAGAAAGATCATCAGAAAATCCACCTCGTGACGATCGGAGGACTGACCGCAATCTTGTTGGCTGCACCGTCCTTCATTATGGCCGGCCAAAAGCATGAGCAGAAGTCAGATATCGCTGCACCTTCATCTCCTACCGAAAGTCATTCCCCTGCCGTGACGCACCATTCCAGCAATAAGCCTGGCCCTGCCTGGAGGACAATCGGAGGGACTGTCAAGCACATGAAAGATACGGTCTACACGATCGAAGATTATGAAGGAAACCAGGTTCAACTTTTTGTGAGTCGAGAGACCAAGCAGCTGGGAGGTCGCAAGAAAGTTGGTGATCATGTTCGTGCCGAAATCACTCACAGCGGTTTTGCCAATTCGATCCAGTGATCGCTTCATGCGCAGCCCGCATCAATCGACGCGGGCTGTGTTGCCCCTGGGTGTTTAGTCGGATACTCGTTCTATTTCTTATAGCCGTTCACAGTAATTTCCTGCAGTGTTAACATGGGTCTCTAAGTACGCAGATTGATCACATGTAGTGAGCACGAGATGCTCTCTTGCATTCAGACCTGGCCCCTATATCCTCCCAACGCGTCCGCAACTGCCACTTTCACTCGTTCCCGAGCGCGGTGTAATCGTACATAGAAGTTCGTTTCAGAAATTTTCAGTTGGGTACAAACCTCTTTGGTTTTTGCTCCATGCACATCGTGTAGAACCAGGACTTCCTTCTGAAGTGTGGGCAGAGTCTCGATCGCATGCCACATACAGGCTGTAGCCTGCCTTGATGCTAACAGTTTCTCTGGAGTCCGGTTGTCCCAAAGATGATGGGCGAACGCCGTGAGCCCGGACCACTCCCTGTGTGCTCTGGAATGAGATGGGTCGTGTTCGCCACTCCAGTTAGCGATTTCCAATTCGAAGTCTGAAAAGACTTGCTGACGTTTCTCTCGGACGCCTCGATCCTTAGCCTTGTGGATGAGAATCGCACAGATCCACGCATAGAGGGACGACCGGCCTTCGAACCGATACAGCCCGTTCATGACCGCCATCCAGGTCTCCTGTACAACTTCCTCTGCCGTTGCTCGATTGGCGACATAGCTCTTGGCCATTCGGATCAGCGTTTCCTGATGGTGGGTGACGAGGGCTTCAAATGCCGCTTCTTCGCCCACCCGCAGTTGTGACACAAGCCGATCCTCATTGCTCATCACGCCTGATACCCTGCGCACGGTCGATATTCTGCCCTTCGATAGAGGAGGAGAAATCGAATCTGTATATTTGGTAGTGCCGGTACTCATACTCATCCTCCGGTCTAACACACGATTGACTACCCAGCATGTTCTCAGGGAATGATCAAAGAACCTTCACGAAATCATCATGTCTTTGTCACAAACTGATCGTGTTCCGGTGACATGGCCGTGTCATCACACCATGGCCCAGCAGAATACACGGCTTGTCCGCATGAGACTCTCGAATAGGATCAGGATGGGCGTATGCGCAATGTGGCCCGCAGGGTTTACCTGTGGGGCACGTATTCCGTCGCTGACGTAGCGATGGGCATGACACACGGCTGGGTCACGGCTAGGTGAAAGGAAAAGGTTGTCCCTTGATTGACGGTACTCTGAACCTCAATGGCACTTTCATGCAACTCCAGGATTCGTTTTGTGATTGCGAGCCCAAGCCCGGCTCCCCTAGTATCTTTCGGATGGGTTTTCCCGACTTGATAATACCGGTCGAAGACATGCGGCAGATCCTCCGGTGGAATACCGCAACCAGTATCTTCAACCCGTGTCATGATGTTCTGACCCATGAGGCTCAAAATCACCGTAATCCGACCCCCTTGTGGCGTATATCTGAGAGCATTCTCGAGAAGGTTTTCCAGAACACGTTCGATCAGTCCGATATCAGCTGAAACAAACGGGAGATTTTCCCCTAGCCTTGCCTGAAGCGTCACTTGTTTGGTTGCAACGCTCAACCGAAACTTTTGAACAACGTCCTGCACCAGTTCACTAAGCGAAAATGACTCGATGCGAGGTTTCATTTCCTGCGAGTTTAGTTTGGCAAGTTCGAACAGTTCCGCAATCAGTTCCCCTAGTCGTTGGCTCTGTGCGGTAGCGATTTCCAGATATCTCTGTCGCTCTTGAGAGGAGAGCGCGCCTTCCTTCAGCACCAAGGTTTCAAGATACCCCTGGAGACTGGTGACTGGCGTGCGAAGATCATGGGAGACGCTGGCGACCAATTCCCGTCGCATCTGATCGGTCTCTTTCAGCTCTTGCACTTGTTGGTGGATGAGATCGGCCATTTGCGAAAACATCATCTTCAGCTTATCAATTTCATCTCCTTGCCAGATTACAGATGGTCGAAGGTCGGATGGAGACGAGACGTGCGGCTGGGTTGAGAGTTCTGTATGTCTGAAGGTCTCCATCGCCAAGGCGAGGGAGTTAAGTCGTCGCGTCAAGAGCTTCAGGCAGAGCAGCCCGGCTAGGAGGGTAAAGACCAAAATGGCTCCCGCAGTCCATACGCTCAGTCTGAGAATATAACTCTCCTCAAGCATCTGCATGATTGAATCGAACTCTTCACCACCCAGAATGATGTACAGATAGCCCTGGATGGAGCCTCCTAACGTTTCAATAGGAAAGACCGAAAACACCTTCTTACGTGTGAGATCACGGGGGTCCTCTCCCAGAATTGGGAAGTCCACGGTACCAGACAGGAAACGCTCAAGTGGTTCGAGGGAGATGTGTTGTCGTGTGACCTTCCCTGGGGGAGCAGAAAAGGTCAGAATTGCGCCTTGAGGATCAAGCAGATACAGTTCAATACTAGGATTGATCACCATGAGCTCGTGAAAGATTTCCTTCAACACCTCATCATTGACTCGCCCCTCCTGCATCAGAACCTTTTCAGACACCATCCGTTCAGCCAAGGTCCGGTTCAGCTTCTGGGTGACTTCCTGGAAATACGACCGAGTGACATAGAGCGTGAGGAAAATGACGACGGCGGCGATCACACAAAAGAGCCCGAAGAGAACAGCCGCTAATTTTCCATACAACGTATTGAGCATACCGCTACCGTTCTGACCATTCTTCGGAAAAGCTGTAGCCGACTCCCCACACCGTTAAAATATATCGAGGACGACTGCTATCGTCCTCGATTTTAGCCCGCAGCCGATTGATGTGGGAATTCACGGTATGTTCATACCCTTCGTGTGAGTACCCCCAGACGGCGTCTAATAGTGTGGCACGGGTATAGACCTGGCCAGGGTGTTGGGCAAAGTGGAGCAAGAGATCAAACTCTTTGGCCGTCAACTCGATCGACCGACCGCGCAGCTGAACCTTTCGTTTATCGACTTCGATCACGAGGTCGCCCGCACGAATGGTCAGGGGTTTCCCGATAGGAGCCTGTGCGCGAAGCGCGTCCATACGTCGAAACAAGGCTTTCACTCGTGCGAGGAGCTCCAAAATGCTGAATGGCTTGGTGAGGTAGTCGTCTGCGCCGACTTCCAGGCCCAACACCCGATCCAATTCCGTCGATTTGGCCGTGAGCATCAGAACCAAACTATACTTCGATGCACCGCGTAGTTTTCGGCACAATTCCAATCCATTTATTCCAGGCAGCATCAGATCCAGAATCACCAAATCATACGACTTGGCCAGAGCTTGCTGAAGGCCTGCTAGACCGTCTTGAACCACATCAACTTCATACCCCGTATCGCAGAGATGGAGCTGCACCAGCTGGGCGATGTCGGGATCATCTTCAATTACAAGGATTGTACGAGGTGCCATGTCTTTCCCATCCTGTCCACCACCAATCAATCGACAACGACTTGACCAGCGCCAGTCTGAGCGCTCCAGTACTCGCACCGACTCGACCGTCCTCAGGCACTCAGAGGCCTCGCGTACGCGAGGTCTCTGAGTAGTCCTGAGACTAGCGACCTGATCTCGGCTACGGTTATCGCGCAACAAGGCCATTGGCCCCATTCGGGAGGCCAGAAACGCCAGTCCCGGGGGTCAATCGCCCATTGCCACGATCGACCCGAAAGACCTCGAGAGAATGGGATCCTGCATTGAGCACATACAAGAACCGACTGTTCTTGTTCAATGCCATGTCAATGGGACCAGCCCCGGTGGGAGTCGCCACAGCTTCCTGTAACGTTAACCTGCCAGCACGTCTCACGCGATAACTGGAAATGTTGTTACTGCCGGTATTACTGGCATACGCAAACTTTCCGTTCTTGGTCATCACGATCCAGCAAGCAGCCGTTTGGGTGGTAGGAACCGACCCACTCAGGACGGTCAATTGTCCATCGCGTAGGCTATACGAAGAGACGGCAGACCCATTCGGTGCGCCTCCAAAGGCTTCACTGACAACCAATACCCCTCGCCGAGTAAAGGAAAAGCCAAATGGGGTGGCGCCGTTGGAACGCTGCGAAACTGGCCCAGATGCCACACCGTCCTCGTCCACCGCATAGGTGTCGATCATCTGCGTCGCTTTTTCGGTCACAATCAGCGTATCTCCCGAGAGGTTGAAGGAGATTTGCGCCGGGGCGGTGTTGGCCCCACTGAGCGGTTGAATCGATCCAGCGATAGGTCTCAATTTGTTGTGGTGCGTCAGTTCGAACCCCGCAATGTTCCCCTGCCCACCTGCGTTCAATACATAGACATAATCCTCGTGCGTCGCAATACTGATCGGGCTGATCCCCCCGGAAGGCACTCGGTCCATTAGTCTAAGGTGACGACCGTTGATTTGAAACACCGAGATATCATTCGTACCAGGGTTCACGACCAGGAGAGCGTCGCCATCATCGCTGAAGGCTAGCGCGCCTTGATTGCCCAGTCCACCTCCTGACCCCTTCCCCCCTGTTGGAAACGATCCAGCAGGAACCAACGTGTCCCCATGCTGCCTGAAAGCCAAGACAGCATTGCCGTCTGTCTCATTCGACATCGTGTAGACCGTTGGCCATTGCCATTCCTCGTTGGCGAATACCGAGGTGGCCAACCATCCAGAAAGCGCAATTGCCGTGACCAGCGCACCCGTCATCAATCTGCGCATCATCCCATCCTCCTTGGTTTACCGATAATTTGCAAGAAATCCACCTTCCCACGATAGCGTGGCCATCTCACGCCGTTTTCGCGAAAGCATCACATTTTTGTCACGGAGTTGAGGATTGGGATGTCGGTCTCCAGACCTGTGGAGGACTCGATAGCCAGGAAACAGAAGGATGATGGAAATGTCTAGGATTCGACGACGGGTGTATTTGAACGCAGTTTGTTCAACGAACAGAGGGCCTAAAACGAGATCAAGGCATGTGCGTAGCCATTCCTAACGCGCTTTCATAAACACAATATCGCCGTAGTAGGCAGTGGCCTGCACTTTGGTGTTGTCCGTATCACTCATGATAGCTACGCCGTTGATCAGCGGCGGTTCTTCCCCGAATGCTTTTTTATAATCTTCGTAGATATTGCGCGACTCTTTGACCCATATGCCGAGGTTTTGAGGGCCGCTTTCCACGACCACCATTTTGACAAAATCTGTATAGGCGTTATCTATTATCTCGCCAACCGGGGCCTTCCGTTCCCAGACATAGTTGATCGCCCCGATTGGGATATCTCCAAACAGTACTTGACCCGCCTTATACTTGAGCTTCTTTCCAAAACTCACCCTATCCGGGTTGTATTCGAACGTGATGTAGAGGCGAGCTGGATAATCGTCGCCGTCTTTGCGCGTCGCATCGCTGTTCTTAAGAAGGTTGTCGGTTTTCCAACGCCAATGGACGATGGGAAATTCCTTGGGGTCGATCCTGACCTCCTTGGTCAAACCCGATGCGGACGCAGTGCTCGTGGCCTTGATGACGACGTGCTCACCATCTCGCACTAACTCGTAGGTCGTGAGTGCGGGGATTTTTTTGAAGGTCAAGGGCTTCCAGCCTTCCGGTAGACGTCCGCCTGGTTCGCTTGCAGAAAACTTTCCCACTTCAAGCACGGTCTCACTCTGTGCCCAGAGCCATGCCGGAATGATGAACAGCCACATGACAATAGCCATGCCTATCACCATCAGTCTTCTTACAGCCTCCCTCACCCGTTCATCCTCGTCTCATCCAGGCGAACAGCTTCGCCAGGAGGTTCTTCGTGCCTTGTGAGAAGTGCGCCTTGCGCCAAAGGTTGACGACTTTTTTGTTCGCCTCGGCCTGGGTGGGATAGGGATGAATCGTACTGGCAATTGCTTTCGCCCCTCCTGATTTCATGGCGACCGAAAACTCGCTGATCATGTCGCCGGCATGGCTTGCGACGATTGTGGCGCCAAGGATCTTGTCAGTCCCCTTTTGGATGTGAACCCGTGCAAACCCTTCCTCGTCTCCATCGAGAACTGCCCGATCGACTTCGTCGAGTTTATAGGTATAGGTTTCGACTTCGAGGCCCTTTTCCTTGGCATCCTTCTCGTACATGCCGACATGAGCAATTTCCGGATCGGTGAAGGTACACCATGGCATGTTCAAAGATTCGACAGTGGCGTACCCTAAGCCGAGCGGATGAGGAAAGAGGGCATTCTGAATGACGATTTGAGCCATTGCGTCGGCGGCATGCGTAAACTTGTACCGTGAGCAGATATCGCCTGCCGCGTAGATCATTGGATTCGTCGTCTGGAGCCTCGCAGTGACCTTGATTCCGTTCCGATCGTAGTCCACCCCCACAGCCTCCAGCCCAATCTCCTCTACGTTCGGTGTGCGTCCGACCCCGACAAGAATTTCGTCGACAGCCACATCGTACCGTTCACCGTGCGCATCGACGGTCATCCGCTTTCCCATCGGGGTGTTCTTGACCTTCAAATCCTTCCCGCAGCAGTACAGCGCGACTCCATCTCGGATCATCTGTTGTTCGACGATATCCGCGGCATCTCGATCCTCATTCGGCATGATGCCGTGTGCTGTCTCGATGAGATAGACCTGGCTCCCAAATCGAGCAAATGCCTGTGCCAGCTCACATCCGATGGGTCCGGCTCCGATTATGCCGATGCGTTGCGGCAATTCCGTCAGTGAAAAGACAGTTTCATTGGTGAGATAACCTGCTTTCAGAAGTCCAGGCGTATCTGGAACAGAGGCTCGTGCCCCGGTGCAGACCGCGGCTTTCACAAATGTCAGGATGCGATCGCCAGCAGAGCCACTCACTTGGATTGTATCGGCACCGAGAAAGCGTCCGGTTCCGATATAGACATCGACTCCAAGCTTGGTATAGCGATGGGCAGAATCATTTTGACTGATGCGTGCCCGCAGTCGTCGCATCCTTGCCATCACAGCGCCGAAATCGTATTGTACGCCTGGCGGGATGTGCAGGCCGAACTCTGAGGCTTTCCGCAAATCAGCCCACGCTCTTGCGGCTCGGATCATACCCTTGGATGGCACACACCCGACATTCAAACAGTCGCCACCCATCAGGTGCTTTTCGATCAAGGCGACTTTTGCGCCGAGACTTGCCGCCACGACTGCCGTAATCAAACCAGCAGTCCCTGCCCCGATCACCACAATGTTGTAACGACCGGTCGGTTCCGGGTTGACCCAGTCGGAAGGATGCACATTGGCGACAAGCTCTCGGTTGTATGCATCGTCAGGAAAGACCAGGTGGTGATCAGACTCAGTCATTCTGGCAATCCTTGGGAGAGGATGGATGATCAGAGGGTGTCGCCATGTTTCGTGTACCGTCACGCAGTGCCGTCATGAAGATTGAGCCCTGTATTTCTTGTAGAGCACCGGCACCAACGCAAGGAGTCCTAGTAGCCCAAAGGCTGCAATCACATTGGGTGATGCGATTTCTTTCAAGGAATTGATGGTACCCAGTTGTCGCCCCGCGTAGGCGTAGACGAAGGAGCCAGGAATGATCCCGATCGCCGTGGCTGCGACATACGTCCCGACGCGCACGCGTGTGAGCCCCGACACAAGGTTCACGACGAAAAAGGGGAACAAAGGAATCAGTCGCAGAGTCAATAGGTAGCTAAAGGCGTTCTTGGCGAATCCTTCTTGGAACGATCCCAGCCATTTCCCGAATTTCTGTTCCACTGTATCCCGTAGTACATATCGTGCGATGAGAAACGCCACAGTTGCTCCGGTTGTCGCTCCGATATTCACCAACACCGTTGCCAAGCCGGCCCCAAACAAGAAGCCCCCCGCCAATGTCAGGATGACCGCTCCTGGCAGCGACAACCCTGCCACCATTGCGTAGGCCCCGATAAAAATAGCCACTGCTGTCACAAAGTTTGAATCTGTGAATGCCAATAAGCTGGCTCTATTCTCTTTCAGCGCGGTTAGTGATAAGAACTGTCCGAGA
>JACCDP010109797.1_pt1 | contig 12666 bp, 10 predicted proteins | sample 7445841 | NCBI WGS metagenome assembly JACCDP01 (sample SAMN15323441, study PRJNA562643) | freshwater metagenome | isolation source: river surface water | place: USA:Blue River Watershed | collected 2017-08-17
CAAAGATATAAAACAATGTTTAAACAACGAAATAAATAATTATAGCTATTTTTCAATCTATTTTCCCCTCATAATCTGCCTTTTATGATTTATCTTTGCCAAAATTTCAGATTATGAACCTGCATGAATATCAAGCAAAAGAGTTGCTTAAAAAGTACAATGTTCCTGTTCAAGAAGGTGTAGCCGTTGATAACGTTAAAGATGCTGTGGCTGCCTACCAAAAAATTGCAACAGAAACCAATAACAAATTTGCGGTTGTAAAAGCTCAAATTCACGCAGGTGGTCGTGGCAAGGGTAAGATAAATGGTTCTGAGCAAAGAGGTGTTGCTGTTGGTAAATCAGCAGAAGACATCGAAAACTTTGCAAAAAATATCCTTGGTGGCACTTTGGTGACCATTCAAACAGGCCCTGCTGGAAAAGTAGTGAGCAAAATCTTAGTGGCCCAAGATGTCTATTATGAAGGTCCTCAACCAACTAAAGAATTATACTTGTCTATCTTATTGGATCGTGCAAAAGGCATGAATGTAGTCATGTATAGCACAGAAGGTGGAATGGATATCGAAGAAGTTGCACACAATACGCCAGAAAAAATATTCAAAGAGTGGGTTCACCCAGGTGGCGGTTTACAAGGTTTCCAAGCAAGAAAGATTGCATTCAACTTAGGTTTAAGTGGAGATGCATTCAAAAGCTGCGTGAAATTTGTTACTAATTTATACAATGCATACGTTGGTTTAGACTGCGGTATGTTAGAGATCAATCCTCTTTTCAAAACTGCTGATGATAAAATCATTGCAGTAGATTGTAAAATGAATATTGACGATAGCGCATTAATGCGTCATCCAGATTTATTAGCAATGAGAGATGTAACCGAAGAAGATCCTACCGAAGTAGAAGCAGGTGAATTCAATTTAAACTTTGTTAAACTTGACGGTAACGTAGGCTGTATGGTGAACGGTGCTGGTTTAGCAATGGCAACAATGGATATGATTAAGTTAAGTGGTGGGGAACCAGCAAACTTTTTAGACGTTGGAGGTTCTGCAAATGCACAAACAGTGGAAGCTGGATTCAGAATTATCATGAAAGATCCTAATGTAAAAGCAATCTTAATCAATATTTTCGGCGGTATCGTTCGTTGTGACCGTGTTGCTGCTGGTGTCATTGAAGCATTCAATAAATTAGGCAATATCGATATTCCTATTATTGTACGTTTACAAGGTACCAATGCAGTAGAAGCAAAAAAATTAATTGATGAGAGTGGATTGAAAGTTCAATCTGCTATACAATTGAGTGAAGCGGCAGATTTGGTGAAGCAAGCTGTAGCTTAATAATTTTTTTAACCCCAACGAACTCGTTGGGGTTTTTTTTAATACATCACTTTTACTTCGGTTAATCCACTAAATGAATAGATATGCCCTGTGGCTAATTCTACACATTCAATGCGTATACGGCGTTTCTTAATTTTTTGAAAGCGCTTTCCTTTTTCTGTTTCAAATAAAGCCCCATCAGGCAAATGCGCCACAAATGCCATCCCCTCTTTTTTAACAACATCATATTTTCTCAAAACCAATAATAATGCAGTTTCGCCATTAGCAGTTGCTGCAGGGTTTAAGATTGTTTTTTTAAGTGATTTTTTGATATCGATTGGAAAAATATCTCTTTGAATAAAATCGGCTAATAATAAACTATATAAATATTTCCACTCCTTACCATGGGCATCTACCCTATTTTTATATTGCTCATAGCAAAGCAAATGACCCAGTTCGTGTAAAAGTGTAATTAGAAATTCATACTGATTTAAATTTCCATTAACTGAGATTTTATGGTTGGCGCCCATTCTAGGATGCCTATAATCCCCCAACACAGATTTTCTGGCCTTGGTCACTGTTAAGTGCAGTTTGTATTGATGAATCAAGGCTAAAACAGGCTCAAATGCACCTTCTGGCAAATAGGCTTTTAATGTATGCAGTGGGTGTTCAACTTTTGACAAACGATTTAATTTAAGCGTCTTTTTTGATTTTAGTCCAGCCAATTTCAATCCAAGTATACGAAAGATATAAGCCCATTGCAATCAATAAATTATAGATGCCAATGGGTGCTTTTTTTTGTGTTGCATACCATAATGCTGCCCCACCAAACACAATAAATTTAAGCATTGTACCCATCATTACAGATCGAACCATCACATTGGGTTTGCTAAGGTCTACTTGACTTAATCTTTTATAATTTATTAAGGCTATAAGAAACAAAATCCCATTTACAATTCTAATAAAATCGATATTGATAGAAACCAACACATTCATTTGCTGCAAGATTAGTGCCAAGGTTAATACTGCAAAGAACAATGCAAATGCCGGAAGAAACTTTTTTTGAAAATAGATTTTCATTTATTTTTTGATTTTTGCTGGGTGTCTCTAACAATTTTGAATAGTGAAAATACAATAAATAATGAAGGTAGTAGCCATAAAAAAAGGGGTGCTACTCTTTCCATTTTTTGATCTATATACTTACCTAAAAAGATCAGAAGCGTTAATCCAACTGCCCATTGGCTAGCAAGTCCTGCGAACTTCCCCCATTGTATTTGATTTGAATTGCTTTTCATTTGGAAACAATTAATCTAAAGAAGGTAAACTTTCTGGAAGTTGAAGTGGGATGGTATCTAATTGTTGAGGATTACCTTCTGATAAAACTTTTTTAATACCCTCGATGTATTGTTCCTTAAAGTGAACTGCTTGCTCTAAAGAATCGGTACGAATTTTGAGTAATTCTAATGCAGATCGACTTTCCTTGGTGCCATACCCTGGAATATAATATTTCAAAGGTGTAAATGCAATTAAAGCAATAGTCAATCCAACTAAAAACATGAATGCAATACTCAATCCCATATACACTGATTTTCTAGATAGCCTAAACGCAATAACCTCGTCATAGGTGTCATCGTTCGTCACAACTAGTCGATAAGTACTACTGCGTCTTTTAAAAGTATTGTTAATATCTAAGTTTGCCATAATCTTTAATCTGTATAAAGGTACAACCTTTGCTTTATTTAAACGGAATATGCTGTATTTTTAAGGTGCTTATTATCCTATGGCACAAAAAAATAGTTACCCTCAGTTCAAACGCATTATTTGCTTGATAGCAATAGCATCAATTTCCCTATGGGTAAGCCCAAGCTATGCCCAGGATACCACATCAATCTTGGATATTAATAATTCAAAAATTTTAAAAAAAGCAAACAAATTCTTAGATACCACCGAAAAAAAGATCAATAATTTTATCAATAAAAAAATCCAAAAATTTAGAGATAGTTTGAATAAAAAATCAGACAGATTTTTGGAAAAAAATGGATTAAATCAAATCGACAAGCTACTTCCTTATGAGCGCTTGTTAAATAAAAAATACACCCTTGGAAGACGAGCCTACCAAAACACGGTATCCCAATTTAATTACTTATTTTATGCAGAAATTGGGATAGACGAAATAATTCAAAAAGCAAGAGACCTTCATGAGGATGATTATACAGAATTACTTCCCTTCTATGATTATGACTTAAGTATAACAGCAAAGGAATCTATTGACTCAATTATTTTCAGATGCAACGCAAATATTGTTTTACATGATCTAAGAAGTAATTACGTAGATGATGCCTATTTAACATTGGCAAAAGCGTACTTATTTCATAAAAATTTTGATACTGCTGCAAGTATCTTACAATTTATAAATTACTCCTTTTTTGATAAAGAAGACGGGGCTGACCTACCCATTGGTAGTAATTTAAATCAACCCGGCAAATTCAGCATTGCATCTCCAGAAAATAATCGTATTTGGGAAAATAAAAATGTAAGAAATGAAAGTATGATCTGGCAAGCAAGAACATACTTTGAATCGGGTGAAATGAATGAAGGACTTAGTTTATTACAATTATTGAAAACAGATGCTGTCTTCCCAAAACGCTTACAACCTTTTTTGAATGAACAACTGGCTTATGGGTATTATTTATCTGGCATGAATGATAGTGCAGCAAACTACCTGATTAAAGGCTTAGACAATGCAAAAGATCCATTAACCAAAGCAAGATGGTCTTTTCTGATTGCGCAATTGTATGAAAAGGAACAAAAAATTGACCTAGCTTATAACTGGTTCAGAAAAGCTGGATCGATCGTATCCAACCCTATTATTGCAGTTTATGCAAGTATTTATATGGCTAGTATTGATGCAAATCGTGGAAAAAAATCATGGGAAAGTCTAGCCTATGATTTAGAGCGTATGATTAAGAAAGATAAGTACGCTGCTTTTGCAGATATTATCTATTATGAAATGGCACAACTTGCAATTCGAAACCAAGCGATATCAAAAGCAAATCAATGGCTTATTGCTTCTATTCAGAAAAATGAAAAAAATACTAAGCTTAAGCAAAAAACTTTAGTTCAATTAGGTGCAATTAATTATATAATAGATCAATTTTCGGTTGCTAAAATAGCCTATGAAAATTTAAACGACTTATTAAAAACTTTTCCAAATTATGATCAAATCACTTTAAGGAAAAAGTGGATAGACAAAATAGCGAACTTAAACGAATTGATTGCAAACGAAGATAGCTTACAAATGATTTATAATGCCCCAAAAATAGCGCAAGAAAGAATGGCTATGCAATGGCAAAAAAGGACTGCCCTTTTGAAGGCTCAAGAAAAGGATTTATTCAAAGACCCTAACAAGCAAAAAGCAGGATCTGTCAATTACAACAACCAAAATAATATTCCTGGCTATACATTTGGTAACGCATTTGTAAATACAACACCAAATAAAGAGGTGAAATCAGACTTCTACTTTGACAATCCTCAAAATGTAAGCATGGGGATAACGAACTATATCAAAAAATGGGGTGATCGTCCAAATGTTGACAACTGGCGAAGAAAAACAACGATACAATTAGCAAGAGCAAGCCAAGTAAATGCCAATATAGATAGCACACAAGCTTCTATGCAGTTAAATACAGCACAATTAGTGAATAAAAGTATCAAGTCAACAACTCAAGAGAAAGATAGTTCGAAGAAGCTTAGCATCCAATTGATTGAAACAGACACAGATTTGAAGCAATCCAAAATTAATTGGAATAATAATAGCTTATCTATCGCAAAAATATTTTTATACGAACTAAATGATTTTGAAAAAGCATTGCCAAGATACAAAGCAGTAATTCAAAATGATATTGAACCAGCTACGACTGAAAGTGCTTTACTCGATTTGGCAAGCCATTACTTGCATATTGGACAAATAACCACTTCGGATAGCCTTATAGCGCTTATCACAAAACAATTTCCAGAGGGTATTTATGTACAAAAGAAGAAAGCTAAAGAAAATCTAGATCGTATAGATAAAAATAGTGCTGAGGCATACAAAACAGCTTATTTTTTAGCACAAATTGGAGACTGGGATCAATTTGGCTCTCAAATGGAAGAAGCGCAAAAGCAATTCAAGGGTACAAAGTGGAATACCCCCTATCAGTTTTTAAGAGTTAAAATGTATGCTCAATTAGGTAAAGACAGCCTAGCAATTGAATTCTGTAACGAAATTATAGCACAAAATAAAAGTGAGTCCATTAAAGCAAAGGCTAAAAACATTATTACTGAGATTAATAACAGAAAAGCTACCGAAGCCTATCTTGCAGCTTTAGTCATAGTTAAGCCAACTAAATTGATCAATACAAATGAAGAAGCCATTGAACGAAACAAGTCAACTGCAATCAGCTTAAAGGATGATCGCAATATTAATAGTACTCCAAAAAATGACAGCGCCCTTTCAAAAAATATAATCAATCAAATTACGTTTACCAATGATAGCCTAGAACAACACTATATTGCTCTGCAAACCATGAATGTTTCTGCTGTATTCGTGAAAGAGATACAAAATGCAATTAAAGACTTCAATACAGAAACATTCAAACAACTCAATCTTGGAGTGACTTATGTTCAGTTTACAGACCAAAGTCATATTGTATGGATTGGGCCATTCACAAAAGCATCAGATGGTCTGGCCTATATCAATAAAGTGAAGCCTAGATTAAGTACAGAAATTATTTCCTTCATTGCTAAAAGACAATACGACTTAACTTTGATAGGAAAATCGAATATCGTTTTAATTACCAATCAGGAGCAATTAGATCAATATAAGCGTGATAAATCAAATTATTATTTTAAACCTTAAAAGGTAAGAAAGTGAATTCAGAAAATAAAACAACAGCAAAAGAGATTAAAAAAGGACCAAAGAATTGGGTTAAACTATTCTGGAAATATTACCTGATTTCAGCAGGTATCTTTTTGCTTTTTATACTCATGCTCAATTTTGGGTGGATTGGAGATATGCCCGATTTAGATGATATTGAAAACCCAACAGCTTCCTTGGCTAGTCAGGTTTATGCGCAAGATGGAACGCCCATGGGTAAGTTTTATTTAGAAGACAGAATTAGTGTTAAGTACAGAGATATTAGCCCCTACTTATTGCAAGCCCTTGTTGCAACAGAAGATAAACGATTTTATGACCACTACGGGATTGACGGCGAAGGCTTATTAAGAGCAGTTGCTTTTCTTGGTAGTCAAGGTGGTGCATCTACCATCACCATGCAGACTGCAAAAAATTTGTTTACGGATAATTGGGGGACAAAAAATAAACTCTTAAGAGTCATTCAAAAAATCAAAGAGAGTATAATTGCCATCAAACTAGAGCGCAACTTTACAAAACAAGAAATCATCACATTATATTTAAATACAGTACCTTTTAGTGAGAACCTTTTTGGGGTAAGTAATGCCTCTAGGTCTTTTTTCCAAAAGGAACCAGATCGTTTAACCATCGAAGAAGCTGCATTATTGATTGGAATGATCAATGCGCCTACTAAATACAATCCCAATAGGAATCCTAAATTAGCAATTGATAGAAGAAACTTGGTGTTGAATAGAATGGCTGGCGAAAAATACATCACCGAGGATCAAGCAACAGCATTAAAAGCTTTACCATTAGTGACTAATTTCAAAAAACTAGACGAAAATAATGGTCTAGGCCCCTACTTTAGAAGTTACCTTGGTGAGTACATGAAAAAGTGGTGTAAAGAACACAAGAAGAATAATGGGGATGCATATAATTTATACAGAGATGGATTGAAAATTTATACGACCATTAACCCTCGTATGCAATTGTATGCAGAGGAGGCGGTTGCAAGACATATGGCCTACTTGCAAAGAGAATTTAACAAACAATCCAATATTAAAACAGGTTCTGTATGGAAAGACTTTAGTAGCCAATTGGAATTAGCAGTTAAACAAACAGATCGCTGGAGGAATTTGAAACGTGATGATATGGAGGAAACAGAAATCAGAAAAACATTTGATGAAGTTTTACCAATGCGCGTTTTTGCATGGAATAAAAACAGGTTCATTGATACCATCATGACGCCAATGGACTCCTTAAAGTACCATAAACAAATGCTGCAAACTGGATTCTTAGCAGTAGACCCTTTCACTGGCGAAGTCAAAGCCTGGGTGGGTGGTATAGACTTTAAAACTTTTAAATATGACCACGTCAATATCAATACAAGAAGGCAAGTAGGTTCTACAATGAAACCTTTATTGTATTCATTAGCTATAGAAAAAGCAGGCTTCACGCCATTTAGTATTGTACAGGATCAACAACAAAATTTTGAAGGATATGGCATGGTACCTAATACTCCAAAATCTTGTACAGGACAAGCTATGCCAATGGCGCAAGCTTTGGCCGAATCTAGAAACTGCGCCACTGCTTATATCATGAAACAAATTAATGGGGATGGCAACGAAGCAGCGAAAGAATTGGTTGCTTATTTAAAAAAATCAAATATTCAAGCAGATATCCCTGCTTATCCTTCTATTGCTTTAGGTGCTTGTGAAGTATCCTTGTTTGAAATGGTGCAAGCTTACACCATGTTCCCAGGTGGTGGATACAATGCTCAGCCATTCTTCATCAATCGTATAGAAGATAAAAATGGAAATGTACTAGAGAGTTTCTCTCCACAAAGAAGAAAAGTAATTAGTGAATTAACGGCCTACTCAATGGTGAGTATGATGGAGGGCGTTATTTCAAAAGGTACAGGTAGAAGTATGTATTCATATGATATTGGAACGCAATCTGTAGCTGGAAAAACTGGAACTACCAATGATAATAGTGACTTATGGTTTATGGGCTACACACCACAAATACTTGCAGGAGCATGGGTGGGTGCAGACGATCGTTATATTCGATTTACAGATAATTATTTTGGACAAGGCGCTCATGGCTCCTTACCTATTTGGGCCTATTTTATGAATAAGGTTGCAAACGATCCAGCAAGTAATTTAGATAGAAACGCAAGCTTTGTAAGACCTGACAATTTAAGCACCGACTTTAATGTTAATTTTGTTGGTAAGGATTCCAGTATAGATTTAACTGTGCCGGATACCGATGCAGAAGGCATTGCAGCAGAATCAGATTACAGTTTGATCTCAAATAACGAACCAACAATTGAAACACCTGCAGTAAATAATGCTCCAGTCAATAAGTCCACATTGCCTAAAAAGCCAACATCAGAACCTAAACAAGCGACTACCCCTGCCAATAAACCAAAAGCAGTGATGCCTAAGAAACAGCAATAAATGTAGTTGGAAATTTGAAGAAGGATATGTAATTGATATTTCGAAATGACTAAATTAATGAACTCCTTTTAGTCTTTTGGTCGCAATGCATATTGCAATGTGAAATGATGGTAATTATTTCTTTGAAAAAAGCCTGTACCATATTGAAACTGTACCCTTTTATAAGGGAAACTAAAACCAGCACTCATTCCATTTAAACTATTGGGCTGATTAGGTATATTCAATTCGAATCTGCGTGCAAAATGATAACCAAGATCTATTTCAAAGCTTTGTCCGATATACAATTGTGAACCAACAACAAGGTGGTTAAAAACATTTTGAAGTGAACCTGGTTTTTGATAACCCTCTACATTGTAAAAATCGATATCATAGTAGTTGTCATTCCAAACAGATAATCGCTCTGCTGTCACCGAAAATTGCAAAGGTGCATTGGCTAATTTTTTAGACCAGCCAAGAATTAAATTCAATGGTAGCTCTTCCTTTTCTTGAAAATATTTTAACTGTGTACCTACATTTTGTAATAAAATACTCCATTGTGTCAATCCATTCGGTGTAAGATAACGCACCCCAACATCCATGGCAACGCCATTGGATCTGAAGGGACCATAGTTAGATTGTATGAATTTTATTTGTGTGCCAAAATGAAAATATTCCCGATATGTTTTTGCAATACCCACTTGAATCGAATATTCATTTGGATTAATAGATCCATATTCATTGCCCATGATATCCGTTTGTGCAATACTTCCATAATCCATATAGTGAACCCCCCATCCTACCACCCAATCTGATTTTAATTGATTGGCCCCGTTTAAGTCATATTGCTGAATACCCGCAAAATAAGGCTTCACACTTACTTGTAATTCCCCATCTAAATTGGTTGATAATAAAGCAGGCTGTGTCATTGCTAAACCTAGGTCATTCCCAATAGAGCTAATATTAAGCCCTCCTAAACTTGTTGCTTTAGCAGAGTATGGCAATTTTAAGAATTGATAAACTGCATTGCCTGCTGTGGTTTGTGCAAAAATAGGATTGCCCCCAATAAACCATCCGCTATTAAAATAGCAGGCAAATAAAAACCCTAGCCTGAAGATGAATTGAATCGAACGCATGCAACAAAGCTAGGGTTTGAAAATTAAAAATCAATTAAACAAGGGCTAAATCTAGCACCTGTTGCATATTTTTTACGTAATAGAACTTCACACCTTTAATAAATGCTTGGTCAATTTCATTCACATCTTTTTCGTTTTGCCAACAAAGAATAATTTCTTTCATGCCCGATCTTTTAGCTGCTAAGATTTTTTCTTTGATACCTCCTACCGGCAAAACCTGACCTCTTAGTGTAATCTCTCCAGTCATTGCTAAGAATGGCTTTACTTTCCTACCTGTATAGGCCGAACTTAAAGCAGTTAAAATGGTGATGCCCGCACTTGGACCATCCTTTGGCACTGCACCTTCTGGCACGTGCATATGAACAGACTTGGTATTAAATAGTGCAGGATCGACACCTATTTTTTTGGCGTTGGCTTGTAAATAAGTCATTGCAGTTGTCGCACTTTCTTTCATTACATTTCCTAAATTTCCAGTTAATTTTAATTCACCTTTCCCATCTGAAAGCAAGGTTTCAATAAATAGGATATCACCGCCTACATAAGTCCAAGCTAGCCCAACAGCTACCCCAGGCATATTTACAGTCTTATAAATTTCATTACTATACCTAGGCTGCCCTAAAATTTTTAGAAGGTCTAATTTACTTACAGTGGGTTTGATCTTGTGTTTATAAGCAATCTGTTTTGCTTGATAGCGCATGATCGAAGCCAATTGACGATCCAATTCACGTACACCACTTTCTCTAGTATAGTCCTCAATCACTTTTTCAAATACAATGTCTTGTATTTTGAAATTGTATTTCTCTAAACCATGTAATGATTTTTGTTTGGGAAACAAATGCCTTTTAGCAATTTCTACTTTTTCCTCTACAGCATAACCACTTAAATCTATAATTTCTAAACGATCCCTTAATGCAGGTTGAATTTGACTGATATCATTTGCAGTAGCAATAAATAAAGTCTTACTTAAATCATATTCAGATTCTAAGTAATTATCATAGAAACTGTGATTTTGTTCCGGATCCAATACTTCTAATAAAGCAGATGACGGATCGCCCCTTTGGTCTTTGCCTATTTTATCAATCTCATCCAATATCATCACAGGATTGGATGTTTTTACTTTACGAATGCTCTGGATAATTCTTCCAGGCATGGCACCAATATAAGTTTTACGATGCCCTCTGATTTCACTTTCATCATGAAGCCCACCCAAGCTAACTCGTGTATATTTTCTACCAATCGCATGTGCGATGGACCTGCCTAAAGATGTTTTACCAATACCTGGAGGGCCTAAGAAACAAAGGATCGGGCTCTTCATATCTCCCTTCAATTTCAAAACTGCTAAATATTCTAGAATACGATTTTTGATTTTTCCCATTCCATAGTGGTCATCATCTAATACTTTTTTTGCATGCTTCAAATCATAGTTATCATCGGTATACTCATCCCAAGGAAGGTCTAATAATAAATCTAGGTGATTGTAGACCACAGAATAGTCAGGCGTACTTGGATGCATACGCTCTAATTTTTCTAATCCATTCTGAAATAATTTCTTTGCAGCTTCAGGCCATTTCTTGCCCTCTGCCTTCTTTTTCATTTCAGCCACTTCACGTTCATTAGGATCACCCCCTAACTCGTCTTTGATACTCTTAAGTTGTTGCTGTAAAAAATAATCTCTTTGTTGCTTGTCAATTTCTGTTCTAGTCTTATTGGCAACTTTATTTTTAAGCTCCACAAATTGTAGTTCTTTCTGCAAGTACTCCACTAATTTTTCGGCTTTTTCCTTGACGCCATTAATTTCTAATAAGCCTTGCTTTTCTTGTAAATCAATATTTAGATTGCTTCCAACAAAATTGACTAAGAAAATAGGGCTTTCGATATTTTTTAAAATCATGGTCGCCTCGGAAGGGAAATTAGGAGACAATTGAATGATCTGTGCTGCTAAATCTTTAATAGTAGACAATAATGCTTCAAAATGTTTATCGTCTTTTTGTACAGGTGTATCTTCTATTAATTTTACTTTCCCTTTAAAAAATGGGTCCTCTTCTACCATCTCCAATAACTCAAAACGCTTTTTACCTTGAATGATAATGGTGGTGCCACCATCTTGCATCTTGATCATTTTAATAATCTTAGCCACTGTTCCAATCACACATAAATCATTGGGATTAGGGTCTTCAATATTTCCATCTTTTTGTGCCAACACACCCACTAATTTATCTTTAGCATAAGCCGCTTTCACTGCTTGAATGCTTTTATCTCTTCCCACAGTAATTGGAATGACTACCCCAGGAAACAAAACAGTGTTTCTTAAAGGCAGAATTGGAATCATTTCTTCAATCACAATTGCAGGTTCATTTTCCATATCCTGCTCATTAAAAGTGAACAAAGGAATGAACTCGTTGTCTTCTTCTGTTTTAAATAAAAATTGTTTGTCCAATGTTTTAAGTTTTATAATTCTAGTCAAAATGACATAAGCCTTTGTTGATCAATCGGCTATTTATGTCTGCTTATATATAGGCAATATTGATGCCAAAAGGTATCAAATGTAAGAAACAGCCTTGAGTTAGGCATAAAAAAAAATCCTTTCCGAAATTTCGGAAAGGACCTTCTTGCAAGAAGTTATATAAAAACTTCTAGGACTACTTAGTAGCAGCAGAATCAGTAGCAGTTGAATCAGTTGCAACAGCAGCAGAATCAACAGCAACAGCAGCTGTATCAACAGTTGCAGCAGCAGAATCAGTTGTAGCTTCAGTAGAAGCACCACCACATGCAGTTAAAGCAGCGATAGCGAAGATTGCGAATACTTTTTTCATTTTTAATGTTTTAAGTTTAGTATAAAAAATACGAGAGCGAAGATAGGTTTTAACGAAACATTCACCAAATTTTAACTAATTAATTTC
>JACCDP010376642.1_pt1 | contig 12666 bp, 11 predicted proteins | sample 7445841 | NCBI WGS metagenome assembly JACCDP01 (sample SAMN15323441, study PRJNA562643) | freshwater metagenome | isolation source: river surface water | place: USA:Blue River Watershed | collected 2017-08-17
CCATGCACGTTCGTAAAGGTTTTTGATCGATACAAGATCCGCATTGATAACTGTCAGCGGTTCTGTCTGGTATTCCGTTGCCACTCCATCCGCTTTGTCCAGTGTGTGAGTGTCTGAAACGTCATAAGCGTAGTGCAGATATGCCCGTTTCCAAGCCTCATCCATATTGTACGACCATTCGTTTTCTTGTCTGTCTTGTAGATTAAGTGTTGTACGGATTGCTGTTCCTGGCGAATTAGCCCAGAACGATTCGTCCTCTATGAATAGTGTGCCATCTATGATCCGGTATTCAGCATTCAGCCAGTCACAAACAAAGTCAATCATTCCACCAAGTGTGGCAAGCTGTCCGTCTGATGCTGTTGGATAGCCCTTATTGAAGGATTGGCTAATTGTAGAAATAAGATAATCGAAAATAGACTGCTTTTCCTTTAAAAGCGGAACAGGCAAACACGTAGCGTCTAATTGGAACAGTGATGAACTGAATGAAAGGTTAATATCCGGATGCTGTAAACCTTGTGTGATCAGTGATCTCCAAGTATTGCCTTTCAGGTTGTTTCTTATTGCTGGAATGATCAGTTCAATTACCTGTGTAATCAGGTTGATCAGTGTAACAATGAGCAATGCCACATACACAGCACGTGCTGCTGTCTTTAAAGCTATTTCAAGAATGTCGCCAAACTTAACAGAAGGTGGAGCATCTGGCGTTATGGCTCTGATCAGTTCTGCCGATGCTTCAGCTAGTTCCTTTACTGCTGTGATCAGTTCCTTTGTTAATGTATAGGTAGTAATTGAAAGCATAATAAGCATTTCAACTTGATTATCCTTAACGATAACGTATGGAACGGTGAATGCACCGTCGATTGAATTGTTTCTGTTGATTACTTCAAATGACAGTCCATCTGCTAAAGGCTTGAACCAATCAACAGCTTTCCGTCTTTTTATATGCACCTCAATGTCCGATGTTCTGAACGTAGGATTGTCTGTCAGATCAATGAAGTAGTCAAGCGTCAAGGTGTCAAGCTGTATTTGCAATGGGATTCCCTCGAATGGTCCAATAGTCTGCAAATGCTCCATGACGTAATCACGTGCTTTGCCACTTAGCACCACAGTATCAACAGTTAATTCTGCTTCCTGCCATGCTCCAGTCCAATCTAGCTTAAAGCCGATGTCCTCAAAGTTGTCGGGTCTGAACTCAAAGCCCGGAAAGAAGAAACGAGTATCTATCATGGCCGTGTGATTTTATGGATTCGTTTTGTGATCAGCTTTGGTGTTCGTGTCGTGTGTACGATCTCCATTGTTTTCTGAGTGATCGCACCTAGTTCGATGTTTGTTTCTGGCTTTTCAATGATCGCCTTTTCAATAGCCGACATTTTGCCCTCTAGCTTCATGAAGGAGTTTACCAATGCAGCACTTTGCCAAGCACCACCAACTTGAGATCCATCAACTAGCTTTCCAATACGGTGATTCTCCATGATATGCGCTACTTCCTCATTAGTGTAATCACCTATTTTGTTGTTAAGGTGCGAAGGCATTACACGCTCATTGGGGTGAAGCACCGATAAGAAACCACCTTTACCGTCTATTCCTGCACCATTTACACCCGTGTTGTCTGTTCCTTCGAGGAATGCAGGCAATGCAGCGATGAATTGTTTCAATACCTCAGAACTTGTAATCGCTTTGGTGAATGCCACCGTTGAGTTATCACCAGCTGATAAGTTAGAGTTGTATGCCTGCAAAATACCTGAGACCATAAGTACTTGTTGCTTCTTTCGCTCCTCCTGCTGTCTGCGTAGAGTCGATTCAGCAATAAGACGATCCTGCTCAGCAAGGGATTGCTGTGCCGTTACGCTTCCCTGCTGGGCAAGATCGCGGTATAAGTCTGCTTGCTTTTGATACATCGCCATTTCCTCATCGATCTTTGCTATCCGTGCATCTGCGTTTTTAATGAATAGATCCGTTGAGGTTTCAATAGCTTTGTTCATCGTATCGAACTGCGCTTTAGATGACGTTTCTTGCAGCTGTCTTTTCTTTTCTGCTAGATCCTTTTCAAGTGCAAGATCCGTTATGCCGAAATCACGAAGCATTTGCACCCGCTTTTCCAGTGCTTCAACCTCGAACTGAAGAAGCTCCTGCTGAATCTGCTCACGGCTCTTTGTCGATTTAAGTAAATCAACTTCTAATTGTTGGTATCCTTTCTCGAATGCTTTAACTCCAAGTACATCTTCAGGTTCTACTTCCGGCGCAACGTCCGTTTGCATATTCAGAATGTCACGTGTCGTATTTGCTATGTCCTCACGTAGTTTCTTTTCGCGCTCAAGTCCTTCAGCTAGTGCATCAATCTTCTCTATCTGAATTGCAAGGGCTTCTTCTTCAGCTTTAGCGCGATCCTGTTCTGCTTTTGCACGATCCTGTTCTGCTTTCTTCCGTGCTTCATCTGCTTTCTTCCGTGCATCGTCCGCTTTTTTACGCTTCTCAACGGCTTCATCATCAAGTCCAAGTTGCTTTTCAAGGTTGTCAATGCTTCCCTGGAGAGCCTTATCTAGATCATCATAGACTTTCACCTGATCTTTACCGTTCTTTATTGCCTTTGCACTTGAAAGGTTAGCGTGCGCTTGAGCGTTACCGCCCATAGTTACTGCCTTGATATAGTCAAGATAACCGGCGTTTTGTCCTGATTGCAGTTTGGCTTGTTCCTGAATGATCTTTTTATACTCATCAGCTCTAAGCGATGCCAATGCCTCTGCTTGTGCTTTAAGCGTAACAAGTTGTGCGGACAGAATAAGCACTTTGTTCAGCTCCTCCAGTCCAATCTTTTCAGCATCGACGTTTGCAAGTAGGTCAGGGTACTGTTCCTGTAAGTCTTTTACGGCTTTGTTCTTGTCCTCACGGCTGATTGTCTCATCGTTGATCGTTACACGAAGCCTGTCAAGTGCAGACAGCTCTTCTGCTGCTGCCTCGATCGCCATATCCTGCACCTCGTTATACGCTTCCTGCTCTTTGCTGACTCCGGTAATGGCTCTTTTTACCTTATCGAAGTTAGCGACTAATGCGATTATTCCTGCTGCAAGTGCAACAAGTGGAATGGCTTTCATCGAAACGGATAAAACCTGAGAAGCCTTAGACGCTCCTTTGGTTGCAACCTCTTGTGCGACGGTTGCTTTAGTAAACCAGCCCATTTTTTGAGCCGCTGCCGTGAATCCTGCTTGGATCTCTGTCAGTTTATCGCCAAGCCCTCCAAGTTCCTTTAGTGCGTCGCCAAGCCCTGCCAATGCCTGAAGGCGCATCATGGTGCGCATTACATTCTCATTCTCCACACCCACCAAAGCAAGTGCAGATTCAACGCCTTGGAACGCTGCAACACCTATTTGCCCCGTTCTAGCGAATGCACCCGACATATTCTCAACGGCTGATCCGGCTGTTGCTTCAATAACAGCTCTGGTGTCACCCATTGTATCACGGATCTCACCGGCACGGTTTGCCATTTCCTGCCAACGCGGATCTGATTGATCCATATTAGCCAACGCTTGCGTGAGTTCCCTAAGTTCTGTACGCAAAGACTTAACCGCCCCCTCGTAGTTCCCGACATTCAGTGTTTGTTTCTTCTGATTGTCGGCTGATTCCTTTATGATCGTGTTGTTCCTGTCAAGCTGAACATTGATCTCCTTCATTCGCTTCACACCTTCCTCTGTTGTCAGGTTCAGCTTCTCACGTTCTTTGCGGAGTTGTTGGTTTTCTATTTTTAGCCTTTCCAGTGTTCCGATTTCTTCCTTCTCAAGGGCAACCTCTTGCCGAAGTAACTGCACTTGTTCCTTTTGCAGCTCTTGGAGTTTGATGCGCTCCTTTTGCAGGTCCTTGTCAATCTTTTGCCGGGTAACCAATAAGGCGTTTGCCTCTGCGAACTTAGCATTCAGGCTTTCAATGTCGGCTGTGGTCTTCGGTATGTCCTTGGAACCTGAGTTCTTTACACTGCTTGCCGTTTCGGAAACTACTTTCAGAGATGTAGCCAACGCTTTAACACGTGCCTCTGCCTGTTCAGCAGACTGGGCAACGTTCGAGAATATATCATCCTCAATTAACTCATTCCTCTTTATTGTGTCCTTTGCCATTTCTCACCTTTTGTTCTTCAACACAACTGTTGAACAGTTTAAAAAACGTTTTTGCGCTTATCTGCTTCTCGTCGATCATCGTTCCAGTGTAACGGATCACAAACGTTATCGCATCGTCTAAGTCGCCTTTGTCCTCGACATTCATCAGCTTATTCATTTCTGAAATGAGCTGATTGTATTCGTTTAATATGAACCGATCGCCCGATTCTGCATACTCCAGACACAGATCAATGCACTGGAGCTGTAAATCGTAATACTCTTCCTGCTTTTCACCTACGCCAAAGCACTCCAAATAGTTGTCGTACACTTTCTGCCACGCCTGTAAGTCCTCTGCCTCTGTTCCATCCTGCCAATTCCTGCGACAGTATGCGAACTTCTGTTCTGTCATGGCCTTGCGATAGTTCCTCAGTGGGATCTCATCAACCTCTAAGTAATATCTGCTCTCTAATGTATTCGACATATTTGGTTCTAATGTAGTTCTGCAATCGCAATATATTCTCATCCGTAAGCCCGACATGGTCCTTTGAGAATCTCAGAAGGGATGTCAGCTCATAGAATCGCTTTTCGTCTACTTTTATCTTCAGCTCGTTTGCTGAAACCTCCACTCTCCAACTTGCCCAGTAGTCGCCCGTGACTTTAAAGTCGATGTGATCTACCTGCAATCCTTTTGAACGCCTGAACTGAATGGTGAGCGGTGCATATTCGCCCAGGCTTTTATCGTTCGCATCAATCCCCTCTTCTCCTAACTGCTCATTTGTGTTTAGCGATATGATGAGTTCCTTCATTCTCCTTTCGGTCATAACAGTGTTCCATGCTTTCCGGGTGGATAGCTTTTGGGCGTTACTCAGTACCTTTAGAAGCGGTTCAAACATATCGAAAAACTAAAAAACCCGAACTGCTTTACACAATTCGGGTTCCAATACTTAGCAAATATATTACTTTTTTGCTTTCGATTTCACTAGCACGTCAACTTTTGGTTCAATTACCTTCGCACTGTTCCTTTTGGTCAGTCCGTTGGCTTGTTTCCAAGCGTTCACAACCTGATTTCGGTCTAGGTGCGGAAGTGATCTGACAGCCTTCTCTTCAGTTACGCTTCTGAGCCACTTTACAGAATACTTCTCCTTGCCTAGTTTAATGTACCTCATCTGTTATGATGCAGACGTGAACGTTCCGCTCTCTACGTCGTAACCCGTAGCAGATACTGCAACCACAACAACGTCAGCCGTGTCGATGTCGCCATCCGTGAACGTTAATGTGTACACACCGTCAGCCGTTTCAGTAGCTGAAACCGTTACCGGAACTCCGTCAGCCGTAACTGTGAAGTTAGCAGTAAGCAATCCAACAACCGGATTGGCTGTAACAGCAGATCCGAAGTCAGTTGTAACGGTAGCGATCATTGTAGACGCTGTTGCCTCTTCAGCCACACACGTTGCGCCAACTAAAGGACGAAGCGTTGTCGCTCTGTACCCTAATTCGCCTGCTGTGATGGCATAGGAGTTAACGAAATCCTGATCATCCTCGAAATCGAAGCTAACCGCGATAGCGTTAGTCGCACCGTCCATCGCTCTTTGGATGAACGCATCGAAAGTTTCCGTTTCGATGTGGTATCCGCGAAGCTCTCCAGACGTAACGTCATCCATTACACCCCAGATGTTTCCATCCGTTGTGAACTCAAACGCCACGAACTCAGTACACCCAAGTGTCTGAAGCTGTCTAGCAATAGCCTCAACAGCATCGTCGCCCATAAGCATACCGCTAAATGAACGCACACCGCCCTCACCGTCTAGCTTGAACTTACGTCCAGACGCAACAGTCTGATAAGCTGTATCCGTTCTATCGTACGTCACCTCTTCCAACTTAGGGAACAAGTACAAACGCTCTAATGCAGGAGTTGAAGCCTGAATAAGTGCGCGAATGTCCGCACCAAGAGTGGCAGATGTAGCGTCGATCACGTTCTCCGTTCCATCGGCCTTGTACCTTGACATGATCCCGATGAACGAAGTTTTCTTCTTTCTGATTACGCACTTCGGTCTCCCCAAATTAGGGAACTGTGGCGAAGTGCAAGAACATGAAGTAACACTCATTATTTCTCTTTGTTTTTAAATTTAACAATCAGAACAGCAACTAAGTCCGTAAGTAGCTGTCATATTTACCCTGAACACGAAAAACACCCCCATATCATCAAAGCGAAGATTCTCAGTATCAAATTCGCTGTAAACATCTTCGATAGTAGTATCAATACTTTCTATCTGGATGTCGCTTATTGATCTGAGGATCGTTAAGAATCCGTGGATCAGTTCCTCGTCTGCTCTGTGGGCAATGCCCGGATAAATCGCCTCAAGGTTTGAACACTGTACAATCAGAGAAAGTGGAGACGTAAAGTCATCCCCTGCAAATTCCCTGCTCCCGTCAGACACGAAGAAAGTAGTAAGTACAACGCCGTCGTTCATCAGGCATTCCAGATATTCACCTGAACCGTCGTACACCTCCGGAACATATGTCCCTTGCTTTAGTGCTTTTGGGTTCTTATAAGCCCTGGGGAAATTGTCCCAAGTAACATTGCCAAAATCCTGAAGCGTATCAAGTGCCTCCTGAATGATGTCAACCATCTCGTCGATGCCTACCGGGTTCGTTTTCCTCACTAACATAGTGTACTCACGTCAAGAGTTCCTGTGAAATATCCGTCGATCAGTTTTTTCAGCTCCTCATTCAAACGGCTGATCTCACCGTTTACCTGTTCTCTGAGTCCGACAATAGTCGGAAGCCCGTAACCTCTTTGACCGTCAATCGACAACAGTATCAACTGCATGAACTCTTTCGATATACGTTCATTGCGGTTAGATCTGTTGGAAGAAACAGCCATAAGCAATACGGACATTGCCCAATGGAGCTGAATAGCTTGTGCAAACATAAACTTGTTCTGAATGATCAGATCCGTATAGTCCTCATAGACCGTTATGTCGAAATTCAGACCGTTGTGTTCATCATCCATCTCCATATCTTCTAGGTCTGCGAATGATCCATCCCTGTGAATGGCCGAGATCTCTAATTCAGATATATGGCTGACGATGTTTGAACGGTTGTAGTTTCTCATGTACGGCTTGAAATCAGACCCCGAAGGCATTTGAAACCCTAAGAAGTATTCACCTTTGTAGTATTCGCCAGAGTTGTCGATATACCAGTTCAATACTTCTTTTTGAATTGACCCGCCTGTGTCCAGAGTGATTGCCTGAGACTTAATAGGGAAAGGATTTGAAGAGTTGTACAGTACAACCGTGATCTCCTGATCCGGTGCTACTGCAACACCCTCTATCCTTACGTTTGTGATTGCAAAAGCGAGATTCTTTCTATCACTTACTTTCAAGCGATAGCCGTAAAAATGCGTCCCACTTGCATCCAGTGTTCTGGTTTCGTTACGATCATAAGCATTTATGTAGATCAGGTTTCTGTCGATATAGGTAGGACGGTTAAAAACACGTGCCATTACTCCTGCGATTGTCGACTTCTCCAGATTACTCCACGCTGTTTGCAGATCGTTGTCTGATGCACTTGCATAGCTTTGAGCGTCTATCCAATACTCTAACTTGAAGTGCTGAACATCGTCAAGATACAAGCCACTTGTTGACACGTACTGACCTGAGGACAGTTTGTCATAATCAGGATTGAGGGGCTGTCGCACTGCGACTAATCCCGACAATCCGTCTTGTATCTTTTCAACGTCAAACATTACGAAGCAGTTTCAACTAATGCGAATGCGAATACTACTGTCTCGTCTGCTGTTGACAATGGAGCTAACTCCAATGCAGCATCAAGCGACACCTCGAACTCAGTAACAACGTCCTGAGTGTAACCGTTTACAGACGTTCCATCCGCACGTGTCTCATAAGTATGCAGTGCATACTGAAGGCCATCGTAAGGATTGACGAATGAGCTGTACTGGTTAACTGACGTTGTTCTGCCCTCACGGTTCTGCTTAGGGATCCATGTCAACGCACCGATCGTACCTTTAGCCACAACCTCGAAGAATCCAAGCGTGTAACTAGCGTCAATCGCTGCCGCCTTTGCTGTCAATGAAGGGTCGTGGATGAACTCAACACCAGAGAACTGGAATGAATAGTTTGTCGAGTTTTGTGCGCCCTGTGCAGCAGCTACTTGGAACTTCATGAACGAAATAGAGTCACAGAAGAACATCAACGATGATCCCTGGTACTTATTAATGTCCATTACCGTTTTAGCTGTTTGCATTGCAAGCATAGCGTTATCAGTCAACGTGTAGTCGATCTCATAAACGTCATTTGTTCCATCGAACGATCCGTTCACTGCTGCAACGTTAACGCCTGTACGGTTATTCACCAAGGCATCAGAAGCGACATCGTCAAGACCTTCCATGAAGTTAGCCACCACGTTCATGTATTCGTTGTTCAACTGATCCTGAAGAACTGACGTATCAGTCTGCTTCAAAGTCATAGAGAACTTATCCGAGTACGTAGCGAACGTTGGAGTCAACACTCCACTGTCACCATGAACACCGGTGTGGTTATGTGCACGTGCAGAACCCAAAGCGCGAGACGAACGCTTGTAGTAGTTTGCCTCTACCGCTCTGTCTTCACGAGTTCTTAATTGTGCGATGTTTGGGATCATAGCGTCACCAGAAGCGACGAATGCTTTCCAAACTTCAGGATTACGGAAACGTCTATCCTGAGTAGCAAAAGCCTGTTGCAATGCAACCTGCGCTTTCACAAGATTTGCAGTTGTGTAATTTGCCATTTTTGAAAAATGTTAAGTAAAACAATGATTTTTCAGGCGACCGCCTTGTGGTTTGATCTTTGAAGCGACCGCCTCGGATAGACTTGCCCAGTACTCTGGACTGATGCAAATATACATTTTTTCGAGATATGCAAGAAAAAATATAAGTTTTTTGCATAAAAAAGCCTATCCACATGGATAGGCTCTAAGGTATTTGGCTCTTGGGATTACATCTTAATCTGTCCTGCCTTGATCAGTTCGTTCAGCTCCTGATTGAACGCCTCCGATGTATGGCTAACGCCCTCTTTGGCTTTCTTCTCAATGAACTGTTCAACCGTCATGGTTCCGCCGTTGCCTCCCGGTATGTCCGCACCGCCTGCACCGCCGCCAACAGGCTTAAGGTATGCAGTGTTTTCATTGAAGAACGATGTAATTACGCTCTTCACGTCCAATGGATCAAGCGTTGCAGGGTTCTTTTTGATCTGCCCGTCTGCATCCAGTACGTTTATACGGTTCTGCTCATCCACTTGGAAACGCATTTTGTTTTTAAGGATAACAAGCATATCGTCTTTTGGCAAAACGACATTATCCGGGATGATCGCGGATAGCGTTGTGTTCAAAACGTGTTCAGATTTGAAGGAATTGAACTGATTCATAACCTGTTCTTTCTCCTTCGTCACTGACTGGATCGTCCCTTTAAGCGTTTCAATGTCTGTTTCCAGCATCTTCACTTTCTTGTCAGGCTCAATGTTCGCATCGGCTATGGCTTTGGCCTTAACAGCTTCAACAAGGTTGTCCATTGTCTTTCCTTGGAAGTCCAATCCAAGTGAATTACGAACGTCCTTGATCGCTATCTCAACGCCTGCGACCTTTGCGTCCTCTTTAATGTTACGGACAAACGCCTCTTCCTCTGATCGTTCCCTGATCACAAGGTTCGGAGCGTCAACCGTTACATCGGTCTTGTCTTCTAGTGCTTTAGTGATTACCTGATCGTCCACTTCGATCTCACGTCCGCTTACGACTATTTTCATATTTCTGTTTTAAGTGATTACTCTTCTGTTGGGGGTGCTGTTCTACGCTCCTGAGGTGCTGCCGCCGCTTTCTCCTTTGCCAATGCGTTCAGGATCTGCGTTTTGTTAGCTCCTTTGAGGTGCGGATACTTAGCCTTAAGCTGTCCAAACTCCAGATCCTCATCAGGTGTGTTCGGATCAAACGCCACTGGTGCTGTTTGCGCTTTCCCTGCTTTTGCTCCGATAAGCACGTCAATAAGCTCCGCTTTCTTGATGCTGTTCTGAGTCTTAAGCATCGCACGCTGTTCCGCCTTTTCTGCTTTCGCCTGGTGAAGCTCTGCCGTTGCTTTCTCATCAATGATGAAAAGCTGTTCATTGCCCTGATCGTTCATGTCCTGAACGTACTTACTGAATACCTTCATGCCTTTACGCACAAGGATCTTGTGTTGAGGTGACAATTTACCGTCGAGCTTTGGCACTCGGTACTTGTCAGCTACTACTAATTGATTTTGCATATATCTGTTTTAATCGATTACTGAAACTGTTGGCGGTTCTGACTACTGTCTGGAAGAGCGTCACCGCCCTCAATGGCTTCTCTGCCGAATATCTCACGGATCTCATTCACTGTTAATGATTCCGTCAGCTTATTGGCTAGAAGTGGAGACACGGATGTAAGCGTACTTAGTAGCTTATTGTCCTGCTCGTCTGCTTTAGGGATGATGCCTTGTGCGATCATCTGCTCTTTGGCGTACACCTCGAACTCATTCTTTAGCGTCATTGCGTCTTTGCTGTGATCTGCTTCCTCCCAGAAGTCATTGAACACTGCCTTTTTGAACGCTTCCGCTTTGCCGAATATCGTGTTCACCTGCTCAATGGTGTAGTGGACATACGGCTCAACGGTTGCTTTCTTGATCATGCGTTCCTGCATGAATGGATCTGTCTTGTACTTGGAAAGAATGTATTCCTGCATGAGCTTATCCAGAATGGTGGTATTTGCACCCTCTGATCTGCTTTTTTCGTATTTCTCCAGTATGCTGTCTGGACCTTCAATGATGAATCGCTTTCCATACGCTTTGAAGTATATCGGCTCTTCTTTCTTTTTCAGTGGGAAATATGCGTTTGCAGTCCAGTTAGCCAGCGTATTATGCACCCACTGCACTTTGTCAGATAGGTTATTCAGCTCATTTGTGATCGGTTGAACGTCGATGAATCTGCCTGTTGCCGTTTCGCTTGAGCCTTTCACCTCATGCGTTCCCCAGATCGTGTGTTCCATCACTGCCTCCATATCCTTAAGATCCTCTTTGTATTGTCTCCATGTCTCAAGATCAGGTTGAATGAATCCTGCAATGTTCGGAGCGATAACCGGGTCGCCTTCTTTGGGTAAAGAGACATTGATCTGATCGGTTACATCCTTACGCTGCACAACTCCTGTTCCGGCACACGGTTTACACTCTGACGTTCCTTTCTTCCCTGTTCCGTGGCACTCACGACACTGTGCAGTGTACTGCCAATGCTTCGGGAATCCGTTTTGGAACTTGTAGATTGTCAGAATGGACTTGTCACGTGCGTAGTCTTTCGCCAATTCAACGATTGGATTGATGAACGACAAGCGTACTTTCTGACCAAGCTCTATATAATCAGACATGATGATCGCAGGAACTTCACCAAATGGATGCTCGAATGTCTTTTCAGTGTCAACGATGAACGTGTCGCCTACTTGCAAGATTCTCCAGTCGGTTTTAGCGTCAACAAGTCGCCACTCAATCTTTTGCACCTGTGCTTTGAGATCCTTTTTAGGCTCAAAGATGATGTATTCTACTTTCTGCCCGTCTGCATCGTAATGCCTGATCGCATCTATGGATTTGAATGTAGGGTAAACGTGTAGTTCAGGCTCTGTCTTGTACTCCAAAAAGATAACGCCGTTCGGGTCGGTGTCCAATTGGCGAAAATAATACTCTGATAAGTACTTGCTGATTGATTTTCCACTTTTGAAATGGTTTAGGTTCATGATGAATTTCGCTTTCAGCTCTTCGGCTTCCGTCTTTATCTCCTCAGAACCTCCAGTGGCTTGAAAAATATTCTCACGTTTGTTATTGATGCGGTGGAATACGTCGCGAATATCCTTTGAATACTTCTTACGGGCGACTGCTCTTTGGTTACTCTCGATTTTCTCGATCTGCTGAATGAGCAATTCGTCAAAGTTCTTGCCATCTACAAGCGCACGCAGTTCCTTGGCTTTATCTCTTGCCGCCGTTACCCATGCATCTGTCCCTTGGTGCTTTTTAATCTCCTCGATGACAGATATTTCGTCAAATATTTTCTCCATAATGGCAAATATATGATAAATTATAATACTCCGCCACCTCTACCGCCACGGATAATGTAAATAGCTGCATATCTGAACGCATCACATAAGTCAGACCAATCGTGATTCGGCACTCCTGCCTTTGATACCGCCCATCGGTAATTGTTCAACGCTTTGATGAGGTTCACTGATCCCGGATCAATCACAAGCGTGTAACCCTGAATGGTTTTAATGTCATACGCGACATCCTTTTTGAGGCATTTCTCTATCTCAAAGCCCTGATCCCATAAATCCCTGATCGATCGTTTGCCCTGAGAATCTGCAATGATGATTGGTCCTTTGCCGACAAGCTGATCCAGTGTTGCTTCTAATTGTCCTGTGGATAGATTGTTCTGGAAGAATACTTCTCGAATGTAGATCAGCTTTTTGCCCTCATCAACTGAAACCTCCACACACGCATCAGGGTCGTTACTACCAAAGTCCAATCCGTATATAGATC
>JACCDP011352131.1_pt1 | contig 12666 bp, 10 predicted proteins | sample 7445841 | NCBI WGS metagenome assembly JACCDP01 (sample SAMN15323441, study PRJNA562643) | freshwater metagenome | isolation source: river surface water | place: USA:Blue River Watershed | collected 2017-08-17
CTGGCTTTTCCAGATCAGTGGACGCAGCAGATCAATCTCGCAGGTTTTAACGCCTTGCAGTATCACTGGGCGGGGCCAGCTTACGATGCAGGGCAGGGTTGTCCGGGCTTTGGCTGGTTTGGATTTGGGAATATTCCCTGTAATGCCTCTCACGCTCTTTACAAAACAGGGGGCGCTGGCGATAAGTTTTTGGCGGCCTATAAGGCTCGCTTTTCGGGATCGACTCAAAAGGTCAGGATAGTCGCTCAATCGCTAGGAGCAACGCTCGCCATCTATGCGAGCTATCGTATGCACTATCGCAGCGACTTCGCTTCGGTAGCAAGAGTATCGCGGGTCGACCTGATCGATCCCTTTATCATGCCAGGTATGGGAGGAGATAGAACAAAGGCCTACGATGGACAGCTTCCTCCGGACGCTTCTTTGCCTTCTGATTTCCGTTCGGTACTGGTCAGTAGTTTTGTGCCTGGCAGTGCCTGCCACTCCAACTGGAATCCACTTCCACCCAATCATCTCTCGCAGTACTGCCAAAGCGAGGGAATGGCCTACCGTCTGGTGAAGGATAAGAAGGTTGGCATGTTCACGCTAAGCTCGATAGTAGGTGGGGCCACAGCTCAGGGCTTCAGTAAAGTCATGCTCTTTCAAGCCTTCAGTGGGTCGGCATTCCAGGGCAATATCCTCTCGCGCCATGTGACGCCGAATGCATCGTATTTTTATTCGTTCGCACCGGGGACGCCGAGTAACGGCTACGATGCATCTAGCTCGGATAGCACGATACTGGCGGGGGCTCGTTCGCAAGCTGTTGATCAGATAGATCAGTCGCGGGTGCAGTCGGCAGGATTTGATACGATTTCCCTCCTCGACGATTCCTATATATCCCGATAAAACTGATTCCTCTAATTGGAGGAAGGACATCTAAGATGTCCTTCGATGTCCTTCGCTACTTTCTGAAATTGCACATATCTTGAGCCCCCTGGGAGGGGTCTATGATATGTTTATTCTGTAATCAAGCAAATGCCGTATTTCGTAGGGGTTTTTATAGAAGGCCTTCTGATCAAAAAAAAATTCAGCGATATTTCTGTAAACTCTGCAAAAAAGGCTTTTCAGAGCAGACTTTGGCAATTGATTTTCGGCAGAGAAAGAGGTGGCTAAACCAGGGCTGCTTCACAACACTTTGTAGTGGCGTTTCACAGCGGAGAACAGCCTATATTTTTAGAGTTGACCCTCGCACGATCGCGCGGCGCGTCGTTCGATTTGGAATCGTTTGTATGAAAAACCTCGATGCTTATCGTCAAACTCGGTCGAAAGTCAAAGACGTGCAGTTCGATGAAATGGAGAGTTTCATTCATACGAAGCTAAAACCAGTGACGATACCCATCGCTGTTGAAAAGAAGACACGAAAAGTATTGGCTGTAAGCATTGGTGATATTGGAGCAAAAGGCCCCTTAAAGTCTCTTTCAATCCAAAAATACGGGCGTCGACCAAGCGAACGTAAGTCGAGTCTCAGTAAGGTGATGGAAGACCTGAAAACATGCCTTTTGCCTGAAGCTCGCTTTATGTCGGATCAATCACCTTTTTACCCGAAGCTCATCAAAGAGCATTTTCCGCAAGCTTCTCACGAGACATGTAAAGGTTCTCGTGGTGCTGTTGTTGGTCAAAGTGAACTAAAGAAAGTATCTTTTGACCCTATTTTTACCCTAAATCATACATATGCAATGTTTCGAGATAATTTAAAAACTTTAAGTCGACGGACCTGGGCTACAGCGAAAAGAAAAGATAGATTGTTCTTTCTTCTTAATATATATGCTTGGTTTCATAATCTTTGGCTTGATCGAAAAAGAGAAAAACCAAGGCTCGAGGCGATTTATCTCGAGCTTTTGAGTTTAGATAACTCCAAATAAGGGTATCAGTTTTTTTTGATTCGACAGAGGGGTTGTTTGTATTCGGAGGAGACGGAGCCCTCGGGAAACCAAGTACCTTCTGTGATAAAGGCGATGGAATCTTCTTTCAGGCCGCTGAACCAAAAGGGATCCAGTCCTGGGTGCTCGGATGCAGGGTTCAGGAGTGAATGCGGTATGCCTTTAGGGTAGAAGCAGAGCTGGCTTTTGGCTAGTTTTTGTTTGGCTCTAAAGATTTCGCCATTGTCGGATGTGGCGTCGGCCTCGACTCCCACGATTTGTACGGGGATTTTAATTTCAGCGATGTTCTTAAAGATCTTAAGTCCGTAGTCTGTCATCGCCCGAATGCTATCTACCTTGAGGGCACAGAGGCCGTTACGGCCGCCTTTTCGTTGGCGTGTGGCGCGGCAGTCAGGGCCCCAGTCATTGACATATCCTGGCACAAAAACGTCTAGTACAGCAGAGGCTGGTCCTGAGATGCCAGGATTTTTGAAGTAGGGTGCGTAGAACAGAGCTCGGTCCCAAAGATCTTGACCGTAGACTGCAGATCCGACAGCAAGACTTGCGCCGCCCGAGAGGCCTCCGATGACGCGCGGGCCGGGGACAGCGGCTGCCAGTTGGTTCATTTTTTCGACGAAATGCTGATAACGTGCAAAATCTTTGCCGGTGGGGAGATCATAAAAGTTGTCTTTCACTCCGGTCGGACCGTCAAAAGGCTCGCGACCTTGACCAGGAAGGAGCGGTAGAAATACGTCCCATCCTTTGGACGAAAGCTCTTCGGCGTAATCGAAATATTGCTGTGGGCAGGCCGTGAAGCCGTGAAAGAACATCAGCATTCCGCGGCGAGGTACGTTGGGAGAAGCCTTGTAAAATTTGGGCCAGCACTCTTTTTGGATTTTTTTTCCAGCTGTTTCGCTGCGAATGTGTTCGTCCCAAAGTGCCTGTGCAGCGGGGGGAAGGGGAGCAGTTTCCACAGACTCGCGTAATTGGCTTCCTGAGTTTTTACTCCGGCAGGCCCAGAGTGTGAGCACTAGCCAGACGAAAGCCAGCTGCTTCATGTCGCGTACCTCATAGATGCGGGGAAAGAGTTCCCTTCTAGCATAGCTTAGTTTGTGTGGACTGCCTACCGCCGGAGGCTCGAGAATCGCGGGACGCCTTGTGTTAATTTTTGATCTAGCCTCTCGATAAAGCTGGGCTTTGCGTCCTTGCTAAGCTAAAGTCAAATTTTGGTTGAGACGTCCGTCTTGGCTGCACAGAAACATCACGAGATGAGGTCTATACAGCATGAATTGGGGATCGAGAGTGTGCAAGCAGCTTGGTATCGCACGCTACCTCTGCGCTTTGGTGCTGCTTTTCCTGGTTGGGACGATGCCGGCTCAGGCACAGGTGACCACGGCTAGTTTGCGGGGCGTGGTTGTGGATGCGAAGGGAGAGCCCGTCAAGGAAGCTACAGTCGTCTTGGATGTCTTAGGGAGCCAAGCGCAAAAGACGGTTCTCAGCAATGACAAGGGAGAGTTTGTCTTCAACGGTCTTAGGGTCGGCGGTCCTTACAAAGTCAAAATCAGCAAGTCAGGTCTCAGCTCTGCGGAACGCGGCGAAGTCTTTTTGCGAGCAGGCAGTAACGAAGCGTTGACGCTGACTCTCGGTGCCGAAGTTGTGAAGGTCACAGCCACGCGGACGGTTCCTGTATCAGCCAAAAAGCTGTTTGGCGAAAACGATATCAAAAACGCACCTTCACTCGGTGGAGATCCTAAGGATGTCGCGCGCACGTCGATCGATACCTACGTGGATGGCAACAGCATGAGTATTGGTGGTGCCAACAATCGCTTCAATAGTATCACCGTCGATGGGATTCGCCAGGACGACGATTTTGGCTTGAATAACGGTGGATATCCCACAGCGCGTAGTCCTATAACTTTGCAATCGGTGGCAGAGATTAGTGTCGAACGTTCGCCCTTTGATGTCCGTTACGGGAATTTTTTGGGCGGTAATGTGAACGTGGTGACCAAGTCGGGCACCAACGATTTCGAGGGTTCGGTTAGCACAAGTTACTTCGGCGGTGGCCTGGTTGGTCGTAAGAGCAGTGGGAGCAAGTATTCCGTTGCAAAGTTTTCAGAAAGTCGACTGGGCGTAACCCTCGGCGGGCCAATTATTGAAGATAAGCTGCACTTTTTCTTGAGCGTCGATGGACTCAAAGCGAGTACGCCTCGCTCGGTGGGGCCCCTGGAGTCTGGTGCGAACTTTGTGGTGGAAAAGGTCACTCAAGATGATCTGGCGAGAGTGCAGGATATATCGCAAAACATCTATGGTTTTGACCCTGGATCGCCAAGCGCTACCAATAAAGAGAACGAGCTCAAACTGCTGGGCAAATTGGACTGGACTATCAATGAGGACCATCGTCTCGAGTTCAAGTACCAAAAATCGGAAGGAAATACCTACAACGAGGGGACTGCCACGACGAGCAACTTGCCGCTGACGTCTTCTTGGTATAACAAAACTGATATTTTGAGCACATACTCGCTGCGAATGTTCTCGGATTGGTCGGATCAATTCTCGACGAAAGTTGAGCTTAGTAAAAAGTCGGTCACGGGAGATCGTGAACCTCTCAATGGCAATGACTTTATGTATGCGGAGGTAACGACTGCGAGCAAAGGTAAGATTTTGCTCGGGCCAGATCGCTTTTCCCACACCAATGAGCTAAGTAACGATACAAATCATCTTGGGTTTGAGTCGAATTATCTTCTGTCCGATCACCAGCTCACCGGTGGTTTGGATTACGATCAGACGAAGATCTACAACCTTTTTATCCCTTCAACCAAAGGCTTTGCGACTTACAACAGCATCGATGATTTTCAGAACAAAAAGCCCAAAGATCTGACCTATCAAAATGCAGTGAGCAACAATCCGGACGATGCCGCAGCTAACTGGGATTATGCGGTCACGGCACTTTTTGCGCAAGATGAGTGGCGAGTGAATCCTAGCCTGACAGCGCGCTACGGAGTTCGTGGCGAGTTTTACGATGCTACAAAAAATATCGATAGAAACGAGAATTTTGTGAATCGATACGGCTTCGATAACACCTCCACGCTGTCGGGTCGTCAGGTGCTCTTGCCAAGACTTGGACTTAGCTACAAGGCGAGCGACCGCTTGAGTGTAAGGACTGGTTTGGGTCTTTATAGCGGTGGGACGCCGAATGTTTGGGTTTCCAACGCTTATACGAACACAGGTGTGAGTATCGATTCGGAAACGTCTACGACTGGTCTTGAGGGCTTCGATGGGCGGAATATTCCAGAGGAAGTGAAGGCGAAGCTACAGGCTGGGGATGGGAATGTGGATGCGTTGGATCCCGACTTTAAGATCCCGCAAAGCTGGAAATTTTCGTTGGGATCTTACTATCGCTTCGATATTCCAGCGGTCACTGAGAACGTGTTTTTGGATTTTGACTACACATATAGCAAGGTTCGTTACGGTACAGTTTGGAAAGATCTGCGGAGAAATCTGGATAGTATCGCCAACAACCAGCCAACGGCTTACGGTCCGGACGGGCGTGCTCTCTATGACACCGATCTGGCAACCAAGGCTGCAAGCGACTTCAATACACGACGTGGCTACGATGTGCTTCTTACCAATACGGATAAGGGCTACGGGCATACGGCGAGCGTGACTTTGAGCAAAACCTTTGCTTCTGGTTGGAGTGTGAGCGGTGCTTACGGCTGGCAAAACATTTTTGAAGTGGCGCCCGGTACAAGTTCGACTTCGGTCAGCAACTACTCGCAAGTGGCCGTCAAAGATGATCCCAACAACTTGTCACTCGCTCGCTCTAACTACGAGCGTACTCATCGTTTCTTGATCACCACGGGTTATTCGCACGATTTCTTTGAATCTCTGGCGACGAATGTCAGTCTCTTTATGGAACGTCGTTCTGGTCAGCCTTACAGCTTTACCTTCGGGGGCTCTAATTCGGACGAACCGGCGGCACTGTTCGGGGAAGCAAGAGAATTTACCTCCAGTAACCGCTTTCTCTTCTACGTCCCCAAGGGTGACGGGAGCGACGTGATTCTAGACGGAATCGATGAGGAGGCTTTCAACAAGTTTCTTAAAAAGACCGGTCTCGACGATTATCGTGGCAAGATCGCTCCGCGTAACGCTTTTACCAGCAACTGGATCAATGCTATCGATGCGAGACTCAGTCAGGAGCTTCCAACGGCTGGTGCTAAAGGCAAAGCGAGACTTACCTTCGATCTCAAAAACCTGCCGAACTTCCTCAATAACAAGTGGGGACAGGTCAAAGCACCTTTGTTTCCCTACTACTCCAAAGTTGTGGATGTGAAGTACGATGCGGCCGAAGGCAAGTATAAGTACAGCAATTTTGATAGCCGAGGCGGCCAGTTTATTCGTCTGACGGATTCGGTATGGAAGCTTCAGGTCGGAGCTATCTACGAATTCTAAAGATCTGTAAGGAAATCAAAGCAAGGGCTGTCCTGTGTGAGGGCAGCCCTTTTTTTTCTTGCGATCGATCACTTGATCTTGCTCCAGTCGGGGTAGCTGTGACACGTGCCACAGGGGCCTCGCGGAGGGGTGTGAGGGTTTTCGCTGCCATGACATTCCTGGCAGGGGGAGTTGGGGCGAGCGTGATAGTTGCTGGGATCTGCTGCTAAGGTATTGGAAACCTTAGGTTGTTTGGCGCCGCAGGCTGCACCGCTTAAGGCGATGAAGACGATCGAGGAAATAACTTTGAATGTAAGGCATGAGACGCGCGGCACGATGATCCCCTGTCCGACAGTCGTTGGGACATTCGAAAGATCATCGGCAGTTTTCAAAAAAACTTAAGCAGAATTCTTGAAAGGATGTAGCGCCCTTGAGCTAAGGGCTAGTCAGGCAGCTCTTAGTTCATGTGGCTGGGAGGATAAACATCGTCCACAGCGATGTTGTATTCAAACGAACGGCGGCAGAGATCCTCAGAAGCGTCACTTCCTACGAAGTGAAGAACAGCAGAAGCATCGCGATGCGCTTCTACCAAGCGTTTATTGCGCTCGAGGATGGCTTGTTCGCCTTTGAGGCGACGGTCTGTTGGGACGATAGCAAGGCGGATGTTGTTCTTCATCGCCCATTCTGCAGCCATGGTTTCCACACCACTTTCCTGCCCCAAGACAATTGTCGAAACGCGATTGTGACGAGTGTATTCACGGAGGGTGTTGGTCAGGAGAGTTACGTTAGGAAATTCTTGAGGACCGCATACTATGATTTTCATTCGGCTTCACCACTGGCAGTTCATACTAAGGGTTGATAGTTATAACAGGTCGTTTGCTCTTGTGCAATGATAATCTGGCGATGTGACCTGCGTCGCTGCTTTTGGCTGTAATTGTGGCTTAGAAAAAAGCCGGCGCATGGCAAAAAGGCCTTTATATTCCCTGTATTGCGCGGGGTGAGCCGCTGTCTTAAAAAACTTTTTTAGCTTTGTACGATGGGGAAAGGAACTTTGCATGAAGCGACTTGCTTTGATTTTGCCGCTATTGTGGAACCAGGGTGCGATGGCTGTGGGTTTTCCTGAGGAGCGTCTCTTGCCGGCTCCGCCGACGGAAGTCGATCTTTCTGCCGCTAGCTATGACTTTTCGGGGATTGTTGCGCTATCCAACTGTTCGGGGAGTTTGGTGCGCTTTGATGATGCAGAAGCAGAAGATCAGGCGCTTGTTCTCACTAACGGACATTGCGTGGGTATGATAGATCCAGGAAAAAATCTGATCGATCAGCCTGTGAGTCGAAACTTTGATCTTCTCAATGCTGCTGCCAAAAAGCAGGGTGTGCTACATGCTGATCGCCTCCTCTTTGCTACGATGACCAAGACGGATCTCAGTCTCTATCGCGTGCGCGAAACCTATGCAGAAATTGCTAGCAAGTTTGGGATCGAAGCGTTGACGTTCCGTCGGGAGGCCCCAGAAGCGGGCGAAGCCATCCAAGTGCTCAGCGGCTATTGGAAGCGCGGTTATAGCTGCGAAGTGGAACGGATCGTCGACGTGCTCAAAGAGGGCGGCTGGAGCTTTGCCAGCTCTTTGCGGTACAGCCGACCTGGTTGCGAAACTATCGGAGGCACTTCGGGCTCGCCAGTTCTTGCGGCAGGGAGTAAAGTCGTGGTCGCCGTCAACAACAGCGGCAACGATGGCGGCAAGGCCTGTGCTGTGAACAATCCCTGCGAAGTTCAAAGTGACGGGAGTGTGATCGCGCAAAAAGGCTTTGCTTACGGTCAGCAAACAGCTTGGCTCTACGATTGTCGAGAAGCCGATGGTCGCTTCAACTGGAACAAAGTCGCTTGCCAGGCACGAGCAAACTGAAGGAAAGCATGCGAAGAATGGCACTGCTGCTCTTCTGGTGTTCCATGGGCAGCAGCCTTCTGACGGCTGCTCCCTGCACCGAAGAGCAAAAAATTGATTTTCTGATCCAATCAGTCGCAAAGCTCGAGGGCAGCTTCGTCCGCAATGGCGAAGAGCATAGCCCTGAGGCAGCAGCAGCACATCTGCGGACCAAGCTCACGCAGGCCCAAAAATCATGGTTCGCTCCCCCCAAAAAAACTTGGACCGCTCGGATGTTCATCGAAAAGTTGGCGGCTCGCTCTTCAGTGAGCGGAAAGCCCTACCTGATTCGTCCCAAGGGACAAGCTGAAGTTACGGCAGAGGCTTGGCTTATGGAGAGAGCGGAAAAGTGTGTGGCCCCTGAGACGACAGCGAAAAAGCCATGAAAAGGGGGTTGCTTTGAAGGAAAAGAGCTCTTTCGAGGCTGGTCTAAAAACACAAAAAAGACCAATGGAACCAAATTCTTAGGTTTATATGAAGTTTTGAATATATAAAAATATTAATATAGATTTGCCAAAGATCCGATCTCCAGGTAAGGTAGGAGAGATTACTCACAGGAGATCTGATGCGAACGGCATCTGACAACCAGAGTCGTAAACACACGGCCCCGCAAGGCGCTAGCCAAGAGCTGGTCGCTATCTGTAAGGCCGTAGCAGATTCCCTGAGGCTCGATATCCTGCGCGTGCTGAGCCATGATTCCTTTGGCGTTCAAGAGCTCGCAGGGATCTTGGCCGTGCCACAGCCAGGCATGAGTCATCATCTCAAAATCATGACAAAAGCTGGATTGCTGGATACGCAACGCCAGGGAAACAGTATCTTCTACCGACGTAGCCTGATCGACCATCAGCATCCCTGTGCTGATTTTTTGGCGAGCCTTTACGAGACTGTCAGTCGCCTGCCCCTGGCCGATGACGTGCAAGCACGTGTGCAGCGCACGCATTCAGACCGTGCGGCCCAGTCGAGACTGTTTTTTGAAAAGCATGTGGATAAATTCCGCGAGCGGCAAGGCCAGCTCTGTGAACTCGAACAGTACCTCCCCAACCTGCGTGAAGTTCTCGATGTGATGCGGCTAGGCCGCGAGAGTCAGGTGATGGAAGTCGGACCTGGGGAAGGTCAATTGCTGGTCGAACTTGCCGAACGCTACCAGCACCTGCTTGCTTTGGATAGCTCCGAAGAGATGCTCTCCCTCACGCGACAGGCGATGCAGGGCCATGGTTCCTTGCAGTTTGTGCGGAGTTCGCTGGAAGATTTTGAAGGGACAGCTGCTTCCTTCGATGCGCTGATCTTGAATATGGTTCTGCATCATATGCCCTCGCCTCAGCGCGTTTTTGCTAAGGCCAGGCAGCTGTTGAAGGCCGAAGGCTTTCTTTTGATTGCCGATCTGTGTCTTCACAATCAGGAATGGACCCGCAGCTCCTGTGGCGATGTCTGGCTGGGCTTTGATCCCCAGGACCTTCGGGATTGGGCAGTGCAGGAAGGTTTCTGTGAAATCCAGAGTCTTTACCTCGGGCTCAAAAATGGATTTCAGATTCAAATAAAGTTGTTTTGTGCGACCTCGGCCTGAGGAGCATATTTTTTTTGAAAGGACAGTATTCTATGTCAAAGCCAGATTACAAAGTAGCCGACATGAGCCTTGCCGATTTTGGTCGCCGTGAAATCAAGCTTGCTGAGCGCGAGATGCCTGCTTTGATGGCTCTCCGTCGCAAGTACAATGCCGAGAAGCCTTTGAAAGGCGCTAAAATTATCGGCTGTATCCACATGACGATTCAAACTGCAGTTTTGATCGAGACTTTGGTCGACCTCGGCGCCGAAGTGCGTTGGTCTTCTTGTAATATCTTCTCCACCCAAGATCACGCTGCTGCAGCCATCGCCGCTAACGGCGTTGCAGTTTACGCATGGAAAGGTCAGACCAACGAAGAAGGTATGTGGTGTATCGAGCAGACTATCTTGAAAGATGGTAAGCCTTGGGATGCAAACATGATCCTCGACGACGGCGGAGACTTGACCGAAATGGTTCACGGCAAGTATCCCCAGATGTTGGACAAGATCCACGGTATCACCGAGGAAACCACTACAGGCGTTCACCGTCTGATGGAAATGATGGCAAAGGGCGAACTCAAAGTTCCTGCTATCAACGTCAACGACGCTGTTACCAAATCTAAAAACGACAATAAGTACGGCTGCCGTCACAGCTTGAACGATGCTGTCAAGCGCGGTACCGATATGCTTCTCGCTGGTAAAAAAGCTCTCGTCATCGGTTACGGTGATGTAGGTAAGGGCTCAGCGCAGAGCTTGCGTCAAGAAGGTATGATCGTACGCGTGACGGAAATCGATCCTATCTGTGCGATGCAAGCCTGTATGGACGGCTACGAAGTCGTATCGCCTTATAAAAACGGCGTGAACACTGGCACAGCCGACGGCCTCAACAAAGAGCTTCTAGCGACCACTGACTTGATCGTGACCACTACCGGTAACATCAACGTCTGTGACAAGTACATGCTGGCTGCTGTGAAGTCAGGAGCTGTCGTATGTAACATCGGACACTTCGATAACGAAATCGACACCAAGTTCCTCCGCGAAAAATACGAGTGGCAGGAAGTGAAGCCACAGGTTCACAAGATCTTCCGCGATACCAAGAACGAAGAAGATTTCATCATCCTTCTTTCTGAAGGTCGCTTGGTGAACCTTGGTAACGCGACTGGTCACCCCTCACGTATCATGGACGGTTCGTTTGCAAACCAAGTATTGGCGCAGATGCACCTTTACTCCAAGAAATGGGCTGACAAGAAGAGCGAGCCTGTGTTTGTCAAAGTTCTACCCAAGAAACTCGACGAAGAAGTGGCTCGCAACATGGTCGAAGGCTTTGGCGGCGTGATCACCCAGCTCACTCCGGATCAAGCGAAGTACATCAACGTCAAGGTTGAAGGTCCTTACAAGCTCGACGAATATAAGTACTAAGAAGTTGTCGGAAATCTTTCCCTCGGAAAGTTTTCTCTAGGCTTCCAAAAGACGCGAACCTCAGGTTCGCGTTTTTTTATGGGTCCTAACTGGCGAGAAGGATGAGCGGTATCCCAGAGCTCTCAGTTTTTTGACAGTTCTTACCGAAACGACATAAATACTTTAGAGGGGATGCCAATGTCTTTACTTCGCGCCGCTGCGTGCTGGCCCGTGCTTTTCATCATTTCCTGCGGAGTCACCAAACCTTATCAATCGGACCGTCCGCAGTTTCGCGAACGTGACGCCAGCTTTTTTATTGTCAGCGAAAAAAAGATGTCGAGCTGGGACAAGGCGAAAGCCCAATGTCCCCAAATTTGCCAGGAAGAAGGTGGCTACTGGACCGGCGCCTGGTCAGGTCAAAGCCCTCTTGAACTCGACAGTGGAACCTGTGAGTGCAGTTCTGCGGCATCGCAGGCGGTGGCTAAGCCTGAAGTCATGGCAGCACAACCCGCGATGAGCATGGAGGAGATGCAAGCAGCCTTTGATGTTCCTGCTGCTCCTTCGCAAAAAACGGCAGAAGCACCCTCGAAAACCTCAGCAAGCAGTCCGAACAGTAATTCAGGTTCTGTGAGTATAGGCAGCAAAAGCAGTTCTTCAGCTGGCTCGACGAAAACCGCCAGCAGCTCGGTAAGTTCTGACGGAGAGGTTAGTGCAACCGTCGAGCGAGACCCCAAGACGGGAACGGTGACTGCAACGGCCCAAGCTGGTCGGGCTAAGGCGCAGTCACGCTCGGTGCCATCGGGTGAAGTGAGCGCTACCATCACCCGCGATCCCAAGACGGGAACTGTCACAGCGAGTGCAAGTGCAGGCAATGCAACATCGACCGCCACAAGCCGCAAAGATCCCTTTGACTTCTAAGCCACACACAATTGCCCTTAAGACCATCCGTTCTTCATGAAGAAGCCATGAAGAACGGATGAAACTTTTCTTGTTTACGCGAGTTTCCCTTGTCGCTGAGCTCCGAGATCTCTATCGTGGGATCCATAACAGACAAGATGAAAGTACGCGCGTGATCTACGATACGATTATTGTCGGGTCCGGAGCGGGGGGAGCGGTCTTAGCCACTCGGCTAGCGGAGCGAGGGGATAGGGTGCTGGTGATTGAGCAGGGCGACTGGCCCGCTCACGGGAGTCCCTCAAGCCGAGTTTCGACCGATCAACTCGAAGAGGTCATTGAAGTTCAGGGCCAAAGAGTGCAGCCCTTTCTGGGGCGTATGGTTGGTGGTAGCACCGGGCTCTACGGCTCTGTTTTATTGCGGCCGAGCGCGAGCGATTTTACCCCAGGACGCTTTTATGCAGATTACTTGGAGCGCGCGCTTTGGGAATGGCCGCTGAGTCCCGATGAGCTTTCGCCTTATTGGACGGAAGCTGAAAATCTCATGCAGGTTTCAGGTGATCAAGCGCAGTCAGTGCCTTTTTTGGAACGAC
>JACCDP011573210.1_pt1 | contig 12666 bp, 11 predicted proteins | sample 7445841 | NCBI WGS metagenome assembly JACCDP01 (sample SAMN15323441, study PRJNA562643) | freshwater metagenome | isolation source: river surface water | place: USA:Blue River Watershed | collected 2017-08-17
CAAGGACAACAACACGTCCATGTACGGACCAACGACGTCGCGGGGGTCGGTCAGCCCACTCGATGCAGCTCCCGCGAGACGGGTGATCATCGATCGCAGTGTCGCGCGGGCGAATTCGCCATCCGTCCCTTGCAGCGTGTCTGCAGACCAACTCGTGATCGCATCCTCCAGTTCGAGCACGGCGCGTGCTGCGGCATCTGCATTTCCGCCTGCGAGTGCCGTGTCGAAGTCAGCGGACAAGCGCTCAGTCGCCTGACGCAGATTCGAGTCAGCCACCTGCTCAACGATGGGTGCAGGCGCGGCAACGGGTCGCGACGACGTTGCCGTCGACTTGGGATTGCGCAGGCGATCGAGGGGGAACGTCTCCCCCGAAGGAATCTCCGTCGAACCGTCTCGCAGACGCAGCGTCACGACGCCCTTGCCGACCACGCTCACCGAATCGGCATCGATGTCGATCACGATGCCGGTGTGTTCGTCGATGCCAAGAACGTACGTCGAATCGTCGAGTTCACGTTCGAGCATCGACAGTCGACGCTCACCCATGTAACAGAACCGGGTGTCGTGGTGACCACCTTCGGCATTGTTGTAATGAGGAATGACCGCTGCGTCGATCCCGAGTGAACTCAAGATGTCGAGACCGTCCAACCAACGAGGTGACTCGCCGGCTTTGTAGATCTCATAGATCGGGAGCGTTCGACGACCGAGCGTGAGCGCTGCCGCAGAGGCAAACGTGACGACGCCTCCATGTCGAAGCTTGGCAGTTAACAGCTCCGGCAACGACGTCCCTGCCCACTGACGAAGTGCGTAGGTCGGTGAACCGGGGCCAGCGAATACATAGTCAGCGTCCTTCACCTTGTTCAGCCCACGCTCGACGGCAAGCGCATCGCCTTCGACGACTTGCGTGAGCCCGGCGACTTCGAGCGTGACGTTCACACTCGTCTTGAAGTACTCGACGGCCTTGGCTGCGAGCTCTGGTGCGTTCTCCTGGAATCCGTACGGCGTGTCGAGCAGAGTTGCCTTCACCGACGACCCAATGCGCGCAGCGAGCATGCGGTGTGTCGGCACCATGGTCGGCGCGGTCTCGCCGGAGCCCATGATCGTGAGGATGCGTGGCGTGCTCACGAGAAGAACCCCTCGGCGATTGCGGCGCTCACCACGTCGGCGAACCGTTCAGGGTGCTGGGCGTGCAGATCATGGTCTGCTCCATGGAACCACTCCACACGACCGCGTGACAACGCCTCGATCGCACGCTGTACCGAGTGGCGTTTGGTGGCGGCAAACACTCCGTGGTCGTGATCTGCGGGGACGAACATCACAGGAATCGATATGGCAGGAAAGAGTTCGCTCGGGCGGTGTTCCCACAGCCCACGAAGCACCTGGAGGTGGCGATCGAAGGAGAGCCACGGCCTGATCGTGCCATCGTTCAGAACCTCGAAGTTGCCCATCTGCCCCTCAATCCCCGACTCCGGCCAATCTGCGTGCGCTGAGCGCATGTACTCGCGCATCCGAGTTGCCGGTGTGCCGAGCAAGTTCGGTGGCGCGAGCGCACTCGCACAGTCGTCCCAATGTGGGAAGTGCGCCTGTAACTCGAGGAAACCACCGTCGACGGCAATCACTCCGCGCGTGAGATCTGGATGTCGATGGGCAAGCTCGACGACGACGTTGCCGCCCCACGACTGACCGGCAACGACTGGTCGATCGAATCCGCGGCTTGCCAACACCTCGAGGAGCACTGCGAGATCACGCGTCACCGTCGCCATGTCATAGCCACTCTCAGGTTTGGTCGACTGACCATGACCGCGCTGGTCGATCGCTACGACTCGATGCCCTCGCTCAGCGAGCGCAGTCGCGGCACCTTGCCACAGCAACGCGTTCGACGCGAGTCCATGGACCAACACGATCGAGGGTTGCTCGTTGGTCGTCATCGGCTCCCACTCAAGAATCCGCAACGACAAACCGTTCACGTCGACGTGGGAACTGCGCGCGTGATCGACCATTGTGTGCCTCACACTACGCTCGATGTTGATGACTCCCAATGTCCTGCTCATCACGCTGGATCAGTTCCGTGCGGACTGTCTCTCGATTGCGGGCCACCCACTCGTTCGAACACCGAACCTCGACCGACTTGCGCGCCAAGGCGTGCGCCTCACCCGCCACTACAGCCAGTGCGCACCGTGCTCACCGGGTCGCGCGAGTTTGTACACCGGGATGTACCAGATGAACCATCGCGTGGTCGCCAACGGCACACCGCTTGATCGTCGATTCGACAATGTCGCGTTGCTCGCCCGACGCGCAGGGTATGCACCTACCCTCTTCGGCTACACCGATCAGTCCGCCGACCCGCGCGACACCACCGGTCCCGACGATTGGCGCCTGACATCGTTCGAGGGCATCCTCCCGGGATTCGATTGTGAGTTGTTCATTCCCGAACCACACGAACTGTGGATCAACCATCTTCGTGCCAACGGCTTCGACGTACCGATGAACGCACAGCAAGCGCTCCTTTCCGAGCCGACTCGGCCCGCGGAGTTCGGTATCTCGGCGTTCCTCACCGATCACTTCCTCGCATGGCTCGATCGCCAAGAAGGACCATGGTTCGCGCACACGAGTTACTTGCGACCCCATCCGCCCTACGCCGCACCGGGTAAGTGGAGCACCGCCTACGACCCCGCAGACGTCGAGCTGCCGATCGCCCCGACCGAAGACCGACATCCGTTCCACGACTTTGCGCTCCAAATTCCGAGCGCGATACCACCGCAGGACGAAGCCGGGATTCGACACATGCGTGCGCAGTACTACGGCATGATCGGTGACGTCGATGAGCAGCTCGGACGGATCTGGGACTCACTCGTCGAGCGCGGCATGTGGGAGAACACGATCATCATCGTCACTGCCGATCACGGCGAACAGCTCGGCGACCACGGGCTGAAAGAGAAGCTCGGCTTCTTCGAACAGAGCTACCACATTCTCGGAATCGTTCGCGACCCGAGTCTCGCCTCGCGCAATGGAACCACGGTCGACCACTTCACCGAGAACGTCGACATCCTCCCGACGATTGCTGAGGCACTCGGACAACCCGTACCTAAACAGTGCGACGGTCTGCCGCTCACCCCACTCCTCGAGGGCAAGTCGGTCGAGCACTGGCGCACCGCTGCGTCGTATGAGTACGACTGGCGCCACTTCTTCATTCGGATGCAAGAACGCGAGTGGCCATGGGATCGCAGAATGGAAATGCAGAATCTTGCGGTTCGCCGGTACGACGACGTCGCCTACGTGCAGTTCGGCGATGGCACGTGGCTGTGCTTCGACACCAAGACAGACCCGACGTGGCGCACCACGATCGATGATCCGTCAGTCGTGCTTCCTCTCGCCCAGGACATGCTCACGTGGCGCTCCCGTCACCTGAATCGCGACCTCACCGGAATGCTGAATGAAAAAGGTGGTATCGGTGAGTGGCCAGTCGGAGTGCCATGGCGCACGTGACGCCGTATGGCGACCTCGCCTATTCAGTCGAGCGTGAGTTCCCCTGCACGATCGACAGGATGTGGCACGCCTGGACGGACTCCGCGGCACTCGAAGCCTGGTATCACCCAACGACGATGTCGTGCGTCGCTGGTTCCGTCACGTGTGAACCGGTCGTCGGCGGTGCATGGAGCGCCGGAATCGACGTGTCTGAATTTGGTTTTCACGCCTACTTCTACGGCTGGTACACCGAAGTCGAAAAACATCGCCGACTTGCCCACACCATGGCCTACACACAAGATGCCGACGCCTTCGCCGCACGTGATCGCGACGCACCGGCACACCTCGTCGTCGTCGAATTCGAGGAGCGCACGGGAGTGACGTGGGTCAAGTTCAGTCAATTCGGCGACCTTCCAGCCGAAGAAGCGCCACGTGCACAAGCGGGCATAGAGAATTACTTCGACTCTCTCGGGAATTTCCTCACCTAATATTTCGTTGTTCCCATTGGTCGTCTTTTGCGACCGTCCCCACACAAGAAAGCCCCCTCATGCTTGCTGCTCTCGCGCGTTTCAGTGTCCGCCACCGTCGATTGATGGTGTTCGGTATCTGGATTCCTCTTCTCGTCGTCATTGGCTTTGCCTCTTCGCAGACCGGCTCTGATTTCGCAACCGAGTTCGAGATCCCCGCAAGCGAGTCGAACGACGTCCAAATGCTGCTCGAGGCGAACAATCCAGACCGCGCAGGATTCAGCGGTGAGATCGTGTTCTCCTCCCCCTCTGGAGTCGACACCGACGCCGTGAGGGACGCGATGACCGAACTGTTCGCCAAGGTTGGCCAGGTCGAAGGTGTGAGCGTGACGAGTCCATACGACGTGGAGGGCCAGATCAACACCGCCCGCACGACCGCGTTCGCCTCGATCGACGCAACGATTCGCTCGCAGACTGCACTCATCGCACTCGGCGAAGAAATCCGCGAGATTGGTGAGCCGTACGCGACTGGTGACTTGCGCATCGAATACGGCGGCAACATCTTCGCCGGATTCGAGCTTCCTGCGAGCGAGGCGTACGGACTTCTCGCAGCCATCATCATTCTCGTCCTCGCATTCGGCTCGGTGCTTGCGATGGGTCTTCCAATCGGGACTGCTCTCGTCGGTCTCGGCGTGGGCGCCTCGCTCGTTACCGTCCTCAGCCACGTGCTCCCGATGCCGGACTTCACCACGTCACTCGTGGCGATGATCGGCCTCGGCGTCGGCATCGACTACGCGCTCTTCATCGTCACCCGGTACCGCGAAGGCATTCACCATGGAATGTCGGTAGAGGATTCCGTCGTAAATGCGGTCGACACATCGGGTCGCGCGGTGATCTTCGCCGGTATCACGGTCATCATCTCCCTCCTTGGGCTGTTCGTCATGGGTCTTGCCTTCGCTCGCGGCCTCGCTATCGGCGCCGTGATCGGAGTGCTGATCATGATGATTGCGTCGATCTCGCTGCTTCCTGCGCTCCTCGCGATGGTCAAGCACCGCATTGATGTCACAACACGAGCCGCACTTGCAGCACTTGCTGCGTTTGTCGTGATCACGTTCTTCGCGGTCGTCGCCGAGTCTCTGGTGCTCTTCCTCGCCGCAGTTGTGAGCGCGATTGTCGTCACCCTCGCGAGTTTCGCCATCAAGCCAATGCGTAAGCCGATCCCCCAACGTGCCCGCAAGCCGAAGAACGAAACGTTCTGGTACCGCTGGAGTCGTCTCGTCCAGCGTCGCCCATGGACGTCTGCGCTCAGCGCCACTGCCGTACTTCTCCTCCTCGGCGCACCACTGCTGTCGATCCGACTTGGATTCGGCGACAACGGCAACGCTCCCGAGTCGACCACGGTGCGCCGTGCCTACGACATGCTCGCCGAAGGATTCGGCCCGGGCTTCAACGGACCACTTTTCATCACCGTCCAAGGTGACACCGCGTCCGACCCTGCCGCACTCGAATCGTTCGTCGGAGTAGTTCGTGGCGTAGACGGAATCGCCTTTGCACAAGCGACACCTGCATCGCAAGACGGTTCGCTCTCGCTCGTGATCGCCTATCCGACGACGGCCCCACAGGATGAGGCGACGACCACGCTCATCAAGACGTTGCGCAACGACGTCATCCCTGGAACTGGCGTCGAGGCCAAGGTCGGTGGGTTCACCGCCGCCGGCGTCGACTTTGCCGATGTCATCGGCAGTCGTATGCCGCTGCTCTTCATCGGCGTGCTCTCCCTCTCATTCCTCCTCCTCATGGCGGTGTTCCGCAGCCTGCTCGTGCCACTGAAGGCCGTGATCATGAACCTGCTGTCGATCGGCGCCGCCTATGGCGTGATCGTGGCGATCTTCCAATGGGGTTGGGGTATGAACCTGATCGGCGTCGGCAAGGCTGGTCCGATCGAGAGCTGGGCACCGATGATGCTGTTTGCCATCGTGTTTGGTCTGTCGATGGACTACGAAGTGTTCCTGCTCTCACGAGTGCGCGAAGAATATCTACGTACGGGAAACAACGCGGAAGCAGTTGCGGACGGCCTGACGGCCACCGCGCGAGTGATCACCGCAGCTGCGTTGATCATGGTGTGCGTGTTTGCCGCCTTCGTTCTCGGCTACGACCGTCAGCTCAAGCTCTTCGGTCTCGGTCTCGCACTGGCGGTGTTCATCGATGCGACGATCGTGCGCATGGTGCTCGTCCCCGCGACGATGGAACTCCTCGGAGATCGCAACTGGTGGATTCCGAAGTGGATCGATCGCATGCTGCCAAAGATCGACGTCGAGGGCCACAACCTCGACCCGGTGAGCGACCTCGCGTAGTTAGAACTTGACCATGCAGCGGCGTGGGCCGTGCACTTGACCGCCAGCCCACGTCACTGAGGACGGATCGACGAGTTCGAACTCTGGGATTCGCTCGAGCCATGTCTGTAGTGCAACACGCACCTCGAGGCGGGCGAGGTTGCTACCCGCGCAGCGATGAATGCCCGAACCGAATGCAACGTGACGGTTGTGTTCACGATCGAGGATGACTTCGTCGGGGTTCTCGAACACTCGCGGGTCGCGATTCGCGGCCGGGAATGGCATGAGCACGCGGTCACCCGCCTTCATCGGACAGCCGTTGTACTCGACGTCGTGGTCCACGATGCGAGCCATCGTCACCGGTGCATAGACGCGGAGCAGTTCTTCGATCGCCGTCGGCCACAGGTCCGGATTGTCACGCAACTGCTTGCGATGCTCGGGATGCTGGGCCATGTGCCAGAGCGTTGAACCGATGGCCGACCACGTGGTGTCGACACCGGCTACCAACATCAAGTTGCACACGCCGAGTACGTATTCGATCGGAACCTTCTTGCCTTCCACCTCGGAGTTCATGAGCTCGGTGATGAGGTCGTTCTCGCGCGGATTCTCTTGTCGGTCCTTCACCTGGGCGAGGAAGAACTCGATGATGTTCTGGCGCGCCCACTTCCGGCGCTCCATGTCCGTCATGTTCTCGAGAGTTCCGCGTACCCAATCGGTGAATTCCTCTTCCATCTCGAGTGGCACGCCAAGCATCGTGGCGATCACGCGCACGGGAATGTGCTGGGCGTAGTCACCAGCGGCATCTGCAACACCCTTGTCAATGAATGCGTCGATCAGTGAATTGCACAGATCGCGCGTGCCCTGTTCGTACTTGGCGACGGCCTGCGGAGCGAAGACCGGCAGGATGAGTCGGCGGTGCCAGTGGTGGTCGGGTGGATCCGACGTGATCGGTGGTGCTGAAACTGCACCATACGCACCTTCGTTCTGTCCTGGCGGTGGCGGAAGGACCAAAATCCCACGCGAGGTGAAGGTCTCGTACTCCTGGGCGATCGCAACGACGTCCTCATAACGAGTCGGCAACCACGAGCCTCCCCAGCGTTCGGTGTGGGCGACGGGGCACTGGGATTCGCGTATCTCGGCGAAACTTGGAAATGGATCGCGGACGAACTCCGGATCGAAGATGTCGTAGTCGGTGAGGAGATCTTCAACCGGCTTGTGGTTGGTGTCCGTCATGATTACCCCTTATTCAGTGACGACGATTGCTCGCTCCGGGCAATTGCCCTCGGCTCTACGCGCTTTTGCTTCGAGTTCCTTGGGAATGTCTCCGGTGATCAACACCACGGCGTTGCCGAGCTCGTCGCTCCCGAAGATCTCGGGTGCGGCGATCGCACACATCTGATGGCCATGGCAGGAACCCGTATTCACCGAAACTCTCATGTGGCAAACACTATCCCCGACGCTTCGCAGCGAATGGGTCGGAACTACAGGACTTCGAAGCCCACGTGCATTCCCGCTGCGTAGTGACCAGGCAAGTTACATACCAACTGGTACTTGCCCGGCTCGAGCGTCACAGTGAGCGACTCTGTGGTCCCCTGCGGAAATTCCCCGATTTCGTCGACGACCTCGAGGCCTTCAGCTGGTTCGGGAAAGCGCTCTCCTACGAGAGGAATTTCCCCCACCTCAATGTCGGTCTTCACGATCAGGAACTCGTGCCCTATCGAACCCTCGTTGACAACCGTGAAGGTGACCTCACCAGCCAATGCCGAGTCGGCATCAACGCTCACCGACCACTCTGTGACCACGCCATTCACAGAGTTGCTCGTCCCGCTACCAGAGTCGCTTGGGTCTGCCCCACAGGAAACGAGCCCGATGGCGATAAGTGCGGTCGCAACTCCCCGCACTCCTAGTGACATGGCACAGAATCTTTCATCCATTGACTGTTTATCGGCGCCGAATCAAGCAACCTGCCGTATGTCAATACCGAACTCTGTAAGTGGAGAACTACCCTGATTGCGTGCCGAACTTGAGCGACATCATTGCATTCGCCATCGCATCCATCGCACTGCTCGTGATCCCGGGTCCAGCAGTGATCTACGTCCTCAATCGAAGCGTTGCAGACGGTCGCAACACTGCTCTTGCTGGAGTTGCTGGGCTCGAGATCGGCAACTTCATGCACGTCATCGCCGCGACGCTCGGCTTGTCGGCGATCATCGCCGCATCTGCGACCGCGTTCTCAACGGTGAAGTGGGCTGGGGCGCTCTACCTCGTCTTCATCGGGATTCGAACGCTCCTCACGAAGCCGTCACCACCAGATTCTCGTTCGACATCGGCGACGAATCGCAAGGCTTTCACGCAAGGCATCGTCGTCAACACGCTGAATCCGAAGGTGGCCTTGTTCTTTTTGAGCTACCTCCCGCAGTTCATTGACCCTGACCGTGGATCGCCCGCCCTCCAATCCTTCGTCCTCGGATCGATCTTCGTCGTTCTCGGATGCTGCTCGGATGCGACGTATGCGCTCACCGCAAGCGCACTGCGAGACCGCCTGCTCACGGGTCGCGCACTTCCGTTCGTCCAGCGCTACGTCGCTGGTTCAGTCTTCGTGGCCCTGGGTGTCGTCGCCTCGACGGCGCGACGTCACTAAACCTCAGCGGCGCTCGAAGATCTTGCCGGGATTCATGATCCCGTTCGGATCGAGTGCCGACTTGACCGCCGCCATCGTCGACACCGCGGAAACTCCGAGTTCATCAACGAGATAGTCGATCTTTCCGACACCGATTCCGTGTTCGCCGGTGCAGGTTCCCTCCATCGCGAGTGCGCGTCGCACGAGTCGCGTGTGGAACTCCTCCATCTTGGCAACCGTCTCGTGGTCGTTCGGATCGACGCTCAGCACGACGTGGAAGTTGCCGTCACCGACGTGACCAATGATCGGTCCATATAGCCCGGACTCAGCCAGATCACGCTGCGTCTCTTCGATGCAGTCACTCAACCGTGAAATCGGCACGCATACGTCCGTTGCGAAGTTGCGCGCATTCGGCACGAGCGATCGACATGCGAGTGAAGTGTCATGGCGCGCCTGCCACAGTTTGCGGCGCTCTGCCTCATCGGTCGTCTGACGAAGCCCCGTACCACCGTGTCGTTCGAGGACCTCTCGGGTCGCAGCGATGTCGATTCTTGTCGACTCCTCCGACCCGTGGAACTCCATCAACAACAGCGCTTGCTCGGGCAGATCGGTCTGCGAGTAGCGATTCACCGCGCTCACGGCATCGGAGTCCAACAACTCGATTCGCGCAACACCGATGCCGAACTGGATCACCTCGATCACCGCGTCAACCGCGTGGCGGACACTCGGAAACTGCATCGTCGCCGCCGCGATCACCTCGGGAATCCCGAACACCTTGAGCGTGATCTCACCGATGACGCCAAGCGTCCCCTCCGAACCCACGAAGAGATGTGTGAGGTCGTAACCCGCGGACGTTTTGCGAGCACGACGTGACGTCGTCACGATCTCGCCGTTTGCCGTCACCACGGTGAGGCCAAGCACAAGTTCCTTCATCGCGCCGTACTTCACCGTCGTGGTGCCGGAGGCGCCGGTGGCTGCCATTCCCCCAATCGTCGCGTCCGCGCCGGGATCGACGGGAAAGAACAGCCCGAACTTGGCGAGGTGCTCGTTCAATGCCTTGCGTCGCACACCAGGCTGCACTGTGCAGTCAAGGTCGGAGGAATCCACACGAACGATCGCATCCATACGCGAAACATCGAGCGACACCCCTCCGTGTATCGGCGTGCTGTTCGCCTCGAGCGAAGTACCCGCCCCGAACGGTGTCACCGGAATGCGGTGGGCGTTGCAGATCTTCAAGGTCGTCGTGATGTCGGCAAGTGATTCTGCGAAGACCACTGCGTCGGGCATCGACGCGAGATGGAAGCTCTCGTCCTTCGAATGGTGTTCACGGATGGTGTCGTTTTCCGTCACCTTCGCGCCAAGCGCAGCCTTCAACTCCCCGAGCGCATCTGCGAGCGTCGCCGTCGTCACGCAAGAAAGGCTAGTGGTGACCCAAGTAGCGTGTATGACCGTGTCGTATGCACAGGTGAAGAAACGTCTGGACGCCGGAGAGGTGATCATCCTCGACGGCGCCACTGGCACGGAACTGCAACGACGCGGCGCACAGATGAGCCCCGAGGCATGGTGCGGACCGGCCTCGCTCGACAATGCCGACCTCCTCACCGAGGTCCACCTCGATTACATCCGTGCAGGCTCCGACGTCATCACGACCAATACCTACGCGTCTGGTCGCATGATGCTCACCCCGGCAGGTTTCGGCGATCGCGTCGAAGAGATCAACAAGGTCGCCATCGACGCGGCACTTCGCGCACGCGATCTCGCACCCGACGGACGAGCGGTCGCCGTTGGTGGCTGCCTCTCGCACATGGTCCCCCACATTGCAGGAACCGACCTCGTCGATCCAGAGCGCACCCCAGGCCCGGCAGAAATGTCCGACGCATTCCACGAGCTCGCTGGCCTGCTGAAGTCGGGCGGCGTGGATCACATCATGCTCGAGATGATGTACGAACCGACTCGCACCCCACTCGCCGTTGAGGCAGCACTGTCCACCGGGCTCCCCGTATGGTTCGGTTTGTCATCGCGCTTCGATGCACACGGCAAGGTCGTGAGTTTCAATCTCGCAAGCGACATCTCCCTCCAGCCGATCATCGACTGCATCCCCGACCGCGGCGTCGATGTCGTCAACATCATGCACACACAGTCCAATGTCGTGTCCGACACGATCGACCTCGTGCGCACGAAGTTCTCTGGACCGATCGGCGCCTATCCGGACAGCGGATACTTCGAGATGCCGAACTGGAACTTCTCCGAAGTGATCGAGCCAAGCCGACTGAAGACGTTCTATTCCGAGTGGTTGGACAAAGGCGTGCAGCTCCTCGGTGGATGTTGTGGACTCACCGTCGGCCACATCGAAGCAGCAAACGCTGCGCGCAACGAACGTCGCTAGCTCAACACCCGACGGAACGTGAGGTTGATCCTCGGTCCGACCACTTGCTTGGTCTTGGCAACCTGATGCACCCAACAGTGCTGCGAAAGCCCGGCCATCACGAGTAGTGAGCCGGAATGAAGGTCCACCTTCACGGTTTCCTTCGTCTCGCGGTGGCGGAGATCGAATCGTCGAGTTGCGCCGAGGCTGATCGAGGCGATCGTCGGTTCCCTACCGTTCACCGCCTCATTGTCCGCATGCCAGCCGACTCCGTCGTTGCCGTCGCGATAGAGGTTGACGAGCACCGAATTGAACGTCGCGCCAGTCGTCGCCTCGCACCGCGACCGTAGGTCGGACAACAACGGAGTCATCGCAAGTGGTGTGCGCAGAAGCCCCGAGTATTCGTATTCCCGACCGTCGTCGGCGTGCCAGGTGGACAAGCGCGGTTCGCGATGGCGCTGACCGAAGACGACGATGTCGTGTTCCTCCCATCGATTAGTGGCGAGCAGTTCATCGAATGCATGATCGGCGAGTTCGCGATCCAAGAAGTGCTCATGTAAAACAGCACTTCCATCGAATGGAAGGAGCTCGCGTGGCTCGGTGATGAGTGGCAATGCGTCCATCTGATTCGTAGTTTTGCACGGCTGCTACGGTCGTGGCGTGACGGACTGGATCGCACTCAGCGCTCGAGCATCGCTCGCTTCGCATCGCGTGATCGGCTGGATCTACTGGGATCCACGCGGCATCGCTGCCTACACACAGCTCGGCGTACCGAATGGTTTCGGGTACTACGTGGCCACGCGTTGCGCACCACTGGCTGCAGCTGGACCTGATGTCGTAACCGCTGCGTGCTACTCGATCAGAGGCGACTTCATCCGCGTGTCCCTCGACCTCTGCGCACAGCACACAACGTTCGAAGCCGCCTACAACGTACGCAATGATGCTGTCGGTCGCGGCCTTCGTGAGTACACGCCACTCGTAGAGACCGAACTCGTTGCCCTCGGACCACGACTCTGGGAGGCAGCCGAGTCGCTCCCGGTCGCCGGTCGCATCTTGCACGCCGCACATCGCTCGTGGCCCCGTGCAGAACAGGACCCGCTCGTCAATGCATGGCTCGCACTGAACTGCATCAGGGAGTGGCGTGGCGACACGCACTTTGCGATCCTCGCCGCACACGACATTTCAGGTGTGCAGGCCGGACTCCTTCACGACGCGTTCCTCGGCCATCCGGGTGAGTGGATTGCGCGCAGTCGAGGTGCAGACGATGCGCAGATCACCGAAGCGCTCGATGGTCTCTCCTCGCGCGGGCTCGCCACGAACGGAAGAGTCAACGATGCGGGGTTGGAATTCCGTCAGGCCATCGAGGACGAAACGAACCGCCAGTCCGAGCGAGCGTGGCGATACCTCGGGAGCGATGCG
>JACCDP010180756.1_pt1 | contig 12665 bp, 24 predicted proteins | sample 7445841 | NCBI WGS metagenome assembly JACCDP01 (sample SAMN15323441, study PRJNA562643) | freshwater metagenome | isolation source: river surface water | place: USA:Blue River Watershed | collected 2017-08-17
ACTAAAGACTTTTTATTATAGCCTAATTAATAAACAAGGAGCAAAAGCTCAAGATGAAGTAAAAGTAAATGGTCATCATCCAGAGTTGGAGTTTAGACCAGAGGAAGTAGAATTTATCGAAGATGATTGTGAGGCATGTAAACTATGAGCAACGCTCAATATAATTTAAACACAAAGACAGACTACTTACATCGCAAGATGTTTTTGGACCCAGCTGGTCCAGTGACCATTCAACGTTTTGAAGAAGTTAAGTATAACAAGATTGCAGACTTTGAAAAGACTGCTAGAGGTTTCTTTTGGGTTCCAGAAGAAATTAGTTTAGCCAAAGATGCTAACGATTTTAAGGATGCATCAGATGCAGTTAAACATATCTTCACTAGCAACCTGCTTAGGCAAACTGCTCTTGACAGCTTGCAAGGTCGCGGCCCAAGTCAAATCTTTACTCCGGTCATAAGTCTACCAGAATTAGAAGCACTGGTCTACAACTGGACATTCTTTGAAACTAATATTCACAGTCGTAGCTATTCACACATTATTCGCAACATTTACAACGTCCCTAAAGAAGTGTTTAACACTATCCACGATACTAAAGAGATTGTTGACATGGCCAGTAGTGTAGGAAAATATTACGATGATCTACATAAAATTAACTGCTACAAAGAACTTGACAAACAAATGGCTGGCGAAGAAGCACATATTCGAGCAATCTACTTAGCCTTACATGCCAGCTATGCTTTAGAAGCATTCCGCTTTATGGTATCATTCGCTACAAGCCTAGCAATGGTAGAGAACAAGATCTTCATTGGTAACGGTAACATTATCAGCCTAATCTTACAAGACGAACTGCTACACAAAGGCTGGACTGCATTCTTAATCAATCAAGTTGTTAAGGAAGATCCGAGATTTGCCAAAGCCGCCAAGGAATGTGAAGCCGAAGTCGTTCAAATTTATAAAGATGTTATTGCTGAAGAAAAGGCTTGGGCAGATTATTTGTTTATGAAAGGTCCAGTGATTGGTCTTAATGCAAATATTCTAAAAGACTTTGTTGACTACACAGCAGTTGGCGCACTAAAGGACATTGGTATTAAGTATTGGAATCCAGCACCAAAAACTACACCAATTCCTTGGTTCAACAAGCACAGTGATACTAGTAAGAAACAAACAGCATTACAAGAAAATGAATCAACTAATTATGTTATAGGCGTCATGAGCGATGTGCTCGACTATGACGAACTACCGAATATTTGATATGAAAGAGAGAAAATGAAAGCAGTAGTTTGGAGCAAATATAATTGCCCTTTTTGTGATCAAGCCAAGGCTTTGTTAAATCAAAAAGGAATTCAATTTGAAGAACGTAAAATTGGTGATGGCTACACTAGAGAAGATTTATTAGAAGCAGTACCTACAGCCAGAACCGTACCACAGATATTTTTAGATGATAAATTAATAGGCGGTTTTACAGAACTTAGAAAACATTTACAAGGATAAACATGTTAATTGATCGAGGCATAACAGAAGGTGAAGTGATCACTTTAAAACTCACAAGCGGCGAAGAACTAATTGGTAAATTGGTCGAAGATGGTGCAGCATATTTTAAATTGCATCGTCCTATGGTAGTAGGTATGGGGCCAAACGGCCCTGCATTGATGCCATATTTGTTTACAGTAAGTCCAGACAAGGAAGTTAAAATTTCCAAAACAGTAGTGTCTGTGTCAGAAGCCACAGATAAAAACTTTGCTGACCAATTCATACAAGCAACTACAGGAATCAAACTAGCATAATGCCACCAGTAGCTAGAATCGGTGATACAATAGCAACAGGTCACGGTTGTGATGGTACTACAACTTTGACAGGACCATCTGGTAACGTTTTTGCCAATAATAAGGGTATAGAACGCCAGGGTGACCCCACAGTTGTACACCGACTAACTGGACGTGGTTGTTCAGTGAGCCATACTGCGGCAATAAATGCAGGATCCGGAAATGTGTTTGTCAATAATAAACCAATAGGCAGAGTTGGTGATTCAGCAGATGCTGGCTCTATTACTTCTGGTTCCCCAAACGTCTTTGCCAATTAACTTTGTTTCATTATTGCAAGACCTTTTCCTTCATTAGTAATAATTAATACAGTAAAGGAGACTTATTATGTCAACAAATAGAATTGGTGATTTTCAAAAGATTGTAGAAGCAATGGAAGGCGACTTCGAAAAGTTCTACGATAAAGAAGTAGGTGCTGCCGGAACTCGTGTTCGTAAACATTTACAAGAATTAGCTAAACTCTGTAAAGAAGTTCGTAACGACGTTACCGCAGTTAAGAACGCTCGTAAAGAATCTGCCGGAAAATAACGATAAATACTGTATCTTAAAAGGAGCGGCACTATGTTAGATACACTATTTTGGATTGCAATAGGCGCATTTATTGGATGGAATCTTCCTCAGCCTTTTTGGGCAAAGATGATTCAAGAAAAAGTTCAATCGATGATTGCTAAAAAATAAGAATTAGATATGGCATACAGCGATAAAGTAATTGATCATTACGAAAACCCTCGCAATGTAGGTAGCTTTGATAAGTCTGAAACTAATGTTGGCACAGGTATGGTGGGTGCACCTGCCTGTGGTGACGTTATGAAACTTCAAATTAAGGTGGATAATGATACAGGTATTATTACAGATGCGAAATTTAAAACGTATGGCTGCGGATCGGCTATCGCAAGCTCGAGCTTGGTCACAGAGTGGGTCAAAGGCAAAACACTCGACGAAGCCACAACAATCAAAAACTCAGACATCGCAGAAGAACTAGCACTACCACCCGTTAAGATACACTGTTCAATATTGGCAGAAGATGCTATCAAGGCAGCGATAAATGATTACCGTAACCGAAACAGCCAAAGACAAAATCAAACAACTGCTTGAACGAAGAGGTAGGGGTATTGGTATCCGGTTAGGAGTCAAAACTACAGGATGTAGTGGTTTAGCATATACCATCGAATATGTAGATCAATACGAAGCAGAAATAGGTGTTACAAATTTTGCACAGGCAGATTTTGTAGTTTTAGTTGATGCTAAAAGTTTACCCTACTTAAATGGTTTGACTGTGGATTGGGCAAAGAACGGATTGAACGAGGGATTCGATTTTGTTAACCCTAATGAACGCGATAGATGTGGTTGCGGGGAAAGTTTTAGAGTATGACAAAATATTGGTCCCGTGAAGATACACAGCACTGGATTAGTCAACTAGAAAATCGTATAGAAGATATCGATTATTATCTGAGACAAACCACTGAATGGTGCGAACTGCACGGAATCTACGAAGATAAGAAAGTGTTTATTTGTGCTATGATGACAGTGGTTTGGGTCAGTCATATGCGTAATGAACCTATCAGTAGGCGTGAAGCATTTGAACTTTTAGGCATAGATCAGTGGCATCTTATTCCTGATGAGGAATTTGAATTAGGCCCCAAATATAAAGAATACGACCTTGAAGATCTGCTATATAGTGTAACAAGATCATTTTGAGGATATTATGCCAGAAGCCAATACCAGTAAACTAGCCTTTGAAATATTGGGCGATGTTCAAAAATTAAATCTCCAAAAAGGAGATACTCTAGTAATTCATTGTAAAATTCCAATGAGTCCGGGGGATCGTCAACGTGTAGCCGAAACATTCAAAAAAGTTTTTCCAAATAACGAATGTTTGGTTTTGATGCCAGGAATGAGTTTGGAAGTCGTAAAAACCCAATCTAATTGACAAATCCCAAAAGCGGTCATATAATACACAGTATGACAATGCACTTAGAAGGTCCCTGGCTTACTACTACTGGTAAGAAAAAGGGCAAACAAAAATTTCGAAATGCTGAACAAGCACGTAAAGCACGTGAGCTTGAAGAGTCTTGGAAAGATCTCCAAAAGAAATGGGGCATCGAACAAGAAGAAAGAAAACGAAAAAGAGCACTTTCGTCTGGCCTATTACAGCCACCAAAAGTAGCTCCTTATCGAAGAGAAACGCCAAAGATCAACAGCTTGCCGTTTACTGGTGGTCCTTGTGTTAAAGCACCAGATAAAGTTTATACTGGTACTGCAATGAAGGGCATTGGTACTATGCATAAGAGTAATGCCGTACCAATTTTTAGTGATGAAGAAGCAATAAACATCGCCAAAATGCGTCGTTGAAGCCTATTTGACGGTGTTTTTTAGTATTATGAACTATATAAAATACGTTTCGCAAAGAAACTAAGATAGTTGAACCAAAGTAAGTCAAAAGCAGAAACGGTTCCGCGAGTCTTGGCCAATTGGAAACCCGTGAGATTCGGGCGGTCAAGTTCGCCAAAGGCACATAGGTTATGAGACTATGCGTCCAATGGAGACAACTACACGAACCCAGGGTTCTTCATTTAGAGCCTCGTGAAGTTACTCCCTTAATGTAATGTTGCAGTTAATCGCAACACCAAATGAAAGGAGGACTTATGGAAAAGTCATTGAAATTTTTATCCTGCTTTGCAGGATTGATTGCTGTTGTATTTTTAGTACAGGCAGTTACAACAACCAAATTCGCTTCTCTAAAAGAGAAGAATGGTTACTATAGTCAAGAAGTAGTATCTATCAAAACTAGAGAACGCCAATTAGATTGCCTTGCGATCAACATATATCGTGAAGCAGGCTACGAATCATTTGAAGGCAAAGTAGCAGTAGCACAAGTGGTTATGAATCGAGTAAAGAGCGGGAGTTTTGGAAATGATATATGCGGAGTTGTTTATCAAAAAAATGTTATTATGGACAAAGTTGTGTGTCAATTCTCATGGTACTGTGATAGCACACACAGAAATAGACCCATTAATAAAGAAGCCTATAATGAAAGTTATGAAGTGGCAAAAAAGGTTCTTCTAGAAGATTTTAGGCTCAGTGTTTTAAAAGATGCATTGTATTATCATGCAACATACGTGAACCCAAGATGGTCTTTGGAAAAGATTGGTCAGATAGGTAATCACGTTTTCTATAAACCCAAAGAAAGAAGGATTTAATAATGATACCGTTGCAGTTTGATCTTCAAAAAGTAAAAACATTCGTCAGCGAAAAGTTTAGTCATATCTCAGCAGAGACATTAGGTTGGTTGGCTGTGCTTGTTTTACATGCCGCAACTATTCCCAGCCTGTTAGCAGTGATGGCCGGACTTACAGATAGGTTGCCTGGCGTTGATTTGGTATTATTGGTTTGGTCAGGTCTTACATTGTTATTTGTTAAGGCCGCAGTCCAAAAAGATATACTCAATTTGGTTACTATTGGATTTGGATTCGTACTCCAAGCAGTGATGATGGCGTTGATCTTTTTCAAATAAATTTGATTAACCAAAATCATTGACACCGCCTACGGGCGGTGTTATACTTTAAATTGTCGTAACTTATAGACAGAAAGGCAAATATGAAAGGCTTTATTTTAGGCGCAGTCTTTGGACTTGTTTTGGCAACTGTTGGCTTCGGCGGCATTGCTAGAATGTTGGACAAAGGAGTAGATACTATTAAGACACAGAGTCAGGAGATGGCAAAATGAAAAAACTAATTCTTATTCCCGTTATTGCAACTCTAACTGCCTGCGGCACGATGAAAGAAGTCGAGGTTCGCAAAACTGCGGCACAGCCAAATTGGTATGCTGACTGCGAACAGCGTGGCAAAGAAGGTTGGTTCTGGGCTCGTGAAGGATATGTTTACTCATGTGGCATGGGTGTTAGTGTTCATGCCCAAGCCAGCGAAGCACAGGCAGATGCGTTTGCTCTAGATAGTTTTGCTAAACGTATTGGTAGTAGAGTCAACTCACTGACCAAAGTTGAATTTATTGATGAAAATAAATCAACACATACCAAAGTGGAAACTTCCACAAATAATACTTTGATCCAAAATCAATTGGAATCCAAAAAGTATCAATATGTATTGAACGGTCAGTATCATACCTATGTGCGTTTGAAGATGACCGAAGGCACTTATAACCGACTGACACAAAAGGCTCAACAATGAGATCTTTGATAGTGTTAGCTGTCATAGGCTTAGTGGGCTGTAGTTCTACACCCACTAAGATGGCCAAACCATACTGCAATACTAGTCAGGAAATTACAGTTAAAGACGGTAAAAATGTTTCCAGCGAAACTGTTGTTTCCTGCAATGATGATCCTGTGGCGCAATTTAACATCAAAAAAGTAGGCCTATCTCAAAAATGTTTTAATGACTCGAGATGGATTCAGTTACCTAACGGAAAACCAATTTACAATGAATCGTATGCTTGCCAAAAACCTGATGGTAATTGGATTCACATTAAGCCTAATTAATCCAGTCTACAGTCAGAGCTGGGATCGCCCAGTGTATCAAGATGAACTAGAACCTTATTCTACAGGTGCTATCATATATAACACCTATAGAAGATTTTTTAGTAGTCTTAATAAAGAGGACAGCCAAAAACATAGACAAAGTGTTTACTTTGCTCTTAATAATTTAAACAATGGCGAAGAAATAACTTGGTACAGTGACGACGGCAGAAGATCTGGATCTGTTGAAGTAGTGCAAACAACCATTAAAAATGGTGATGTTTGTAGAAGAATTTTCAGCACTGTGATGATTAGATCAGAGCAAAGGACTTTTGATGAATGGGCCTGCTATAAAAATAGCAGTAATAGCTGGAATTTTAGCGATAAATAAAAAATGCTTTTCGCAATCTTACTAGCGGCAACAGGACTTACACTATCCGCAGTTGCCATATATTATAGCGTAATTGGATTGACCGCAGTTTTTGCCGCGGCTTTCTGGCCCGTTGTGATAATGGGGACTACATTAGAAGTTGCTAAACTTGTAGCCGCAAGTTGGTTAAAAATGTACTGGGAAAGAATCCCACGTGGCATGAAAATTTACATGAGTACTGCCGTAGTTGTACTTATGGTCATTACTAGTATGGGTATTTTTGGATTTCTAAGTAAAGCACACTTAGATCAAAATATTGTCAGTGGTGATGTTCAAGGTAAGATTGCTATTTACGATGAAAAGATAGCAACAGCAAAAGGAAATATCGATGCTAATCGCCGGGCACTCAAACAAATGGATGAGGCTGTGGACCAAGTTATGGGTCGAAGCCAAGACGAAAAAGGTGCGGACAAGGCAGTTGCGCTCCGTAGATCACAGGCCAAAGAACGCACTAGATTACTTTCTGAGATTGCCGCCGAACAGAAAACAATTAGTCAACTTAGTGAGGAAAGGGCACCCGTCGCCGCTGAAGTACGTAAGGTGGAAGCAGAGGTTGGTCCAATAAAATACATTGCCAAACTAATTTATGGTGATAACCCAGATGCTAACATTTTAGAAAAAGCAGTAACATGGGTCATAATGGTAATTGTATTTGTGTTTGATCCATTGGCAGTGTTATTATTGTTAGGCGCACAGATGACATGGCAATGGAAAAAGGACGACGAGTCATCAAAAGAAATGTCTAGTGATCTTTATGAATTAGAAAATTATAAAGAACAAGATCAGGAACTAGAAGAAGAAAAAAAGAACGAACCTTTTTATAGTAAACCTACAGCATTTTGGCCTTTCCCTATTAGACAAAACGATGAAGTTGTCGAAGAAGAAAGTGTTAAGCCAGATGCATGGGTTGCCGATGTAGGTGAAAAACCCACAGAAGAAGAACTAGCAGATATTGACAGTCCAGAACCATCAGCAGTAGATGAGTGGAACAAGATGATTGCTGAAGCTGAGAAAGAAGCTGAAAAAGAAAAATCTGCAAAGCAACAATGGAAAGAAGAACATCCTAACGAAACAATAAAGCGTCAAGAAAAACTCAAAGAGTTAGGTATAATTGACTCCTTACCTTGGGAAATAGCTAAAGAAGCTGCCGATTCGAAATATCAAATTTTTCCAGAACTAATATCTGAAAATCAAAAAACACCAGATCCAGATTTTCCACCACAGGACAGAATCAAGCCAGATCTAACTGAAGTTATCGAACCAGACGGCTCAAAAAAAAAGAACTACATAGTGAAGACGGACGAACATCAGATCAAAAAGACGAGATCGTAGAAACCGGATATATACAAAACGCAGAACAGACAGAATCAAGTATTTGGCAACGAATCAAAAACAAAAAAGAGGACAAATGAATCTCGGCAAAATTAATATTATCACACCGCCTGATAAACTTTTCAATCTAAATCCCAGTTTACTTTTAATTAGTCCCTCCGTTCTTGTAAAACAACAGATGCAAAAATACCTCAGTTGCAGTATTGATGAGGTTAATGTCTTTGTGTATGACAATACTGAACAGGATTTAGATTGGTTATTAAGCGTTCATTACAGAGCAGATGTTACTGTTATCGATATTGATAATTGTGACCCAATTACCAAATTATTTGTAACTTACATGATAGCGCACCCGGAAACATATTATATCACAAATGATGCTCTAACACCCTATGCCCTGATAAGTAAAAACAGGATTTATGATTTAGATGCAGTACCATTTTTTAACAAAATCGGAGAAGAAGATAGTGATGATGAAGAAGGTGAACAATGAGTAAAGTTTATGTTAAAGAGCATGAAGATGTTAATAGAGCTCTTCGAAGATTCAAAAAGAAAGTCGAAGAAAGTGGCATTCTTGATGATCTAAGAAAAAAAGAATTTTACGAAAAACCAACAACCAAACGCAAACGTAAGAAGTCTGCGGCTGTTAACCGTTATAAGAAAAAATTAGAAAAAGAACAGTTGCCTCCAAAGATGTATTGACATTGCTACTATTTCATGTTAAACTATAAAAAAATTATGAAAGGTAATAATGGCAAAACATTTAATGGTGGACTTAGAAACACTAGCCACAACGCCAAATGCGGCAATACTAACAATTGGTGCCGTAACTTTTAACCCTAACGGTTATGAAATATATAATGAGTTTTATGCTAGGGTTGATACTGAAAGCATAGAATCTCTAGATACATATATCGATGAAGGCACAGTTCGTTGGTGGGCGGATCAAGATAAAGCCGCTCAGGACGAAGCATTCAATCCAGAAGGTAGACAGGATATTAAAAAAGTCTTAGACGACTTTTATAAGTTCTGTATGGGCTCTAGTAAATTTTGGAGTCATGGTGCTGCCTTTGATATTGTAATCTTAGAGCACTATTTTAGAAAACTTAACAAACCATACCCTTGGCAATTTTGGGAAGTTCGCGATACTCGCACTTTGTTCGATCTCGGTATGGATCCAGAAATGCCACAGGCATATAAACACCATGCACTCGAAGATGCTAAACGTCAAGCCATGGGTGTTCAAACTATGTTCAAAAAACTAGGAAGGAAGTTCGAATGAGAATCGAAGATGAAGTTAAACTTGACTTCAAAGATGTTCTTATAAGACCCAAACGCAGTAACTTATCCAGTCGTAAAGAAGTAAACTTAGATCGTACATATAAATTTAAACACAGTGGGTTTGAATGGACAGGCGTGCCTATCATGGCTGCTAATATGGACGGTGTTGGTACATTAGAAATGGCTCATGCACTGTGTCAACACCGAATGTTTACTTGCTTAGTTAAAAGTATTGATCCCTCATATCTATATACTACTATAGAAGATATAGGTGGCAATTACTTTGCTGTTAGCACAGGCACTGGAGAAAAAGACTTTGTTAAATTAAGTTCAATTATTAACGAACACTCAGAAATACGATTTATCTGTATCGACGTGGCCAACGGATACAGTGAAAGATTTGGTGACTATGTGGCAGACGTTCGAGATGCTTGGCCAGATAAAACTATTATCGCCGGTAATGTGGTTACCGCGGATATGACACAGGAGTTAATTTTACGTGGCGCGGACATTGTTAAAGTGGGCATTGGCCCTGGTAGCGTTTGTACTACTCGTATCCAAACTGGTGTGGGCTACCCACAGCTTAGTGCTATTATTGAATGCGCCGATGCTGCTCACGGCCTTGGCGCTCATATTATTGCTGATGGTGGATGTGTTTGCCCTGGTGATGTTGCTAAGGCTTTCGGCGCTGGTGCGGACTTTGTGATGCTAGGCGGTATGCTGGCAGGACATGACGAAGGCGGCGGCAAAATAATTGAAGAGATGTACGAAACTGCTAAACTTCAAACTGGCACACTGGCTAATGACTACGAAGTTAAAAAGTTTGTAGAATTTTACGGAATGAGTTCGGACACAGCAATGAATAAGCATAGCGGTGGTGTTGCTGAATATAGAAGTTCAGAAGGGAGAACTGTCCGTGTGCCGTTCCGTGGTGCAGTCAAAAATACTGTTTTAGATCTCTTAGGCGGGTTACGTAGCGCCTGTACCTATGTAGGTGCTCCTAGTTTAAAACAACTCAGTAAATGCACCACATTTATTAAGACCAATAGACAATTCAATGATGTATTTGTAAAATAAGTAAACGTCACACACAGACAGATTAAAATTTAACTTAAGGAGAAAAAGATGGACTTCATCACAAGCGTCCTGTTAAAGGACATTGGTTACTTGTGGATGATATTCTTCATTATGATCAGCGCCGGACTAGCAAAGGAGTATCAACTCTTCGCCCCGGCATTTGCCTATGTAAGAAATACATTCCGTAGTAACAGATTTGTTGTAGTTCTCCTATCAGCGATTGGTGGTATTCTTCCAATTGAAGGCCGAGTCACTGTGTCAGCAGGTTTGTTAGACACTGTTGCACCTAAGTCAGGACCTGGTCGTGAAAAGTTAGGTATAGTTGACTATCTAAGTACGCACCACTATTACATGTGGAGCCCATTAGAAAAAACAGTTATCCTACCTATAGCGGCATTTGGTCTTACTTACACAGCATGGCTTGGCCTTATTGCACCTTTGCTAATTGTTAGCGTTGGATTCATTGCTTGGTATATTTGGTATCAAGTACATGAAGAAGAAATTAACATAGCACCAGGAAACTTTAAACTCTCAGCAGTCTTAAGAAATATTGTACCAATGTTTGTAGCCGTGGGCTTTTACATTTACAATAAAGATTGGATGGTTGCGTGTTTTGGATTCTTGACACTATACTACATTATTATTTCTCAACAATGGAACTTTAAGAAACTCTTAGGTTATGTTCGTTGGGACGTACTATTGTGGGTAGGTGCAGTCATCATGTTAGGAAACTACATGAAATCACATGGCGGCGAATGGGAATCATTGATCAGAGGTAGTATGTTAGATCCTACTACATTTGTTGGAATGATGGCTATTTCTGCTGTTGGTTTTGTAGCGAGTTTCTTAATGGGTAGTTCAGGTAAGTTTGTAGCGATTGCAGTATTAATGTCGCAGGTCTTTGGCCCGCAATATTTTTTATGGTTCTTCGCTCTAGACTTTACCGCTTATCTATTAAGTCCAACTCACAAGTGCGTTATGGTAGGACACAAATATTTTGATACACCATTAAGCACATACTATAAAGCATTAGGCGCATGGGGTGCCTTGCTTTTAGGAACCGCAGGTTTAATCACGTTTGTAGTTTAAATTTGTAGTAGTAATAGAGGGGAGGAATACTTCCCTCTACATAAAACAAAAGGAAAATAAAATGAAGAAGTTAGTATTGGCGTCTTTAGTGGCGTTATTTACTGCCACTGCACAAGCTGGTAATTGGTACGGTGCAGTTCAGGCAGAAAATTCCGAAGATAGGGTAACCAAGGCAGATTCTATCAATACAGCAGTTGTCGTTGGATTCAAAGATGGCGATTGGCAGTATTCGGGTAAACTAGGAACTAGTCAAGCAGAATGGGGTAATGGTTCTATTTCAACATCGTACGAAGGTCGTATAAAGCGTTCTTTTAATACAATGGGACTAAAACCATACTTGCAAGGCCGACTTGGAGAAAAAGTCGGTTCAACTAGTAATTATTCTTATTATGCTATAGATGCAGGATTATTAGTGCCCGTAAGTGCTCGTATTGATGTAGACTTTAGTTATCGTTATAGAAACGCCTTTAATACCAACAACAATTTTGAAACAGATCGTTATGGTATCGAGACAAAGGTCAAATTATCCAAAGTAGATACCGTAGGTGTTCGTTATACACAAAGTTATGGTGACGCTAAAGTTGATGCTTGGGGACTACAGTACACACGCAGTTTCTAATAAAAGGGCTACTTAGTAGCCTTTTTTCTTGACTTAAAAATCTAGACAATATAAAATATAAATATATTTGTAGGACGCCGTAAGGGTTCTACAAAGGGGCAGATGCCCAAATACGTTCTTGCTTAATAAAGGAGAAAATTATGAACGCATTAACTCGTTTTGACACACAAGCTCTAAACAGAGCACTCGTAGGTTTCGACCGTATTTTCGATAATTTCGAAACACGTTTTGCAAACCAAATCAATAACAACTATCCCCCATACAATATCGTTAAAACAGGTGAACATACCTATTCTATCGAAATTGCTGTGGCTGGGTTTAGCAGAGATGAAATCGCTGTAGAAATAGATCAGGATCAGCTAATTGTTCGTGGACAAAAATCACAACAAGAAGATGGTGCTGAATACTTACATCGCGGCTTGGCCTATCGTGATTTTGAACGTAGGTATACACTTGCTGAACACATGGAAGTTGTCAAAGCAGAAACTAAAAACGGCTTACTCATGATCGAGATCGAGCGTAAAGTGCCAGAAGCACTGCTTCCACGCA
>JACCDP010925986.1_pt1 | contig 12663 bp, 10 predicted proteins | sample 7445841 | NCBI WGS metagenome assembly JACCDP01 (sample SAMN15323441, study PRJNA562643) | freshwater metagenome | isolation source: river surface water | place: USA:Blue River Watershed | collected 2017-08-17
AATTGGGTCTATTGTTGGTATTGTTCAAAATTTTACTTATATAAATTCCTAAAAAAGCCAGAGATGACAATATTAAACCAGTAAGTAAAATTTGAATTAAAATTAATAGAGATTGATTGCCTATTGCTATTAATTGAAAAAAAAAAATCTTATCCACAATTGATATTGCTATTATAGTCGTCGACAAAATTGTCATAAATAATCCCAGGTAACCTATCAATTTTATGGGAAATATGGAAAAAGAAGTAAAACTGTTTACGGCCAATCTTAATAACCTGATTAGGTTATATTTACTTTTTTCATAAATTCTTGAATTTATTTCAATCGGAATATTAATTTTTTTAAAGCCCAACCAATTTATTAAGTTTCTAAATTGCTTGTTAGATTCTGGTATTTGATTGAAATTTTTAACTATGTTTTTATCAATTAATATAAAATCCGTAGTTTGAGATATAATTGACAAATCTGTGAATTTTTTTATTAAAAAATAGTATAATGTTGATCCAAATTCTCTTAAACTACCCTCTGAACGATTTTTTCTATAAGTATTGACTATCTTATATCCATTTTCCCATAAATTGATCATTTCTTCTATTTTTTCTAAAGGATGTTGAAGATCTGAATCTATCGTAATTATAAAGTCTTCATCTTTAATAATGCTTAAACCACAACAGATCGCATTTTCTTTGCCAAAATTTTTGCTAAGTTTTACTCCATGAATAAATGAAAATTTTTTTTTTAAATTTTCAATTGCATTCCATGTATTGTCTATACTTCCATCATCTATAAATATTATTTTAAAATTGTATTTTTCCTTTAAAAGAGATTCTGCTGTTTTAGTAAAATGCTCAATATTTTTTTCTTCATTTAGGCAAGGAACAATAATAGAAAAATTGTACATTTTAATATTAAATTTTCTTAAGTTGAATCTTATTAGATTTTGTTAGGTTGAATACATGCTGCCTTACTCTTCTTATCGCTCTAATGCCATAAGTTAGTAAAAATTGCCAATCTCTTTTTTTAAATTTGAATAAAAAAATAATTTGTCTCAAAATAAATTTTGGATGAAAAGCAATAAAATACATTTCTTTAATTGCCTTGTAATATTCTTCGTGTGGAATTGGTGTTTTTACTATTAATTTACTCATATCATGATCTTCATATTTATCTGCAATTAAAACTTTATTATCAATGCACTCTTGATGATAAGGAGTATAATCTAAAGGCGTACATAAAGTGACTTGTAGAGTTCTTGCCAGTCCTCTAAACATTAATTCTTTTACAAAACTTACAGTTTCATCAAGCATTTCTCTAGTTTCCCAATGGTAACCGACCATTATTGTTAAATGAGGATGAAGGTTATACTTTGTTAATAGTTGTAAAGTTTTTATTACGGTTTCTCGAGTGTAACCTTTTTTTAATTTATTAAGAGTATAATCACTACCCGATTCTAAACCGATAAGAACAAACCTGAAATTTGCCTCGCCTAATAATCTAATAGTTTCTTCATCTAAATACTCAAATCTTGTATTAAATCCAAAATAACAATTTTTTTTATGCAGTCCTCTTTTAATTATTTCTTTTGCAAAATTTCTTGCGTCATTACCACGGTACCAGACCCCAGAGTCATCAAATATTTCTCTTACCTTATGCTTATTTATAAGATTTTCGTATTCATCGACACTTTTTTGGACATTCATTATAGAGAATGAAAGTTCAGGGCCATTATATCTACAAAAAGTACATTTTCCAAAAGTACAGTCCCTAATTACACTGGTAGCGTACGTTCCGGGTGTTTGTAAAAAATTGCCATTTTCGTAAGCATAGTTTTTCCATTGAACTAAATCGCGATCTATAATTTCAGAATTATTAATATTCTCAATTTTTTTAAAAGATTGATTTATAAATTCACCATTATTATTTTTATAAGCAATACCGTCACAGGATAATTTTTTTATTGAAAAATTTGATAACTTTAAATCATCTGTTAATTTATCAAGAACAAAATCCACATGGTTGCTTAATATAACAATGTCTGTTGAAGAATTATTTAATGTTTCCTCAGGTTTTCTCATCGAATGGTAACCAGTCATTACTATTATTGAGTTTATTAATTTACTTTTAATTTTATTTATAGTTTCCCACATGAAATGCATAATAGGAGTTGTGCTTTCAAAAACGATAACGTCAGGATTAAATTTTATTAAATCATCAAACCAGATTTTGTAGTCTTTAAGTTGCGCGTTACCATCATCCCAATACACCTCATTACCCTTTTTTTTTAATAATGTAGCAGCTTGTGCATGTGTAACTCCCAAAAGATATGTCGGAACAGAGAAATATTGAACATTTCTATTTTGAGAGATCATTGCTTTTTGTCCTAAGCTATTAACGATTGGGGGAAAGCTAATTGCAATTTTCATTAAAAAAATAATTCCGAATATATACTATTATTTTTGATATTATTCTTTTCTAAATAATTATAAACATCATTTATCATTAAATTATTTCCACAAATAAAAAAAAGGTCATTGGTGGTTATGTGCTCCTTTATGTTTTCGAGATTGCTTGTAATTCGACCGTTATATATCCTTATAGTTTTATGTTTTATTGTACCCTTAGGTCGAGAAATAAATACGTTATAATTTTTAAGTTCACTCTCCATATAAATATCCTCAAATAATCTTATTCCATGAAATATATTATAATTTAAATTTTTAAATGAGCTAATGATTGATAAAAAAGGCGATAAACCAGACCCGCTAGCAAAAAAATTATATTTTTTATTAGTGTTAAATTCTTTTAAATAAAATTCGCCGTAAGGTCCTAAAATTTTAATTTGGTCATCTTTTTTCAAATTTTTTAATTTAGTAGTCAAAACGCCATTATTAATTTCACGAATTAAAAAATCTAAATAATCTTCATTTATACCAGAGCTAACAGAATACTCTCTATTAATAGGAACTCCAGGTATGCCTATACTGAAAAATTGTCCTGGTTGAAATTTAATATTATTTCTTTCAACTCTTAAAATAAAGTTCGCAGAACCATATTTTATAATTTTAATAACTTTGTGAAGATAATTCATTTTATTATACTTATATTCCATTCAATTAGTCTTTTTACACCAGACTCAAAACTTCTTGATTTAAATACTTTAAATTCATTAAAATATTTTTTTGAGCTTAATTTAATTTTACTATAGTCTGACCCAATAAAGCTGTTTGCAAACTTTTTCTTTTTAATTATTACTTTTTTATTCTTAAAGTTTTTTGAGATAATTTTAGCTAATTGATAAATAGATACAAAATTTTTTCCAGTAGTATTATAAATTAAAGATTGTCCTTTTTGAACGATGTTTAAAAACATAATTGTAATATCAGCTATATAACCCCAAGTTTTTATACTATTACCTTTATCCATAAGATAAATCTTTTTATCAAAAATTCCTCTTTTAATTAACTGTGAAATAATCCTTTCATCATAAATATTTTGTCCAGGCCCATATGTATGTCCAGGTCGAACCACATATACTTTAACACCTTTGTCTGCGTAAATTTTACAAAGCTGTTCGCCAATTATTTTTGAAGCTGAATAAATTATCCTATTTGAAAATTGCGGCAAACCTAATCTGTAATTTTCATCAATTAAATTTTTTTTTTTATTTGGTGAATATACATCAGCCGAACTAAAATATAGAATTTTACTTTTATTTTTTAACGAGTAATCAAGAATTATTTTTAGAATATTTGTACTTAAATTTATTGTACTAAATTGATTATTATCCCATTTTTTTGGTTGACCATAAGTTGCGCAGTGAAAAATAAATTTGAATTTTTTTTTTAAAATTTTTTTTATATTTTGTGAATTATTTATGTCCGTTTTAATAAATTTAATTCTTCTTGAGTTTTCATAAATTTCTTTAAAAAGACCTTTGGGGTTATTTAATGATAAAGATGTAATATTGCATTTTAGCCCTTTTTTATTTGCATAATCTAAAGTGGCCTGAATATATGTGGCAAGGAAACTATTTCCACCTAATATTAATATATTTGAATTCTTAAATTGACTTAAATTTACATTTTTTAATATAAATTTTAAATCCTCTTTAACTATATTGTCGTACATAAATGATAATTTGATATAAATTTTAAACTAACTTAATTTTATAAAATAATAATGAAAAGAAAAATAGCACTAATTACTGGAATTACAGGCCAAGACGGATCTTATCTAGCAGAGTTTTTATTAAAAAAAAATTATTTAGTATATGGGTGCAGGAGAAGAAGCTCATCTGTTAATTCTAGCCATAGAATTGAACATTTGTATAAAAGTCCAGAGTTACAGAAAAATTTTATTTTAAAATATTTAGATTTAACCGATTCCTCAAATGTCAACAGATTGATAAACGAAATAAGACCAGATGAAATTTATAACCTCGCAGCACAGTCTCACGTTGGAGTTTCATTTGAACAGCCCGAATATACAAGCAATGTCAATGCTATAGGCACCCTAAGATTATTGGAGGCAATTAAAATAAATAAGTTAATTAGCAAAACAAGATTTTATCAAGCATCATCATCCGAAATATTTGGAGACACCGATAAGAAGAGTTTAAATGAGAATTCTATTTTTTCACCTGTTTCACCTTATTCAGTATCTAAATTATTTGCTCATTATACAGTGCTTAATTATAGAAATGGTTACAATATTTTTGCATCTAACGGAATATTATTTAATCATGAGTCTCCAAGAAGAGGAGAATTTTTTGTAACCAGAAAAATTGTTTTAGGACTTATTAAAATTAAACTTGGATTAGAAAAGACTTTATTTTTGGGAAATCTAGACTCAAAAAGAGATTGGGGACATGCAGAAGATTATGTTGAAGCCCAATGGAAGATACTTCAGCATAGCAAGCCTGATGATTTTGTTATTGCCACAGGCCTACAAACTTCAGTTAGAAATTTTGTTAAAAAAGTTGCAAAAAAATTAGATATTAAGATTACCTTTAAGAAGAGGGGATTAAACGAAATTGGAGTTGATGAAAATAATAAAGCCATAATTCGTGTAAGTAAAAATTATTTTAGACCTCTTGATGTCACAAATTTGTTAGGCAATAGTTCAAAAGCCAAAAGACTATTAAATTGGAAGCCAAAAAAAACTTTAGATTATTTAATAGATGAAATGATTAAGTCTGATCTTAATAATCTAAAAAAATAATAAATTTAACAAAGATTCTGTAAGTGTTTAAATTTTCTATAATCACCGCTACTTATGATAGAATATATAATTTAAAGTCACTGTATTTTGACATTGTTGAAAATAAAAATGATTTATTTGATATCGAATGGGTAGTGGTTGTAGAAGAAAATGATATTGAAACAATAAAATTCTTAATCTCATGTAATAAAAAAAAAATAATCATAAAAATAATAAAAAATAATTACCCAGGTAAATTCAGCAAATTAATTAAACAAGGGATAAAAAACTCTACTGGTGATTATTTAATAATTTTAGGTGACGATGACATTCTTAAAAAGAATGCGCTAATTAATATTTATAAGTTTATAAAAAAAAATTCATCTAAGTGGCTAATAATGCCAGTAAATTATCATAATTTACAAAAAAAAAAAATTAGAAATACTGTTACTAAGTTAAAAGAAAAATTAATCTTATTAAATTCTTCTTATTTATTAAAATTAATAAATTATTATATGACCCCAGGAGTCGTCATTAGTCGTAATTTAATTTTAAAAGTTAATTATTTTAGTGATAAATTTGGTAGCTCTAATGACTGGACAACATGGTTAGAACTTTTATCTCACGAAAAACCTGATGTTTTAAACCATTATTATTTTAGCGCTGGTTATGATGTTAGTTCAATTTCTGGTTCATTAAATTTTGAGAAATATTATTATTTACTAAAAATAATATTTACTCAAAATTCAAACTTATTAACTAAATTAGCAGCATCAGTAGTAGTTTTTCTAATATTTATTATTAATATAAATTTGAAATTTTTTCGTTATTTAAGAAATTTATTTGTTAAACCCCATATGCTTCATGAAAAAAAAAAAATAATTCATATAACTAGATTTTTCAATGAAAACTACCAACTAGGTGGAGTAGAGCAATTTGTAAATCAATTAATACAAAAATCAAAACAAAAAAATGACGTCATTTCATATTCAAATAAAGTTGAAAAAAAAATAGTTTTTAAGAATTTCAATTTAAATATATTTAAAAGTTCATTTAGTATTTTTAATGATTTATTTTCATTTAGTATTTTAAATTTTTTAATAAATCGGTCCTCAGATTATAAAATAATTCATATACATTACCCCCATCCTTTTGCATTCCTTTATATTTTGTTATTACCTTTTAGAAAAAAAATAATTGTCACTTATCATTCTGATATTTTAAGATTTAATTATATTCAATGGGTTCCTTACATACTGCATTTTTTAGTAAAACGTTATGTAAATTTTTATCATTTTAGTAGTCGAAATTTAAAAAAAAATTGTGATTTTAGAAAAGTTAAAAATTATTTTATTGAAAGTTTTGTAATAAAAAAATTAACGATTAATAAAAAAGAAAACATTGCAACCAATTTAATAAAAAATTTACCAAAAAAATACGTATTATTTATTGGAAATAATAGGCATTATAAAGGGTTTGATAAACTAGAAAAAATAATTTTATCAAATAATAATATAAATTTTGTTTGCGTTACAAATTATGAATTTAATTTTAAAAGTAAAAATTTAAAAATATTTAATAATGTTAATGAAGATGAAAAAACATATTTAATAAAGAATTCTTTTCTTTCAATTAATACATCTGATAGTATGGCAGAAAGTTTTGGTTTTTCAATTTTAGAATCACTATCTCTAGGCATTCCTGTTATTGCATTTAAGCTTAACTCAGGAACTAATTTTTTAATCAAAAATAACTTTAATGGATATATTATAGATAACTTTAACATAGAACTATTTAGTCAAAGAATTAATGATTTATATAATAATTCAAAATTATATAAAATTTTTAAAAAAAACGCTTATTTAGATTTTAAAAAAAGATTAAATCATAATTACGAAATTTTAGATAAAAAATATAGACAATTATTAAATTCATGAAATTTACTAAAATAAATAATAGCCTGTTAAAGTTTATTTTTTTTTTATTACCCTTATCTTATTGTATAGGACAAGCCGCTGTGAGTTTTGTCTTTTTATTTTCTATTATTATTTTTTTTACAATTAATAAAAAATTATCTTTTTTTTATGACGACAATATAAAAATACTTCTAATTTTATATTTTTTTTCCTTAATATTGGGAGCTTTTTTTAGTCTAAATGTTAAAGTGTCTTTGTATAGTTCCATTGCATATATTAGATTTTTAATATTTTTTCTTCTTCTTTATTTGTGTACAGATTTTTTTAAAAAAAAAATTCAGACTAAATTTTTTTTGTGGTCCTTTTTTTTAGCTTCTTTGATAATTTTAGATGCATACTATCAATATTTTAACCCTTTAAAAGAAGATATTTTTGGTTTTAAGGCCGACTCATTAAATGCTGGAAGACTAACTTCTATTTTTAAAGATGAATTAATTGTTGGTTCTGTTTTATATAATTTATTTTTTACTTCATTAGTTTTTTTAATTTATTTTATTAAAAATAAAATTAAGATTTTTAAATTTTTTAATGCAATTTTAATTATATTTTTTATAATATTTTATTTAACAGCTATACTATTTTCTGGTGATCGTATGCCGTTTATTATGGCAATCGCAACTTTTTTTTTATTAATTTTATTTTTAAAAAATTTTAGAACTGAATTAGCAATAGCATTTATAATTTTTTTATTATTTTTTTTTTATCAAATAAAAAAAAATAATTATTTTTTTGAAAGATATAATACATTTATTAATCAAGTCATAATTAAAGAAAAAAAAATTGAAGATAATATTTTAAAAAATAAAAATTTTTTTGATAGCCAATGGGGCGCTCATTTTTTGACAGGTTATGAAATATTTAAGAATAATTTTTATTTTGGAGTTGGTTTAAAGCAATTTAAAATAGAGTGTGCGAATAAAATTTATGAGAACATAGACTCTGATTTTCGACAGGGAAGATGTACTAATCATCCACATAATATATACATTGAAATGTTATCAGAAACTGGAGCATTTAGTACCACGATTTTAATTTGTACCATTTTTTTATTTTTCATTAGATGCTTAAAAGTAATTTTTAATAAAAAAATTAGATTATATTATAATAGTTATGAATATGTAGTTTTTATTTCTTTTTTTTTAGTTAATATATTGACTTTTTTTCCCATAAGATCCAGTGGCAGTTTTTTTTCCAATTTCGCTGGCTCTCTGATCTGGTATAATTTTTCTTTTTTATTTATTTATTTAAAGCACTTTGAAAATATTTTTAAAAAATATTAAAAATTATCTCTTTTAGAAAGAATCGGTTGTTTAGTTGGCCACTTAATATTTAATTTTTTATCAGACCAGGAAATAGTTTTTTGTTCTTTGTGATCTATATATTTACCATGATAGGAAAATTGATATAAAATTATACTATCTTTATAACAATAAAATGAATTACCATATTTTGGTGGAACTAATATTGAAGCATTGTTTTTTTCGTCTAGTATAAAAATAGCTGATTTGTAATAATTCAATTTATCTTTTTCATCAAAACATGTGATTGCCTGAAATATTTTTCCTTTTAAGCACGATACTAACTTCCACGTTTTAAAATCGTAATGTATTCCTACTAAAACATTTTTTCTTCTAAAATTAATTTTACAGTGATTAAAATGATAGTTCTTTGGCAAAATTCTTTTCTCTAATTCTTTATTAAAATTAGTGTAAATAAACCCCCTGTGGTCTATATATTTAGAAGCTTTTATAATTTTAACTGCTTTTAATATTTTATGATGCTCAATTTTAAATTCAATATCCATTATTTGTATAAATTTTTATATGTATTTTTAGAATAACGCCATTATAAATACCAAAAAAAAGATTTTAATAGTTTCGAATTTATTAAAAGAAAATATTAAAAAAATAATTTGAACAAAACTAAAAAATTGATTGGTTGCGGGGCTTGGATTTGAACCAAGGACCTTCAGGTTATGAGCCTGACGAGCTACCAGACTGCTCCACCCCGCGATATTTATTAAAATTATTTATACTTTTATATAGAATTTAATATACTTTATATATTAATTTTATAAATGATTTTTAAAAATAATTCAAAATATAACTATCCATTATTATCTAATACGCTTTCAAAAGAAGATATTAATGCTGCCAAGAAAGTTTTGGATAGCCGCATGATTACAATGTCGAAAAAAACTCATGATTTTGAAAAAAGATTTGCAAAATATTTAGGTGTCAAATTTGCACTTATGGTTAATTCTGGCTCATCAGCAAATTTATTAGCTATTTCTCTTTTAGTAAACCCACAAAGAAAAAAAAAATTATTACCAGGTGATGAAGTTTTAATACCAGTAGTTTGTTGGTCGACTTCTTTATGGCCCATAGTTCAGAATAATTTGAAACCTGTATTTGTAGACATTGACCTAAAAAATTTAAATTTAGACTTAGAAAAATTAAGTCGATCTTTATCAAGCAAAACAAAAGCTATTATGTGTGTGCATGTTCTCGGATTGTGTGCAGATATGGATTTTATTGTAAATTTTGCTAAAAAAAATAACTTAATTATAATTGAGGATACCTGCGAGTCCTTGGGGTCTAAATTTAATAATAAATTGTTGGGTTCTTTTGGAACTGTAGGTACTTTTTCTTTTTATTACTCACATCAAATAACATCAGGGGAAGGAGGTATGATTGTTTGTAATTCAAAAGAGGATTATGAAATTTTATATGCTTTAAGAGCTCATGGTTGGTCAAGATGTCCCACAAACAAAAAAAAAATTGAAAAGAAATATCCTCAACTTGATTCTAGATTTATTTTTATTAATTCAGGTTACAATCTTAGACCAACTGATATTCAGGCTGCAATTGGATTAAGTCAATTTCGTAAAAAAGATATTTTTAAAAATAATAGAAATTATAATAGAGAATTAATTATAAAAGAAGTTATGCAATCAGGAAAATTTAAAAATCAAATTGAATTTTTAGAGTGTAGTAAGAAAATAGATCCTAGTTGGTTTGGTTTAGCAGTTTTAATCAATAAACAATATGTAAAAAAAAAATTTAAATATCTCAAATATCTAAGTGAAAAAAAAATAGAGACTAGACCAATAATAAGTGGAAATTTTATAAATCAACCAGCGATAAAATTATATAAATTAAACAAAAATAAAAAAAAATACAATAATGCGCAAGTAGTTGAAAATTTAGGTTTTTTTATAGGGCTTCATACAAAAATAATAACCAGTAATCTTGCCCGATATATTGCTTCACATCTATTAAAAATTGATGAGTTATAAATTATTAAATTGCATTTAAAATAATGTTTATTTTAGGAAATAATTATATTTTATCTTTTATTGTAATCCTATTTACGGGAATTTTATTAAATTATTTATTAATTAAAAATTATAAAATTTTAAATTTGGTAAAACTTTTAGATGCCGAATTTAAAAAACCCCAGTCATTTCATAAAGAAGGTATATTAAGAGTGGGAGGACTTTCGTTTTATATTATATTTTTAATTATTATTTTTTTTTTTACACAAAGATTTTATTACGATTTATTTTTTTTATCGACCGTGTGTTTTTTTATAGGCTTTTTAGATGATATTAAAATAATAAGATCGCCAAGAGTGCGTCTTTTTTTTCTATTATTTTCTATAAATCTAATAATTTATTATTTTGATATAGAAACTCCCAAATTTCAGATTTTAAACTTAGATGAAATATTAACCAAGATTAATTGGCTAAGAATTTTTTTATTATCAATTTGTTTTATATTTATAATTAATGGATCAAATTTTATTGATGGTTATAATGGTTTGTTAATAGGGCAATTTTCAATCATTTTAATAATCTTAAATATTATTAATTTTTATTATTTTAATTATGAGTTATTTTTCTTAGGCTGCGTCCTTTTATCTTTAAGTATATCGCTTTTAATATTTAATTTTCCTAAGGCTAAATTATTTTTGGGAGATTCAGGATCCTATTTAATTGGGGCTATTTTGTCGTATTTATTGATCAAAACTTCCATTTCTACAAAATCGACGATACCCCCCTTTTTTTATGGTTGCATTATCTATTATATTTTTTTTGAGGTAATCTTTTCTTTTTTTAGAAAATTAATCTTTGAAAGAAAAAACCCAATGTTTCCAGATAGAAAACATTTACATATGCTAATATTTTATTTTTTAAATAAAAAATGTAGTTTAATTAAGGCCAATTATAAAACAGGATTATACGTAAATCTTATTTACATCATATCGTTGCTCCCACTTATATTTTTTTTTAAAGATTTTCTTATAATTAAACTATATTTTTTTTTATTACTCATATTTTATGTTTTTATATATTTTTTTTTCTATTTCAAAATTTTAAATAAACGTCTTAATTAAATCATGTCCATTAGAGTTTTGATTTCAGGCGGCGCTGGATATATTGGTTCAATACTTTCTTATAGCCTTCATGATCTTAAAATAAATTTTGCCATAATTGATGACTTATCAAATTCTTCCATAAAATTCATTGGAAAAAATTTTATTTTTTATAAGGGCAATATTAATAATACTTCAATTTTAAAAAAAATCTTTCAAGAATTTAGACCTACTCATATTATCCATCTTGCCGCAAGTATTGATGTGAATGAGTCTGAAATTAAAAAAAAAAAATATTATAATAATAATGTGATTAGTAGTAAAAAATTTATTAATTTTTTTATTAAAAAAAAAATAAAGAATTTTATATTTTCATCTACAGCAGCAGTTTATAATTCCAATCAAGATAAAAAGAGAGAGAAATATAAACAAATACCTGCAAATTATTACGGATATACAAAATTACTAATTGAGAAATTTTTGATAAAAAAAAGTATCGAAAATAGATTAAATATTAAAATTTTGCGTTTTTTTAATGTAGTCGGAGCTGAAAGAAAATTAAGAGCAGGAAATATCTGCAAAAAATCAAAACATTTGTTTAATAGTCTTTCAAAATCAATTTTTTTAAAAAAAACTTTTAATATAAACGGAAAAAATTACAATACTAAAGACGGAACCTGCATAAGAGATTTTGTTGATGTTAATGATTTAGTTAAGATTATTATTTTTTTTATAAAAAATAAAAATAAGCATAAAGTATTTAACATAGGAACTAACAAAGGTTACTCAGTTTTAGATGTTTTAAAATCTTTTGAAAAGGTTTTAAAAATAAAAATTCGCCACAGGTACTGCAAAAATAGAATGGGTGATGCACCTCATTTAGTTTGCGACAATAGGTTGCTTCGCAGTGTTTTTAATTTCAAATTTGTTAATTTCAATAAATCTATAATAAACCATTATTTTTTCTATAAAAATTTTTATAAAAAATTTACTTAATAAATAGATTAACTAAAAAAAAAAAATTAAATTGAAAAAAATACTTATTACAGGAGGAAATGGTTTTATTGGAACTAATTTAATTCTAGCATTGCTAGAAGATAAAAATAATCAA
>JACCDP010709827.1_pt1 | contig 12661 bp, 12 predicted proteins | sample 7445841 | NCBI WGS metagenome assembly JACCDP01 (sample SAMN15323441, study PRJNA562643) | freshwater metagenome | isolation source: river surface water | place: USA:Blue River Watershed | collected 2017-08-17
CAAACAATCCTTGATCAGATGAAGGTTCAACGAATGCGATTGATTGAACTCTTCCAATTCTTGCATGGTAGGTTCGGCGATATCAATCCAAAGAGATCCGTCGTTGAGGAAAGCTTCCGAAATCTTCATTCAGTAAATATACAACTTTCACCGAAACCCAAAAATTTATGAAGCAATCCTTGACTCTTGTAACTTTTATCACTGACGCTACCAGAATGAATGATGAACTTTGCTTTAACAAAAGAAAATACCATGTGGTCAAACTTTAAAAATCTATTCGGCGGTGGAAATACTGCCACCAATTTTGAGGAATTAATTCAACAAGGTGCCGTTATTATCGATGTGCGCAGTCCACAAGAATTTCAAGGCGGACATATTAAAGGCGCTATTAACATACCTTTAGACCGATTAGAAAACTCGTTAAACAAGATTTCTAAAAACAAACCCGTTATTACTTGTTGCGCCTCGGGCATGCGGAGTGCATCGGCTATGGGAATACTTAAATCAAAGGGATACGACGCCCATAACGGTGGCGGTTGGATGAGTCTGAACAATAAAATATAACACGTATGTCAACCTTTCAAGAAATTATCCATTCCAACAAACCAGTTTTGGTGGATTTTGCCGCCGAATGGTGTGGTCCTTGCAAAATGATGAAACCCATTCTCAAAGATCTAAAAAATCAACTGGGTGAAAACGTTACGATCATTACAGTAGACGTAGATAAGAATCAAGCAGCGGCCAACCAATACAACATCCGAAGTGTACCTACCTTGATGATATTTAAAAATGGACAAAGTGTTTGGCGACAATCGGGCGTTCTCCAAGCATCTCAATTGGTTTCAATCATCAAGCAATATCAATAACATTGCAAGACAACATCAACCTTCTAAAATTGCGGTAAACGGCAAGCTGGACTTCCAAACCTGCACAATGCGATGTATAAAATCACCTTGCAGCGTGTCTTCCGGTTCCAATTTGTGAACTACATAAAATTGCTTGTTGAATAAATAAGGTTCTTGCTGCGCGATAGTTTTCAAATGCGGTGGAAGGATTTTATTCTTTTCCCCTTGAATTGCACCAAAATTCTTTAGGAATTCTGGATCTAAAATTGCTTTTCTGAACCCATGCAAATCACTCGCAATGTTTTCACGAATTTTCTGCAAAGTTTCCTTATCCGGCATGTACACTCCAGCATAAATGGCACAAGATTCAGGCCCGAACTCTACATAGAGTCCACCCAACGACATATTCTTAGAATCCCCCAACTGCAATGCCGCGCTGCAATGCGTTTTGTACGGAGTTTTATCTTTAGAGAACCGAATATCTCGGTTTATTCTGAACAAACAATCGGAGGGGGTTAACTGTCCGAACCTAGGATCTACTTCCGAAACAGCAAGGATTAACTCCTGCACAAACAAACGAAAGGGAAGTTTAACATCTTTCTCGTAACGCTTTCTATGTTCGTCGAACCAAGTTTTATTGTTGTTGAGTGTTAAATCGATGAAAAACTCGAAAAACGCTTCTGTTAAATGCCTCATGGGTGCTTTATACTATTAAATCAAGACAATTTACCAAATTCAATTTGGTACACTTTGAATAACAATCGAAAAATGGATAGCAGAATTGGTCCGAAAATCAACCCTAAAAATCCGAACAATTTCAATCCAACAATGACCCCCAAAATAGTTATCAAGGGGTGAATATTCCCCATTTTCTTTTGCAAAAACATACGAACTAAATTATCGGCAGCGGCAATTACCGTAAATCCGTAAACCACCAAAAAAATGGCTTGGTTGGAATGCCCTTGAGCATACAATATAATCGCCAAAGGCAAATAGGCCAGCGCAGCTCCTACCGCTGGAATCATGGCCGAAAACGAAGTCAAAACAAACCAAAACCACCAATCGTCTATGGATAAAAACGCATACAAAATACCCGCTAATATTCCTTGAGCCAACGCCGTTATAGGCAATCCTACTGCATTGGAAATCACCAATTCCTTCAACTCTCTACCCATCAATCGAATGCTCTGTTGCTGCAATGGCAGTTTGGTAAAAAACCAAATTTCCATGGATCGGTACTGCAAGAGCATATAATACAGTAAGAAATAGAGGATCACCACCGACCCCATTGAATCCAACAACACCCCCATAGAATCGGCCAATAAATTCGATAAAAATTGAGCAATGGAATCCAGATTTGAATCACTCAAAATCACAATTTGATATCTATGTTCTATTTCGCGCACAAATTGTTCCAGCACCTGAACAGTTTCCTGAATTTGGGTACTGATGCTGCTAATTTTCGTGCCGATCATAGCGATGATTAATCCCAACGGAACCATAACAACCAAGAACGATACTACCAACAAAACAAAAACAGAAACTTGGAGTTTCCATCCTTTTTTGGTGACTAAGAAATCCAGAGGATCGCGGAGAAAGAAATAGAACAACAAAGCACCTAATCCAGCATTGATGTAAGCCACCAATCCTGTGCCGATCCAATAACCTAAAACCAAGATCAGCAAACCGAATAATATGTTACGGAGTCCCAAGGTTTCCTGCATGAAGCGGCAAGTTACAAAAAAAAGACCGCCCAATTAAGTAGCGGTCTTAAAACTTAAACCCAGAAAAATTATTACCGAATTAGGCTGCTACAAACTGTACGTTGAAAAGCAACTTCACATCGCTCCCAACTACAACTCCACCCGCCTCGGTTACAGCACTCCAAGTTAAACCGAAATCTTCGCGTTTAACGGTACCGCTTACTTCAAATCCAACTTTGCGATTACCCCATGGATCTATCATTTCACCGCCAAATTCAGCCGTCAATACAACAGAGTGTGTAATACCTTTCATGGTTAAATCTCCAGTAACTGAATAAGTATGATCGCCTGTCTTTTCAAAAGAAGAACTAACAAATTCTACGGTAGGAAATTGAGCCGCGTCAAAAAACTCAGGAGATTTTAAATGATTGTCGCGATCCGCTTGGTTGGTATCGATGGAATCAACATGCGCCGTAAAAGTAACCTTGGCACCGTTAAAATCTTCACCTGCTTTTTCTAGTGTTGCAGAGAAATTGCGAAAAGTTCCAGCGACATTAGAAATTACTAAGTGTCTAACTTTAAACTGAACCTCTGAATGCGTTGGGTCCAAATTCCATTTTGAAATTGCTTGTGTTGTCATAATTATTGAATTCGTTTACAAAGTTACAAAAATTTGTTTAAACAAATATAAAAAACCGACGCAACTTTAAGGAATTCGTTCCAATGAACGATATTTTGGCCCAATAGCAACAATCGTTCGACGAAATTCCCCATCATTCCTTCCATCAACGCAATCATCCTCCATAAAAACGTGTTATTTTGCTTGCTACTTAAACCCTACCGTGAAAAAAATTCTACTCCCCTTAATTACTGTTTGTTGCATAACCACCGGCTTGGCTCAAACTTCCGGAGATACTACCGTGCCATCCAAAGCCGATGCGTTAAAAAAATCTGAACCCGCAGCAAATCAAAGTAGCGGCAATACCCAAATCCCATCCTCGTCATCCCCGGCAAGGGTAAAGAAAATCGCTAATTTTCAATACTTCAAACAAAACGGAATGACCCTTTATTACGGCCGATCCTCCTCAACCTTGGTAAATCAAATTTCTAAACTGATGATATCCGAACTCACCCCAACATTTGGGGAAATTACCACCACCATCAATCGACCCAACCATTATGGATATCAGTTCCATTTCAGAGATCGATGGATGATGGGCTTGGTTTTTCAATCGGCATCCATCAAAACCAATACTATCAAGTATCCCGATTACAATACAATGGAATATTCCAACTTCCATTACCAAGTTCGACTTAGTAGTTTCATGGGGACCATCGATTATGCCTGGAAAATCAAATCGGGAAAAAATTCAAATACCGCTTGGTATTCGGGAATTGCGTTGGGAACCTTCAACGTGAATTTCGAAACCATTCGGGATGATTCTTCCACTGCTTACGTCCCCGCTTACAACCAAGGAGTTGGACTGAATGGAATTCAGGCTACCCTTATAGGAGTAAAGAAAGCCTACAAAAATGGAATCGGATTTCAGGCACAACTTGGGGCCGGTGTAAACTCGTTAGGATTTAGCGCTGGTGTAAATTATAGTTTCAAATAACTGCATGGCACCCATCATAACCGCAACGAATGTTTGCAAAAAATTCGGCACCCAAGAAGTATCCAAACGTATATCGTTGGAGTTAAATCCCGGCGAAATCTACGGTTTGTTAGGACCCAACGGCGCAGGTAAAACTACCTTGATTCGAATGCTCGCTACCATTACCCAACCCGATTCGGGTGAAATCCTATTCAATGGAGCACCCTTAATTCCGGAACACAGCCAACGCATGGGGTACATGCCCGAGGAACGGGGATTGTATAAAAAAATGTCGGTCGCCGATCAGTTGTTGTTTTTCGCACAATTGCGTGGTATGAGTCAATCCGAAGCCAAAACGAAAGTTAAATACTGGTTAGACCGATTGGGAATGTTGGATTGGGCCAAAAAGAAAATAGAAGAAATATCCAAAGGAATGGCACAAAAAGTACAGTTTGTTAGCTGCATCATGCACAAACCCGAGCTATTAATCTTGGATGAGCCATTTTCTGGATTTGATCCGGTGAATGCCGATTTAATTAAAGAACTGATCCTAGAACTGCAATCCGAAGGTTGCAGCATATTATTTTCCACGCACCGGATGGACAATGTAGAGGATTTATGCAACCGCATCGGTATAATTCATCAGGGTGAGAAAGTGATGGACGGCAGTATCAGCGAAATAAAACGAAGTCACTTCACGCAAAAATACGACATCGGTTTTCACGAAGCCATCGCATCAGACAACGTACCTGACACCGCAATAAAATCATGGAAAACCAACGATGGAAGAACCATGTATCGTTTTCAAACCAGCGATTCATTTACGCCCAACAACCTGCTCGAATGGTCTACCAAACAAAACAACCCCATGGTTTACTTCTCCGAATACATTCCCAATATCCACGATATTTTTGTTGATACCGTTGAGAAAAAATCCAACCACAACGCAATAAACCATGAGTAATCTTAGCAATATTTGGGTAATTTTCAAACGGGAATATACCACCCGAATCACCAATAAAACGTTCATTATCATGACGTTTCTGGCTCCGTTCTTGATTGCCGGATTTTATGCGCTAGCCATTTATATCGCCGTATCGGACGAACAGGAAACAGACATTCAAACGGTATTGGTTTCGGACCAGAGCAAACAGCTCCAACTATCCGACTTCAGCAATTATAAATTGCTGCCTGCACCGGATTACGAATACCCTCAACAACGCGTAGATTCAGCAAAAGCATTTGTAAATCGAGGAATTTGTTACGCTTGGCTACAAATCAACGACCAGGACTTAACCTCGTTGGACTCAACCACCTTGTACAGCGTGGAGGCACCGTCATTAACGCAGATGGAATCCATCAACCAATGGATAAAAAATCAAACCAAAGAAAAACAACTGCTGCGCTTTGGAATCAGACCCAGCACCCTAGATTCCTTGGATGTATCAGGTTCTGTACGATTGATGGAGATCAGCGAAAGTGGAGTCGCCAGCAACAGTTCCAGTGGTTTAAAAAGTGGCATCGGTTTCATTTTGGCCTTTTTGATCTACATGTTTATATTCATGTACGGAGCGGCTGTAATGCGGGGTGCTTTTGAAGAAAAAAACAATCGAATTGTAGAGGTAATTATATCCAGCGTAAAACCCTTTCAGTTAATGATGGGTAAAATCCTAGGTATCGCGGCTGTTGGATTAACGCAAGTGGTAGCCTGGGTGATTCTTATCTTGGCTTTGGGTGTAATTGGAGGCTCCGTATTTGGGAGTCAGAAAATGACACAATTCAAACAGCAAACCTCCGCCATTAGCATGGACAGTGCTTTTGCTTCCACAGGGATACCCGCTTCGGACCAACCCGCTATCAACTCCAATCCCGTTGCCAAAATGGATTCACTTGCCGAACTATTCAGCGGTACGGAATCTATTCCCGCCGGGGAAATATTGCTAATTTTCGTACTGTACTTTATCGGGGGTTACCTTCTATACGCCAGTATGTTCGCGGCAATAGGCGCAGCGGTAAACCAAGAAACCGAGACCTCCCAATTTATGCTACCCATAACTCTGCCATTGGTTTTGAGCTTCATCATTGCCCAATCCGTTGCCATCAAAGCGCCCAATGGTAGTACGGCCGAATTGTTTTCCATGATTCCGTTTACATCGCCAATCATCATGGTGGTTCGAGCTCCGTTTGGAGTCCCAATTTCTCAATTAATATTGAGCTTTAGCTTATTGGTATTAACCTTCGTATTGATGGTTTGGCTAACCTCTAAAATCTATAGAATTGGCATTTTGAGTTATGGTAAAAAGCCCACTTGGGCCGATTTGTGGAAATGGATCCGTCAATAAAAACGAACAAAAGTCCCCAGCGGTAGTCGATTCCCGTGGGAATCAGGCAAATACAACTCGCCGGATTCAATGCAACTTACCAATTCCTGATGTTTGGTTCCTATGATTTGTTTGCCGATTAAGTTCTCCGCCACCATGGCAGAAAACCCCATGCTATACAAATTCAACAGAAAAAAACCATCGTCTGCAAGAATTTCACCGCACAGTCCCATCAACTCGTTCAATTGTTTTTCTAGCAACCATTTTTCACCATCGGGTCCCCTGCCATAGGCCGGTGGATCCAACAAAATCCCATCATACTTCCTACCTCTACGGGCTTCCCGCTGAACAAATTTGAACGCATCTTCCACCAACCAACGTATACCGTCCAGGTTGGATTGCTCCATATTCTCTCTACTCCACGTCACCACCTGCTTCACAGAATCCACATGCGTAACATCGCCTCCAGCCGCGCATGCAGCCAACGATGCACCGCCGGTATAAGCAAACAAGTTCAGAATTTTAGGCTTCATTGAGTCTTTTGCACTATCGCCCGTTATGCTTTGCATTTTCGAGCCCTGCTGGTATTTTGCCTTTTGTCTGCTTACTTGTTCGTAAATCCAGTCCCAATTGGACGCCTGCTCGGGAAACAATCCTACGTGTTTAAAACTCGTTAATCCCAATCTGAAATGCAACTCCGCATTCCCCAACGGATACTTGATCCACCAACGATCCGGCATCCCAGCTTTCAATTGCCAACTACCTTTTTCAGGATCCCCAGCTACTCCGCGTGAAAACGTAGCGGCCGACAACGAAATCCACTGCTTTTCCTCCAGCGATTTATCCCAAATTGCCTGCGGCTCGGGCCTGCGCAGTACCCATTTCCCAAACCGCTCCAACTTTTCAAAACCTCCCGAATCCAGCAATTCGTAATCTTTCCAGTGGGCAGGAAATTCCCTTCTACCAAAATCAACAGACAGCGCCTCCGTTTTTCCCATTACAACAAGTTCAATTGAGTGGGAGGATCCAATGGACTACCTCCACTGCGCTTTTCTTTTTCTATTTGCTCCGATACTAAAGGCAATACGGAACCATCCACCGTAGTATCCGCGCCATCGCCACCTTCATCGGTGATATCGTCTTCCTGAATTGCATCCACATCGTCCTCATCGGGATTATCTGATACCACTAAATTCGCTGCAATTTCACCCACCTTAGGACTCAACAATACCACTTTTTTAACCTTTTCTGTATGCAATCGATTTCCTAGGACTTTCCATCCCTTCACCTCCATGAACTCGTCCAAAATCAAGGTAAGCACCTGTTTTTCGCCTTTTTTAGAATCCAAAGTAACCTCAATTTCGGCAGGAGCACTGGTACTTGCAGCTAACAATTGAGACCCTTTTTCATCGCCAATGAACGAGAACTTCTTTTCCATCGTTGTTGTCTCAATAACAAATCGTTTTACATAGTGCAACTTGCTCTTACCCTCCAAATACACCACCTGAATCACTTGTCCGGCAGCATATTTTTGAATCAAATAAACCTGATCGGGCTCGTATCGATTGATTAATTCGTAATTGGTTATTTCGTAATTACCGTCGTTATAAATCACCAATATTTTATCATCGCCCTCAAACTCACCCAAAAATTGACCCTTTGAATCTCCATTCAATCGACCGGTATGATCGTCCCAGTATATTTTAACGCCCCCCAAAGTTGAGCCACCCTTTTCTTTGAGTTCCACCTTTCGAACCGGGTATTTGGTGATCTGATTTCCACGCGCACTTTTCCCTTTAATGGCAAGTTTCGCAAAATCGTACTCCAAACTTTTAATTCGCGCACTGGCGGTTGCACTCAAATGCAAGGTCACGCGCTCCGCTTCCCCATTCGGATTGGCCGAAAAATATAGCACCTGCGATTTGGCGTGTTCGCTACTGAAAATATATTCTTTCTCTCGAATTAATCCCGTAGCATTGAAACGCTTGGCCATTACTTTCTTATCGGCACCGTCCCAGTACACCACGTTGTAAGTAGTTCGCTCGTCGTTTTTACGCCAAACATCTACATGAATCAAATCCTTCCCGTAAAACTGTTTTTCGGTTACCTTGGCGATGGAATACTTCCCATCGGCGCGAAAGGCAATGATATCATCGATATCGCTGCAATCCACCACGAAGGCCTCTTTCTTTAGACCCGTTCCAACAAATCCTTCCTTGTAATTGGCGTACAACTTCACGTTTGCCACCGCCACTACATTGGCTTCGATGGTATCAAAGGCTCTAATTTCCGTTTTGCGCTCCTTGCCCGTTCCATACTTCTTCAACAATCGCTTGAAATAGTCAACCGCGTAGTCCACCAAATGCTCCAAGTGGTGTTTCACCTCCGTTATAGAATCTTCCAATCCCTTGATGTATTCGTCTGCTTTGAACGAATCGAACTTTGAAATTCGTTTAATCTTGATCTCTGTCAATCGAACAATATCCTCCTCGGTGATCTCCCTGCGGAACAATTGCTTAAAGGGATCCAGGCCTTTGTCGATAGCCAAAAGCACCGCCTCCCAAGTTTCACACTCCTCTATGTCGCGGTAAATTCTATGTTCGATAAAAATCTTTTCCAACGAAGAGAAATGCCATTTGTTTTCCAATTCCCCGAGCTCAATTTCCAATTCGCGTTTCAACAACTCCAAGGTGTTTTGCGTACACGCTTTGAGGATGTCGTTCACCCCAAGAAACTGCGGCCGATCTTCAACAATCACACAAGCCAAGGGCGATATACTCACCTCGCAATCGGTAAATGCGTACAAGGCATTGATGGCCAAATCGGTACTGATACCGGGGGCCAACTGCACCTCGATTTCTACATCTTTGGCTGTATTATCCACCACCTTTTTCACCCGAATTTTACCGTTGTCTGCGGCTTTTATTATGCTCTCAATCAAACTGCCGGTGGTGGTTCCAAACGGAATTTCTTTGATTAGCAAGGTTGATTTATCCTTTTCTTCTATTTTGGCCCGAACCCGAATTCTGCTGCCCTTTCTACCCTCGTTGTATTGAGAAAAATCGGCCTGACCGCCCGTTGGAAAATCCGGAAACAACTGAACCCGTTTTCCTCGAAGAATGTCGATACTAGCCTCGCACAATTCGATAAAATTGTGGGGCATAATCTTGGTACTCAAACCAACGGCTATACCCTCCACCCCTTGCGCCAACAACAAGGGAAACTTCATCGGCAACGTAACCGGCTCCCGCTTCCTACCGTCATAACTCAACTGCCAGTGGGTGGTTTTCTCATTGAATGCCACCTCCTTGGCAAACGCGCTCAACCGAGCTTCGATGTATCGCGGTGCCGCCGCACTATCGCCGGTGCGAATATCCCCCCAGTTTCCTTGGGTATCGATAAGCAACTCTTTCTGACCCAGATTTACCAACGCATCGCCAATCGCTGCATCTCCATGAGGGTGATAGGCCATGGTAGCACCGATAATATTCGCCACCTTGTTAAATCTACCATCGTCCATCTCGTACATCGCATGCAGAATTCTGCGCTGTACTGGCTTCAAACCATCTTCAATGGCCGGAATAGCACGCTCTAAAATTACGTAACTGGCATATTCCATGAACCAGTCACGGTACAAATTGCCAACAGCCCTAACTTGACCAATATCCGTATGCGACAACTCCTCAGAGTGTTGCAAATCCCCGGAATCTTCCGCACCCTCCTTTTCCAACCCGTCTTCCAAGTTGTGGTTGTCTAGATTATTCTCTTCGGGATTCTCCTCCATTATCGTTCAAAAAAAACCCGTTTTACCCAAACTTACCAAACAGATTATGCACAATCCCCACAACTTAACGAATGCAGCAGATAACTCATCGACAAAACTGCCATTCTGTCAGATATTTCGTATCTTTGCACTTTGGAATTAGCAGTTGCGATGGACATTCAACAAATAAAACAGCGATTTGGAATTATCGGCCATTCACCATTGCTGACCACGGCCCTAGAAACAGCCGTAAAAGTGGCCCCCACGGACATGAACGTTCTGATACTGGGAGAAAGCGGTGTAGGCAAGGAGAGTTTTTCAAAAATCATCCATCAAATGAGTGCCCGAAAACATGCCCCGTTCATTGCAGTGAACTGCGGAGCTATTCCAGAAGGCACCATCGACTCTGAACTTTTCGGCCACGAAAAAGGAGCTTTTACCGGTGCCACAGACAAACGTAAAGGATATTTCGAAACGGTAAATGGCGGCACCATTTTCCTGGACGAAGTAGGCGAATTGCCGCTAAGCACACAAGCGCGATTGTTGAGAATTTTAGAAAACGGCGAGTTTATAAAAGTAGGTAGCTCCGTAGTTCAAAAGACCGATGTGCGGGTAGTGGCTGCTACAAACCGGGATTTGCTCGAACGTGCTCGCAACGGAAAATTTCGGGAAGATTTGTATTACCGATTGGCCACCGTACCCATTCGGGTTCCTCAACTGGCCGAACGAAAAAACGACATCTACCTGTTGTTTACAAAATTCGCCATGGAGTTTGCCGAAACCCATCATTCTCAACTCATTGAACTCACTCCTCAGGCTCAGGACTTCTTAACTCAATACAACTGGCCTGGAAACATTAGACAATTAAAAAACATCACAGACCAAATTTGTGTTTTGGAAAAAGGTCCACTGTTAGACATCGACGTACTGCAGAAATACATTCCAAAAATAGAACCTAATTTGCCAATGCTTCTAGGGAAAATAGACGGCACGGATGGCATGAGCGAGCGCGATATTTTCTATAAAGTTCTGATTGATCTTCGGAAAGACGTGAACGACTTAAAAAAGGTAGTTTTTGGATTGTTGGAAGGAAATATCGGTGGGAATTCTCCCCTACAAAACAACCCTTCGGGCGTAAATACACTGGTACCAGTTTCTATCCAATCAAGCAGTTACCCCGAAAATACCCTTGCGGTAAACAACACATCCAACCCCAACCCCTCCCATCACAGCCATACCAGCAGTAGCGGCCCCAATTCGCAACCCATTTTCATACACTCGGAAGAGGACGACATTGAATTTGAAGAAACTACCGCCGTTGCAACCGATATTCCCGAAACTTTCCTAAGTTTGGAGGCTCAGGAAATTGAAATGATAAAAAAAGCGCTGCAAAAAAACAACGGCAAACGCAAGAAAGCTGCAGCTCAATTAGGGATTTCCGAACGAACGTTATACAGGAAAATAAAACAGTACAACCTAGAATAAGACAGTAGATTCGATGGTACAATTCCAAAATTGGTTCTCTAAATCCAGCCTTAAACCGGTATTGTGGTGTGCGTTGCTTTCCATAAGTTTCGTGTTTAACTCTTGCTTATTCAAGCATTACAGTTTTACTGGAGCCAATTTCCCACCCGGCATTGAAACATTTTCTGTGGATTTGTTCACCAACGAAGCACCCTTGGTAAACCCTCAATTAACTATAAACTTCACCGAAAAACTTAAAACTAAATTTCAAACCCAAACGAAACTGGGATTGGTAGCACAACAGGGAGATTACCAAATTTCGGGCAGCATCGTAGATTATCGAATCGATCCGGCTACCCTGAATGCCGATGTAGGTACCGCCCAAAACCAGTTTAGCATCAAAGTAAAAGTGGAATTGGTATGTCCAAAATACCCCGAAAAAAACCTCATCAAAGAATACTCGTTTTTTAAAATTTACGATGCCAACCAACCGTTTGAAAGTGTAGAGAATCCCCTGTCCGATGAAATTTCGGACAATATTGTCCAACAAATATTTGCCGCCATCGCTCTAGATTGGTAATACATATGACAAACGCTGCCCAATTGCAACATTGGTTACAACACCCTTACGAACTGTCCGAAACAGAGGTGGTAACACTGGAGAATCTAACCAAAGAATATCCGTATTATGGCATTCCAGCTGTTTTGTTAGCGCATTACTACCACCGCATTCAATCCGCAGATGCAACCCATTGGATTGAATACGCCGCCATGAGAATTAGCGACAGAAAATGGCTACAAGATTTTTTAACCGAACCCCAAACTGCTCCCCCCGCCCAAACACTACCGCTGCAAACAGCGTCCAACGTTGAGGTAATAGAAACACAACAAGACAATCAAGAGGATGCACAAGAAGATTCACCATCGGAGCAGTCGATAACCGAAGACAAAGAAGAGCAGAATAATCCAA
>JACCDP010753357.1_pt1 | contig 12661 bp, 8 predicted proteins | sample 7445841 | NCBI WGS metagenome assembly JACCDP01 (sample SAMN15323441, study PRJNA562643) | freshwater metagenome | isolation source: river surface water | place: USA:Blue River Watershed | collected 2017-08-17
GTGCTATAAACGTCATCTAGCAAAGGTCTAATAATGTTAGAGTATGCGTGTCCTAGTGTTGGATTAGCACCTGCTACATTTTCCAAATTAGTAATCCCATCTCTATAGACTTTCTCTAATGCTTCTTCTGAACCAAATTGTCCACGGATTTTTATATCCTCAAAAACAACTAGCATTCGGTTAGCCAATGCTGTCATCTTTTGTAAGTTAGATAGAACAACATCATTCTTTTGCTTTTCCATTAACTTCATAACCTCTGGGTCATTAGACATTGAGTTAAGGTTATTAAATCTACCTAGTAAAGATTGTCTATTTTCCCAATTGCTATTAAGTAATACTTCTCTTAGGGCTGCATTACCAGCAAGGATTACTTGCTTAGTATTCTTACCCTTTTCCATAAGGTCTTTCCGATACATATAGTTGTTTCGGTCAGGATTCTCTGGGTCATTAAGTAAACGTTGAACTTCTCTGTCTACATCAAAATACATTTGACGGTCTTTTACAGCAGCCAACTCTGTTAAATATCTTTTTAGTACTTGATTGTTATTATCAAATACATTATCTTTTTCATCTATTAAATCAGCAGCCTGTAAGAAATACATTACAGATGGGTCGTATTCGCCAATATGTGGAGCAAATACCCAGCCTACTGTTGGATAATCTTTTAATAACTTAACATTATCAATAGCCCATTTTTTAGTTTCTTGGGTATAGTTAATAGCAGTTTTTGCTTGTTGGCTATTCTTGCTTACAGTATAAACCAATTTATCTGGATTTTCTGATGCAAAAATAGATACTGCTGTACCTATTGGGTCTTGTAAGTTATAACCATACTGAGCATTAACACTAAGCACACCACGAAGAATGTCGCTAAACTCTTGACGGAAACTTACTATTCCTATCTCACGAAGTTCAGGCAATATTCCAGGCTCTGTAGTTCCTAGTGGAACTGGAGAAAGAATATTAAATCCAAGTTTAGTAGCAATAACATTATGGGCTGTAAGTCTTAGTCGGTCATAGTATTGACCTAGTTTCTTTTCATCACCATAATCTTCTGGCTTTAATCTTGTCTTATCATTTACCTGTAAGTAAGCACCTGCTTGATAGATTCCAGTAGCCATTGCACCAGTCTTATCAGCAAGTGGTAATGTTCCCCAAATATTTAATAAATTAGTTGGTATTAAACCACGAAGCCAAGTTGTATTATCACTTTGAGGACCAAGCAACCAGTTGTCTAGTTCTTCGCCAATTTCAAGGGCTAGCGGAGAACCAAATCTTGTACCTACTGTATTTAACAATTGTCTAGCACCTAATACTGGAATTGCAATTGTAGGACCAGTAAGTGTTGGCAAACCTGAACCTTCAGCATAACCTGGGTTTAACATAGATATCTTTAATGTATATTGATTCCAGGCTGGTTGTTTAAAAAAGTCCAAGTTTCCACCAAGTGCTGCTTGTAATGACCCAAGTGGATTCATTAATGCAGCAAAGGCTGGGGCTACAGTTCTCCAGAAAAGACCATCGTTAGGTATAAGAACATACTCAGTACCATTGTCATCTGTGTATGTCATACCGCTACCGTCCATAGCCTGACTAAAATGACCTAGACGATATAAAACTTTTTCTGGATGACGAGTACTAAATCTAACTAAACGTCTTGCATAGTCTTCTACTGCTCGGTAAAAACGTCCAGCAACACGAAGATTAAATGCTAATTGTGTTCTAACTTCTGGATTATCAACATACTTTAATATTTTATTGGCTGCATTTCTACTAGCCATATTAGTAAAATAAATACTTGCTTGAATTGAAGCATTTTCAGCAGGAATACCTTGCTTAATAAGTGAAGTTTCATAGGCTACTTGCTCTGTTTTCATACTTTTACGTTCAGCAATATAAGTTATATTAAAAGCATCTAATGAAAACAAATCATTTATTTGTCTGTCCATCATTTCCCAACCAATGTTTCCAGTTTTTTTAAACCAAGAAATTGGATTAAGTAATGACTTTAAAAATGGTTGTTTTTCTATTCTTTCAATATCAGTTTTAAGTACGCCTTGAAGACCAAATCCCTTACTTAGTTCTTCAAATTCCTGGAATGACATATTACGTACATATCCAGATGCTAAACCACGCTCTGTTTCATACTTTTGTCTTCTTGCAATTTCTTTAGGAGTTAAACTAACTAGTTCTTCTCCGATTGCAGTACGGCGCATAGCGTCTTTACCACGGAATGCACGAGACTTGGCTACTTTTTCTAGCCCGCTTTGAATTTTACCCGTAATTGCTGAGTATAAAGCCTCATTAAACTTGTCAGAACTACCGTGAAATACTGTATACATTTCTGCAGCAGAGTAACGAATTATAGATTCAGTAATTTCTGAGTCTTTTAAGCCTACGGCTTTAAGACTAGAAGTTTTACCAAACTCACTATTAAATTCTTTTACTCTTGCAGCGTTTTTATCAGGTACTGTCCACTTACCTTCAGTAGATTTTTCATATCCAATCCGCTTCATTACATCATCTACATATGCAGATACATCATCTGCTGTTTTTAATGCACCATATCTAACAAATAAAGAACCAAAGTCTACATTTTTCCAGATATTTTTTCCAAAATATTTATAGAAAGAAGAAAAATGAACAAGGTTTCTATCTGAATCTACTATAGCATTATAAAAATCATTTTTATAAACACCAGTTGCTTTGCGTCCAGCAGCCTCAAGGGCTTCTGAAAGTGTAGACTTGCCATAAATTTCAGCAGCAAGGCTGCCATCTACTAGTGTATTAGCAAAATTAGCAGCAACTGTAGATTGAACCATACCTTCAATTGACTGATTGTTATACATCATTAACTCAGCCATAAAACCATTAGACTCAGAATCTAATTTACTGCCGTATTTAGCCGTAATTGTAGCAGCCAAACGTTCTTCAAATGTTGCACCAAATAATTCATCAGCAGAAACTAATTCAGAAGTTTTAATAGTTTTACCATTTGGCAATGTATAACTAGTATCTATTTTCTGAACAGCCTGCATTTCTTTACGTGTCTGTGGAGAAACATATTTAGCAGGGTTTCTATCAAAAATATCTAATATTCTAGATTTAACTAAACCTTGAGTTTTTTCAGAACCAGTCCAAGCAGCAATTGCTTTACTCATTGCCTTGCCTTTACCAGAAAAATAAGAAACTATATCTTTTGGCTGGGCTGTCATAGTATAAACTAAAGCGTTATCTGCAGCAGACTTCCAACCTAAATCAGGAACCAATAGTAAAAATGCCCAGGCTTTGTTAGCAGCCCTAGAAAAAACATTGTTTGTTAATCCACCAGTGCCTTTATAGCGAAGGAGTTGATTTACATTTCCTTTATTTATATTATAAACTTCTGTAAATAACTCATTAAAGTTAAGCATAGATATGCCAGGAGTTGTATGAAGAATTTGGCTAGGTCCACCAAAACGATTAGCAAGCAAAGGAGAATCCATTTGCGCTGGAATCTTAAACTCTGGTATTGGACCAAAACCTTGTCCACCAAATATTCCGTCTAATATAGCACGCTTACGTTCAATACCATTTGGTGTATTAGAAAAACCAATTTTATCTAAATACAAATTATATAGACTGTGAAGCATATTTAAACGCTCATCTGGCTCTATAGCAAGATATCTTTCAGTTAAACTATTAGCAATAAGTTTATCACCAACAAGAAGACGAGTAAAGTTTCTAAAGTCATTTAAAGAACGTTCTACATAACCATCTTTATAAAAGATTTGTTTTTGTGCTGGTTGAATAGCAAAAGCATTTCCAACAGCCTTTTTAAAATTCTTTTCTGAATTTGTAAGAGTTTTAATAATATTATCTTTATTAGGGTCTATTATTCTAGTTTCAAAACCAGGAGTAGATTGTCTAATTTTTAATTGGTCAGCAAAATATTTTTCAAACTCTAACCAGTTATCATAAACTTTTTCTGGTATTGGTGCTTGACCATCAAGAACTCTACGGTCAATACCATTAAATACTTGGTCATACATTGAACGTAAACCATCAGTAATACTTCTAGTACGGCGTTCTAAAGCAACATTGTTCTCACGATAGAACATACCACCATTAACTTTTGCGTTAATTAAGTAGTTTGCATATTCTCCGCGTTGGAAGAATTTTTGCATTGTTGGTAAATCTGTTATATAAACAAGATTTTCAGAGTCATCCAGCACTTTAGTATTAGTAAATAAATTAATAATACCGTCATCATCATAATCTGGAAAGTTATTAGCAATTCTATTTCTAATAACACCAGCCTCAACATAATTTTTAGCACGGCGTGCTTCTCTTAGTTGGACAATATCTTCAGCAAGTCTTGCGTGATAAGAAGCAAATTCAGGTACTTGAAATAATTCATCTACTTTTTGAATTGTAGACTTAGAAGAATTAACAAATTTTTCTGCTAACTTTCCGCTTTGTGTTAAAGCCAATGAGGTTCCGCCAGTTACATAAGTTAACGGGTCAAAGGCTATTGCTGCAGTAAAATTAATAGAACCTGAAGGGCTTACATATTCTTCTTTAGAAAAAATATTAGGATTACTTACTAACCACTTTTCACCATCTTTAGATGGGACAACTTCATTCATTCCTGGAAGTGGAAATAGTCCTAATGTGGTTGGAATAATGTACGACCAAGCACCACCATCTTTTGGTGGGTGATTATTGTTAGCCCAGTTAGTATAGTCATTACCAATATTTACTTGGTAAGCCTTATGCTCTGCAAAAGCATTCTTCCAGTCTTTTGTAGCACCACTTAATTGAGATATAGCATTAGCCATATCAGCATCTAGTTGACCATACTCACGTAAAATCTCACTAGGTTTTTTGCCATCGGCAATACCTCTAGCAAGATAAGACATAGCCTTGCCATATTTTTCTTCTAGTTTTTTAGTGGCTACGCCGTCCCATTGATTGACACCATTCCAAGCATCAGACCAAGTTTTTTTAGTAAGTATCTTCTCAAAAAAATTTTTATTATCGCCAGTATCAAATACGCTTCTAACAACTCGGTATGGCGCAGCAGGTGGTGTTAAATTAACATATGTTTCTGCTGTATCAATAATCCCTCTAAGTGGGGTTTTAACAAAATCAATTGCTGCACCAGCAATTTTTTGAAATATATTTTTATCTTTTATTTGATAGTCAGCATTAGGATTAAGGAATACTAAAGCGCCTTGTACTTCAGGGTCTAGTTCGTTAAATTTTTTTCTAGCCTTATCTAGGTCTGAAGTTCTAGCAAGTGATTTATCTAAGTCAAGAAGATTTTGTATATTGTTAATTACAAAACGTTCTTCAGGACTCCATTGTCCAGCAACGGCAGCGCCGTATATTTCTGGATTTCTGTTTGCTAAATTACTATTAACGCCTAAAGGTGTAGGTCCGACAGGATTTGTAAAAGACATTACGCCTCATTTAATTTATTATAGATAGCCTCTAATGCTCCACTTGTATCATATTGCATCATTCGGTAAACAACATTTGCAGGGTTAACTTGGTCTAATCCAGGCATAGCACCAGGATTTGGTCCAGGTCCTTCACCCCAACTAGCACCATAAGAAATTGGTTGATTAGGTAATTGTGTTGGCTCAGTCAATGGAACAATTGGTGGTAATTTTTGCTCAACCATTTCTGGTGTACCAGCCATAGGTGCTGCAGTTTGTTGAGTATAGGTTGCTTCACCCTCACCATAAGAAAGTCCAGAGATATATCTAGCAGGTTGGTTAGAAACATTTAGGTCGGTTCTTTCCGACATTGGACCTACCCCAGATACTTTTTCTCTAATTAACTCTGCCATTTTTTCTCCTACTTAGTAAATTGCGTTTTAACATTTGCAGTTCCACCACACCATACGTTGTATTGAATAGCAAGATTAATTGCTTTCTTTGCTGCACTGGCTGCTTTTGCGTGAGTTTTTAAACTATCTTCCATTGCTGCTACTGCACCTAGTGCAATAGTTCCGCCACTACCAATTGCGTAAATACCTTTATCATCTCGCATAAAACCGTAGTCATCGCTAATCTGATATATTTTTCCGTTAAAACAAAGTAGCGCATCCCATCCAGCATCATCATCTTTTTTGTTTGCTGGGTTAGGGTCATACCCTTGTTCTGTAAGAATTTGTCTTATAGACGGAAGAACTCTTACTATCATAAATCTATCTGGGTCTTGTGTCTTAATTAATTTTGGTGGTTGCCATAAATAATTAAGGATATCGCCAGCAGTTGCATCACCTGCAACGGCTAACATATACTCGCCAATTTTATTTATCTTGTCATATCCCTTAGCAACGTAAGGTCTATCTGTATATGTAGTTACGGAATCGGCTGCTAATACAGCCCATCCTTTTCCTTGTATGCCAACTATTGCTGTCATTGTCCCCTCACAGATTATCTACGTATTGCTGTCCTTGCGCTTGCCGTTCCTTCTCCACTAGCATTTAAACTAGCAAGTAAAGTCTGTAGTGAAGGAGCAGGGGAAGAAGGAGCGCCTCCTACTGAGGCACCAGCGGGAGCAGGGGACGGTTGCTCAACCATAGAAGGGGCTGCCTCAGCAGGAGGTAATTCTTCGGGAGTAAAGACTTCTTCAACAGCATCTTCAATTGCTACGCCTTTCTGGCGTGCCTTAATTACATCAGCAACTTTCTTAATAACAGCAGATGGGTCAGCACCTTGCACTGCCATTTGTGGAATTGCTTGAGTATAGGCTTGTAGAGACTGAACCAAAGATTTACGCATTTGCTCAATCTCAATTTTTTCTTGCTCTTGAGTTACGTTAATACCAAATGGCAACTCACGCATAGCAAGGTCTGTTGAAATTAATCCACCACCAAGGGCTTGCAACATAAAAATTAAACCTTGTGCTGGGTTTAAACCAGCCAACATACCATAGCGAACATCAGCAGAATAATCTTTCTTAATGTCTTTGCTTGGTCTGTATGTAATTTCATATGGACTACCAGCATCTACGCCACGGATAGTCTTTTCATAATCAAAGAATTTTTCATCTACTTCAAAACAAACAGAAATAACATCTCTTAATGAGGAAGCAAAAATAGCCTGAGCAGATTTGACTTGTGTATCAAAACCACCCATAAGGGCTTGAACGCCTTGTCCCGTAATAATACTTGCGTCAATGTTTCCAGTACGTCCCTCTGGATAACGGGTTCCAGTTCTAAGTTCTTGTAATAGCAACGCCTGTTCAGTAAATGCTCCAGGTGGAATATTTAAATCAACACGGCGTACGCCAGCAGGGTTAGCAGTACGGATAACTGCATCGCCACCCATTTCAAGTTCATTAACATCGGCAGGTAAAACAATTGGTGACTGAACGGACTTCTCTGCTGCTTCCATCGCAAGTAATGCGAACCTGTTGCGAAGCAACTGAATACCGAGTACATCATCAAACTGTCCACGCATTTCGCCATCAATAGATGGACGGCGTGCTACTACAACCATCATTCTACCAATAGGATTTTTAGCCTGTGATAGAACTAGGTTATTGCGCTCTGGTACATACAGAAGTGATTGCTCATCATCATAATAACGAACAACCTCTAACTGATAATTCATATCTGACTTGTATAATTCTTTACCAAGCAAGATATGTGCATACTCAGGGAACTGTGATGCTAGTTCACCTGCTGCCATATAGTAGCGTTTTGCGAAGGCAATACAGCGTCCATAGCGGTCAAACTCTGGGTAAGCGCCCACTGGGTTTTCTATACGGATACGCGGTAGCCCTGCTTCTTCGTCTAATTCAATAATGAAAGGGACGAAACCAAAAGTGATGTATATGTCTGCACCTGTATACATCTGAACTTGTAAATCTGAATGAGCAAAATAATTTGTTGCAATGCGAGTACGTGTGTCAGCAAACTTACGAGCACGGTCATTAGCCTGATTTGCAGCAGAACAATTTACTGAAGGCAATGGTGCCATAACCTCAGATAGGTCACGGGCAACAATGTCAATAAAGTTTGCTACTACGTTAGCGTCTACGCCCTCTGGAAAAAACTCTGGGTATACACTTGAAATCTGTCCTTTACGAACAGCAAGTACATCTTGTTGGCGTGAGTCACGTTCTGCAGCACGTTCACGTAGATTTTCTACACGTGCTGAAATTTGTTCTATAGAGAGCATTTACTTCCTATCCATAGGTCTGTTGCCATTGCTCTGCAATTGCATCGTCTAAGTTAACTGAGTATCTTTTTGCTACCTGAGCCCTGGTTGCCCACCGATTGTGTGCGTACTTCTGGACATAGGAATTTTGTTGCATAAATTCACGACATCTTAAAACACCAAACCACAGTGCCATAACGCAGTCAGTCTTACCTCTGCCATTAGGACGCCAGGTTAATAATTGTTGAACCAAAGCCTTAAGTCCTTCAGAACCTTCAGTGCTTGGTAACTCAATTATATTATTCTTTTGGTGTTTACCATTTGCTGTACTTCCAAATAGCGGAGACATACCAGCAACACCAAAGTTTGTGTCCCATTTATTTTTGCCTGTGAAGTGTGAGTTTAACCTTACACCGTAACCTGCAAGCCACTGTTGTAAATCTGAGTCCAGTGCATAGGCTTTTTGGTGAGCGTTAATTTCAACTCTTAGTTCTTGGGGTTTATACCTTTGAACAAATTCTTCAATTGCTTGTCGGATTTTTTGTGGCGTAGGTTCCGCCATATCCATACAATCTAAAACATAAATCTTTCCATCGTGTCGGTTATAAGTCATAGCAACAAACGCTGCACGACCAGCACCCATAGCAGGGTCAAATCCCACAACGGTATAACCTTCAACTTGACTTGGATGTCCAGCAGAACCTGGTCTCAAAGGACCACGCTTTCTCATCCCATTTATAGAACCCTGAACAAGTTCAGCGGGAAAAATGGAATCTTCTGTTACATCCTCTTGCTGATAAACCAATGCCCAAGTAGAGGGTGTTACCTCGCCTCGGCGCCGTGCTAATGTCGGTCCATCCCACTTTGCGTAGAGTCCTTCTTCGTCAGGCGTCTCATCATCGCCATCCCAAGGAGCGTCCGACTTTGCCCAAAGCGTAACCCAGTCCTTCGGCTTTTCTGCATACTCCAGAACAGCAGGCATACCCATATAAGTAAAAGGCGACTTACCACCAGACCAATGTTTCGGGTCACGTAGTTCTTTATAAAAATCATTTGGTGCAATTCTTGTCCCTACTACTAACAACTTACCATTTTTACCCAAACGGGTAATTACTTCTTTTTGTAACCAGTTAATCTGCTTGTCGTACTCGTGAGCATTAGCAGTGGTTATACAGTCGTCCAAAATTATTAGGTCGGCACGGGCACCGTAAATTTGACCGCCCATACCGAGAGCCTGAATAGTCGGGTCTTTCTCAGATGAATTACGTGCATCGCTTCCCAAATAAACGGTGTCAACACGCCAGGTATCGGAATCTTCCTTCCATCCTCCCTCGGGTCCAAAAGTTGTTTGCAACTTCAACCAACGCGGGTGGCTTAACCTTTGTTTAATTGCGTACACGAATTCCCGTGCTTTGACTAACGTTTTAGAAACTACGATGATTCTGACATTAGGATTTAACGCGATGCGATATGTAGAGTAGTTCACCGTTATTACGGTGGACTTAGCGTGCTCAGGTGGCACATTTATAAGAAGACGGTTTGGGTCGCCCTTCTCATAAATCATATTTTGGTGAAGCCAAGTTGGCTCGCGTCCCTCTAGTAAGTCAATCCAATCCTGATGATGTGGAAAGACTCTTTGGTCCAAAAACATTTGTGAGAATTGTGGAAAGTCAATTTCGTCCCTTGCTATCCCCAGAGCGGTTAGGCTTCGTTCTTTAGAATCCTCTTTGGCTTGGGCTAGGTCAGTGGCAAACTTAGGGTCTCGCATACACCAAATTCGGATGGTGTCGGGTTGCTTGCCCACCTCAGCCATCGCTTTGTGTGGCGTCCAACCCTCGGAGACAAGGGCTATTACTTTAGCCTTTGCCGAAGCCATAGCCTCGGTCCTAGGGTTTTTACTACCCTTCTGAAAAGTCACAGAACTGTCCCATCTTAAAACTATATAGACAGTTAGTAACAGATAGTAGATACAGTCTGTACGCAAAGTCCGAAAGACTTTGCTACTGTCTGTGGGCACTTTGTGCCCCTATATAGTATTAATCCGTTCAAACAGCCAAACCGAACGGTTTGTTACCAAATTGTTATACAAATCACAGAATACAATATGACAAAATAGGACATATCAGTACAGAACAGGGGGCATAGGCTTTGTACTAGAAAATAGTTTTGGTAGTTACCTACAATACAGACCAGCCAAATTAAACAGTCTGGGGTCTAAAGACCCCGCCTGCCTAATTTGATGTCACTGTCTGTCCTGTTACAGCAGGCGCTGGACAGGAGACAGTCTCCCTCGCCCATAATAATACAGATACTGGGGCTCGGCTTATTAAATACAAAAACTAAAAGCCAAAGCATCAGTGGCTGGCGGTCACTAATGCTGGACGCACCGCTTCACGCTAGCCTTTGCTAGGCTATCGTGTTCGCTTTATGCGTCGCACCGCAAGCGCCCGATGCGTTCCACGCATCTCGTATGTCAGCGTTACACGCAGCCATACTCTGGCGCCCTGCTCTCGCCACGTCGTCGGCGCGTCTGCGCCGCGCTTCGCCGCCGTCTGGCTCGTGCTCCTACATCGCTTCCATTGTATCGCTTCCTGTCAAATCGCTTAACGCGATTGTCGCCCTAGACGTCTGCCTATTCGGCAGACAGGGCAAGAGTGACAGGGCGATACTGCTGTCCGCGTTCTACCAAGTTGGTAGACAGAAAGGAAAGTATGTATACAGAAAGCAATGGCATCTCAATCACACAAATGTGCTATCAATGCCAAGCGTTAACCGAACTATGTCCTGACTGTCTAGAACTACGAGACAGTCGTGACATTACGATTGCCCATCAGATTGTTGATGAAGGCAATCTTCAGTACAAGTTCGTCTGGTCTGTCATTCGTGACGAGCCTTCGGGTCACGATTGGACCGACCGTGATGGTGAGTTCATTGAGCCTATTGCTCAATTGGCTGACCGTATCTACGACCTAGATACCAGCCTCATCATCACTTCCGCTGAGACCATCTGTCAGGCTTGCCACTTGGTCTATAACAAGGCTACACACTGTCCTAATTGTAACTAACCATCTAACCAAGGGCTACCCCCGTCCGAGTGACGGGGGATACGCCCCCAAAAAAGGAGAAAGAAAGTGAATACAGTTAACTCATTTACCTTCAATAATGCGTTATTGAAGTCAGTCCGCGACTACGGCAATGTAGTCAAAGGTATCGTCCAATCCCGTCAGGTAGAATACCTACCAGATGGTTCAATCCGTTCACGCTTCATCGCTAGCCGTCAGGTTACGATTCAAGACCCTGCCATCATTGGTCAATTGCGTCCAATGATTGCCGACAACGCCGAGTTCGCCGTTAATCTTAGCGGTTACCTCACAACCACAGTTCGTGAGAATGCTGGTCAAACCAAGTGGTATGACAACCAAATTGTCACCGCGTTGGAGTTCATCAAGTAGTTCTTCAGGGCTAGTCAGGGCTTCGGCTCTGGCTAGCCCTCTTTATTTTTTTGCCAGCGCCAGCGGTAATCCGCAGGAAAGGAACAGGGTTCAGAATATGTATTTAGATATGGGAACAATTGTGGCTATATGTATTCTAATAGTCACACAGTTGGCTGTTTTATTATTGACTATGCGCTCAGCCTACAGGTGGGAGCGTCATTATTGGGATGTAGTTAGGCTGTTAAGAATAGAAAGGGCTCAGAGATGAAGACTATTTATATGACCAAGCGTTGCCCAGTATGCTTCAAAGTAGGCTCACTTGCCGTAGAAGAACACGAACTATTCACCTATCTCAGAGGTGAATATGTAGGCAGAGCATTTCAGTCCTTGACAGCACCATTCAGGGAGCAGATAATTAGTGGTGTTCACCCTGAGTGTTGGCAAAAAATGTGGGGCGAAGAACGCGTCAACGAAAACATTGGAGACTACCGTGATGATGACGCAGACTATGACCGTATGAAGGAGGAAGGATGGTTGAAATAAAATACAAACTTCAGTATTGCTGGAGTTGTGATGCAGAAATTATGGTGAAGGTAACAGACCTTTCATCCAGAAACTATTGTTCAGCCTGCGCTTGGGCAAAGATAGGGGCAGTTCCTTATGAGTGAACCAAGGCTAGAAGATGATGTCGCATACTACGGCGCAGAGATGTGCCCAGACTGCGAGTATAGGCATAGTGCCGATGAAGAATGCGTAACTAATGACGAGCCAGACAGAATGTGGGGAGACGAGGACTAGTATGAGAGATGAACAACTGCTATTAAACCTAGCCGAGATAGCAACTTGGCTAGACAATCTTGCCTTAGAAGTAAACAAGATTAAAGAGATGGTTCAAGAAACAATAGTCGGGGCACCAGTATCATTAGATGCTTGGGACAAAGTAGGAGAACAGATATGTAGCAACTAAATGCAGTCGCTCAAGTTCCACACATCTCACCGCGCATCTCCTGGACATACCTCCTTGCTATTGGATATTTCCTATACAGAGGGATTATTAAATGAAGAAAC
>JACCDP010798065.1_pt1 | contig 12659 bp, 11 predicted proteins | sample 7445841 | NCBI WGS metagenome assembly JACCDP01 (sample SAMN15323441, study PRJNA562643) | freshwater metagenome | isolation source: river surface water | place: USA:Blue River Watershed | collected 2017-08-17
CGGGCGATTTTGCCTATCACTGCCTTCGCGCTAAGTTCTTGTAGTAATTTAAATGCAGAAAAAATTAGCAGCGATTTCAGCAACTGGATTCATACCTTAACCACGCAAAAAGAAAACTCATTGGAAGTAGCGGGTGGTTTTACCGTTCGCGGGATAGTAAAAAACAAACCCAACCATGTTATTTATTTACAAGAAATGGCACCGGAAGGTTTGTTAATGATTGATAGCGTTAAAACCTCAAAAAATGGAAGTTTTACCTTATCGGCCAATACCCAAGATTTTCTATTTTGTGCGTTGCAAATCACGCCTCAACAAATGGTTTACTTAGGCGTAAATAACGAATCCGATATAAACGTAAATATTGATCCATCCGGCAGTGAATTCACCTACGAAGTATCGGGCAAAGGTTCGGATGAGTCCAGGGGGTTAAAGGAGTTATTGGAATTAAATAAATCCTACCTTGTTCGAATAAATTCTATAGAGAAAACCGCTGCTACCATTAATCCAAATACGGATGAAGGATACGAACAAATGATGAAATTAAGCAAGGATTACAACACTCTCATGGCGGAACGCGAAACTAAAATTTTCGAATTCGCCACCTCGCGCGGAGCTTCTTTTTTGCCGTATTTTATTGTTCAGTACAACGTGATTTCAGAAGCCAGTTTTCAATGGTTAGAATTGGCAGTAAATTCGGCGAATAAAGCAAATCCTACCGCCAAATACAGTAAGTCTATTTCGGAACGAATGAACAAGGAAGGCAAGCTGATGGTTGGCGCAGTAGCCCCGGAAATAAATTTAGCACAACCCAATGGTGAAAATTTAGCCATGAGTTCTTTGCGCGGCAAATATGTGCTGATAGATTTTTGGGCAAGTTGGTGCGGTCCCTGCCGAAAAGAAAATCCATTCAACGTGGCATTGTACAACAAATACAAAGACAAGGGATTTGAAATTTATGGCGTTTCGTTGGATCAAGATCCTAACCGTTGGACGGCGGCTATAGAAAAAGATGGTTTAACCTGGAAACACGTGAGCGATTTAAAGGGTTGGGGAAGTTCTGCCGGTCAATTGTATGGCATTCGATCCATACCGGCAACCGTGTTATTGGATCCGTCAGGCAAAATCATCGCTAAAAACCTAAGAGGCGAAGATTTAGCAGCAAAATTGCAAGAGGTTTTTGGCCAATAACACAAAAGCATTCTTTGTTTAACATAAATTTAACATGAAAGGAATTGATAATTTAAATTACATCGATTCCTTTGTAACAAGATGTTAAAAGGTTTACCAAGAATTCTTGTTGTTGATGATGAGCTGGATATATTAGAGCTGATTCGACATACCCTGGCCAAGGAGGGATTTGAGGTACATGTAGCAGCAAACGGTAGTCAGGCTATAGATCAAACCGCAAAAGTAAATCCAGAAATTATTCTCATGGATGTTATGATGCCGGTGATGGATGGCATGGAAGCTTGCAGACAGCTAAAAGAAAATCCAGAAACAAAGAACATTCCGGTGGTATTTCTCACAGCAAGAAGTGAAGAATTTGCTGAATTAGCTGGCTTTGAAGCTGGGGCGGACGATTACATTGCCAAACCTATTAGGCCTAGAGTTTTATTAAGCAGAATCAAAGCAATATTGCGCAGACGTAACGCACTGCACACTCCCGAGCCTGAAGCTATAGATTTTGGTATATTAAAAATTGACCGAGAGCGATTCGTGGTTGAATATGAAGGTAAGGCATTGCAATTTCCACGAAAAGAATTTGAATTGCTCAGCTTCTTAGCATCTAGACCTGGCAGAGTTTTTTCAAGGGATGAAATATTAGAAAACGTTTGGGGTAACGAGGTTTTGGTAGTAGATAGAACCATCGATGTTCATGTGCGCAAAATTCGTGAAAAATTAAACGAGAAATTCATTTACACCGTGAAAGGTGTTGGTTACAAATTTGAAATTGAGTAACCCGAAACTTTCAATGTTTTTAGCATAGCTTCCGCTTTTGCTAAACATTCTTGGTATTCTTCCAAGGCATTGCTGTCAATCGTGATAGCTCCACCAACAGCATATTGCAAATGATTTGTGATAGATTGGTATTGGAGTGCACGAATAACAACATTCAAATCAAAGTACTTTCCGCAAACCCAACCTACGCTACCGCTATACATTCCTCTTTTGAATAATTCTAACTGTTCGCAATTTTGCATCACCGCAATTTTGGGAGCACCTGTCATACTTCCCATGGGAAATGTAGCTTTCAAAATATCCAACAACGTAACATCTTCGCGCAGTTGCCCTACCACCGTGGATATCATTTGCAGTACATGGGGGTAAGCGTAAATTCCACACAACTCAGGCACCTTAACTGTATTCGGCACGCAAATCCGAGACAAATCGTTGCGTACTAAATCTACAATCATCACATTCTCTGCTCTATCCTTTTCCGATTGATACAATTCCGCACCCAAATCCTGCAAATGCTGCGTGTCTTCTCCTGCTGTATTTCGCAAAGTACCTTTAATTGGCTGACTAATCACTAGGTTTTCCGCACCCAGCAAATACCTTTCCATGCTACTACTCAACAGGTAATAATCCCCGCGCTTAACAAAACACATCATCGGTGAAGCAGACACCTGAGTCATTACCCAAAACACCCAATATGGATCAATATCCGCAGAGGCTTCAAAGGATATACAATAGTTCAATTCATAAAAGTCTCCCGCAACAATTTTGGATTTAATCCAATCAATGGTCTTCTGGTAATCGGCTTCTGAAACGGTGGGCACCCAACAAATAGAGGATTCGGTAGTTGGTCTTTGCATCATACTTTCCCAAGAAGTAGAAGATTCCAATTGTTTTAAACGCACTGCGTTATCCCAATCCGTCACCAACGCATCGGTACAATAGAGTTGCTCTTTGTTTGCTTTTTGTTTTTGTAAAAAATCCAGCAATTCCAATTCTCGGTTTATTTTATGGCCATCGCGCAGTAAAATCTCCCATTGCTCCGGTACGATTAACTCGAAATTGGGTCGATTAAATCGATCGGTATTCGTAGACTTCAACAAAGGCTCAACGTCGTTTTTCGCATCGTAAGCCAAACTTAGGATGCGTAATCGATTATCGCCATTGCCTAGAACGGACCAATTATGGCCAACCTCCGCCAACCCTTTTGCGAACAAACCCTCAAACCATCCAGCAGAATCTTGATAACCAGCACTCCATAAAATGGTAGCATGGGACTGATTCTTGGCCTCTTCAACCCATGCAAGCAATACCTGATCTCTAGGATGTTGATTCATCTTCCCCTCCCTGATAATGTTGCCAAACTACGGTGGCTTTCGCTTTTCCTACCACCGATTGCAATTCGTCAATATCGGCCGCTTGTATTTTTTTAATACTTTTGAAATGCCTCAATAACATTCTAGCCGTTTCATCACCTATCCCATTAATTTCGGTTAGGGATGTTTTAATCACACCCTTGCTACGCCGAGCGCGGTGATGGGTAATTCCAAATCGGTGTGCCTCATCCCTCATTTGCTGAATTATCTTTAAGGTTTCCGATTTTTTATCGATGTACATGGGTAGCGAATCGCCCGGGTAATAAATCTCTTCCAAACGTTTAGCAATCCCAATTACCGCCATTTTTCCGTACAACCCCATCGCTTTCAATGCCTCCACTACCGAACTCAACTGCCCTTTACCGCCATCCACCACAATTAATTGGGGCAACGATTTCTGTTCCGCAACCAACCGAGAATATCTCCGTGTTACCACCTCTTTCATCGTAGCAAAATCATCCGGACCTTCCACCGTTTTCACATTGAAATGCCGATAATCGCTTTTAAATGGCTTTCCATCCCGAAAAACTACACAAGCACTCACGGGAAATGTACCCTGAAAATTTGAATTGTCGAAACACTCGATATGCCTAGGTTGCTCCTTGAGCCTCAAATCCTGTCGCATTTGTTCCATCAATCGATCCACACGCAGTTCGGGATTTAGTTTATCGTATTGGGATAATTTTTCTTGCTTGTAGAGCAGCGTATTCTTCATGCTCAATTCCAACAATTTCCGTTTCTCCCCCAGCTTTGGAACCGTGATACCTACCCCAGGTATCGACAATTCAATGGCATGAGATAACACAATTTCTTTGCATCCATCGCCATATTGCTGCCGCATTTCAACAATGGCCGATTCCAATAACTCTTCGTCGGTTTCCTCCAACCGTTTGCGAATTTCCAAATTCCTACTCACCACGATTAAGCCCTGACTTACACGCAAAAAATTCACAAAGGCAATCTTCTCCATGCTGTTGATGGAATACACCTCCAAATCACCCAAATTTGGACTCACCACAGTGCTCTTGGCCTGGTAGCGATCCAACGCATCCAGTTTTTCCTTGTATCGTTGAGCCTCCTCAAACTCCAAATGCTCCGCATGCACCACCATCGCGGCTTTTAAATGCTTTTTAACCTCGTACAGATTCCCCTTTAATAACTTTCGAATCTGATCGATGTTCTCCAAGTAGTTTTGCTCGGATTGTTTTCCCTCGCATGGACCCAAGCAATTTCCGATATGGTATTCCAAACAAATCCTAAACTTACCGGATTCAATGGACTGAGGATTCATGACCAAATTGCAATTCCTGGTGGGATACAATTTTTTCGCTAAATCCAAAACAGTCTGCATCACCTTCACATTGGCGTATGGACCAAAGTATTCGCTACCATCCCTAATTACTTGTCTAGTTTGAAAAACTCTTGGAAACCGCTCTGCAGTTATTCGGATGTAGGGATAAGTCTTATCGTCTTTTAAACTAATGTTGTAACGTGGCTGCAGCTCTTTAATCAAACTGTTCTCCAACAGCAACGCATCCAGTTCGGTATCCACAACGGTAAACTCAATCCGATGTATCTTACTCACCAAAACAGCCGTTTTCCGGTTCTCGTAGTGTTGCTTTGAAAAATAACTACTTACCCGCTTCTTTAGATTTTTAGCCTTTCCAACGTATAAAATCGTATCGGTTGTATCAAAATACTTGTACACACCGGGGCTATCGGGCAACGACTGAATAACCGATTTCAATGCATCTGCGGCCATCGGATTTAAATTAACGTTACGTGCTTGGAGGTAATTTCCGTGCCAAAAAATAGGGTCGCCTGTTGGTCGAAAACAGAAGATTCATCGGTTGTTGCAAACTCCTGATTGGCAGTTTCCGATAATTTTTCTCTAATCTCTTCATGCCTCATCAAGTAATCGGCCAATCGATCCGCCACAATTCTACCTTGAGAAACCAATTTCACGTGTTCCGGCAAGAACTTCCGAATCGTTTTTTCCAACAATGGGTAATGCGTGCATGCCAGCAACACGGTATCAATGAGTGGGTCTTTTTCTAATATTCGGCCTATATTTTGCTGCACGAAATAATCCGCACCCTCTCCTTCCAAGTGGTTGTGCTCTACCAAATATACCCACATGGGACAAGCCTCTTGAGTAACGGTTACTTGGGGGAAAAATTTTCCAATTTCGATGGGATAAGAGTTGGATTTCACTGTACCCAAGGTTCCCATAATTCCTACGTGTTGTGAGGTTGTGTAATGACCGATGTTCTCTGTGGTAGGGCGAATAACACCCAAAACGCGTTTGTTATCCTTTCGTAAAGGCAAATCCTTTTGCTGAATCTGCCTAAGTGCCTTGGCAGAAGCCGTATTACAAGCTAAAACCACCAACTCACAACCTTGATTAAACAGCCATTCAACCGCTTCCAAGGTGTATTGATAAACTGTTTCAAATGACCTGTTCCCATAGGGCGCACGCGCGTTGTCACCCAAGTATAAATAATCGTATTGAGGCAGTTGGTCTACAATACTTCTCAATACCGTTAACCCGCCGTATCCCGAATCAAATACTCCTATTTTCCCAGTTGCACGCATGTTGTATTCACTGCGAAGATACAAGGGACATATAAAAACAAAAAGGGCGGTACACATCGCACCACCCTTTTATAGAATTTTTATTAAAATTACTTCTTCAACAACTGGGCGATAACCGCAGCCGTAATGTCATCGGAAGTGCTAGCACTCCACAATACAATACCTTGAGCATTATCAATCACGTGAGCATATCCCTTGGCTTTAGCCACATCGCCCACTGCTTTTTTGATAATTTCAATTAATGGTTGCAACAATTTTACACGTGCTTCCTGCAATTCGTTGGTCCCCATTTCTTCGGTTTCCTTGTATTCTTGCACCAACCGCTCGTAGCTCTTTTGCAATAACTCCAACTGAGACTGAGAAGCCTTGGCATTTACCTTAGCTTCAAATTCTTTTTGCTTATTCTGCATTTCCATTTGCAAATCGCGTAATTTCTCGTCATACACCTGAGCAATGGCAGCCAATTTTAAATCAGCCGAATCTTTCTGGGGCATAGTGTCAATCAATACCTGAGTGTTAACCGTAGCCACTTTTTGTGCTTGCGCCTCGGTTACAAACAGCACCGACAGAGTAAGGGTAAATAATAAGATAAGTTTTTTCATGTATTCTAATTTATTGTTTTACAATTGATTATTCTTCATCAGAATCGGTTTTACGAACCGGTGGTGTGGGTTTGTTTTTAGACCCTGGATTTACCGCGCCGGGAACTACAGGTTTGCCGGTACTATCGTCTGCTGTAGCAATACCTAATACTTCCAATACCTCAATGGTTTTATCAAACCTAGCATCCGCGTACAACATTAATGCTCCCCCATTTTTATCGAAAATAAAAGAATAGCCCTCTTTTTTAGCAACCGTTTGAATGGCATCGTAAATTTTATCCTGCAAAGGTTTCACCAACTTCAATCGCTCTTGGTACAAGGCACCATTGGGACCAAATTTCGCTTCTCTGAATTGATACAAATCGCTTTCTTTGGCTGCAATGGCTTCTTTGCGTTGCTTCTTTTGATCGTTGGTGAGCAACACCTCTTCTGCTAAGTAATCCCGTTGCAATTGATCCAATTGCGACTTCATTTGGGCAGCTTCTGCTTCCCATTTGGCGGAAATATCCATTAAATCGCGCTGTGCTGCTTGAAACTCAGGCATTTTTGATAGAATTACATCGGAATCTACAAATCCTACCAATTGATTTTTCTGGCCATGTACAAGACCAGCCGTCATCAATAATGTTATCGCTACCAAAAATCGCTTCATTGTTGCAAAGATTTTCAAACGTCGTGCCAATTCAAAATTTAAAAGGCGAAAATATCGCATTTTAATCGATTATTAACATACGCTTAACCGATTTAGAGGGTTTTGGGTAAATATGAGGAGATAAAGCGAATTAAAAACACGGAATAAAGTAAAATTAGGGACAGGACGAGGTATTTCAATGTTTTAAAACGGCCGTCGCCGAAGTTCCCCATTCGCTGCGATTGATAGCGCGATCGGAGATTCTAATCAAGAATCGCGCGCTATCCGTAACAAATCCATACGGTTTGGCGGGAATAATCAAGCGCATCTCTCCGCTTACTTTTTTGTTCTTTCCGGGCGCCGATAATCTCGGCAATCGCTCATGGAAAGCAATCGTATCGGTATTCCCCGTTAATGGATTTAAGGAGTATGTCCACGCACCATCCCTGCAATCCTGCATATAAACCTTCAAATTATGAAAATCGTATTTCCCATAGGCAAAAGAACCTACCGTATCCGATTCGGATAAACCCAAATCGCCATCTTCGTCCACAAAAGTAAAATCCACCCAAATTAGGCTGTCGATTCCTTGAGGGGAAGGAATTACGGTGGTAGATATAATTTTTAGTTGTGGTACCGGATGGATTGTATTTTTGCTATCGTTGCACGAAGTCAACCAACACATCGCAAGCAAGCATACGCCCATGGAAGACCAACGAAAAGATATTGAAGATCGAATATTTAACATCGAGGATTCCAAATTTACATCTCTGGCCGCAGAAATTTATCGGTTGCAACTAAAGGAAGTTCCCGATTTTTCTCGATGGTGCGAAATCAATGAACAATTTCAACAGTCACCCAGTAATGATTCTAGTCTAGAAATCCGCGTACCTGTATTCCCATTGAATTTTTCGCCTACGTTTTTGCCCATTCAATTTTTCAAATCCCGAAACCTAATACCCAATTGGGCACAAAAGCATAGGGATAACTTGTTGTTGTTTGAATCCAGTGGCACCACGCAAAAACAGACCTCTAAACATTGGATAGTAAATCCATCGTTGTACACGCAGAGTTTCGTTAAAACCTTTGAAAATCGTTTCGGAGATATTGATTCTACCTGCATCATCGGACTATTGCCTTCGTATCTGGAAAGACAGAATTCTTCCCTGGTTTACATGGTGGATTTTTTAATAAACCACAGCAACCAACCCAACAGTGGATTTTATCTATATGAGTACGAATCGTTGTGGACGGTAATACTTGAAAACGAGAAAAAGCAAATTCCCACCGTGGTATTTGGAGTAACCTTTGCCTTGTTGGAGTTAGCGGCTTGGGTTAACGAGAGATGGCAATCCCCTGAGTATGCCTCCAAACCGTCTCTGAAATACATCCAATGGGTAGAAACCGGAGGGATGAAGGGGAAAGGGAAAGAATTAACCCGAGCCGAATTGCATGGCATATTAATCGATGCATTTAACGTCTCTAGCATCGAATCGGAATATGGAATGACTGAATTGCTATCGCAAGCCTACACCCGCCCTAGCGACGGAAAGTTCGTCTGCCCTCCCTGGATGAAGGTTCTTGTCTACGATCCCATGGATCCCAAAGCATTGTTGGGTTATGGGAAAACCGGTAGACTGTGCATCATCGATTTAGCCAATGTGTACAGTTGCAGTTTTATTGCCACAGACGATTTAGGAAAGTACTATGAAGACGGTAGTTTTGAGGTGTTAGGTCGGATAGATTTTAGCGATTTACGCGGCTGCAACCAACTCGTGTAGCATTCACCCCAAGATGTATTTAGGCAGAAACCTAACCTCAGTGTAGTAAAAACAAACACCGGCATTTTCGAGAAGCACGGCAATCAAAACTGTCAGAAGTCCCTCCAACAAAAGGGTTATGTTTAGGCGTTGGGGATTTCCGCAGTTGAATCGGAATCATCCTCTTCTTCTTCTATATCCACAACGGTATCTTCCAATTCTTCTTTCGGATTCAACCGTCTTTCCAAGGAAAGTATCAATGCAGGCAACAAAAACAAATTGGCTGCCATTCCTACGATGAGCGTTAAACCAGTTAACCAACCCAGCCAAATCGTTCCCTGAAAATTTGAAAAAACAAAGATCATGAAGCCCGCACAAATCGCTACCATCGTATAAATCATACTGAATCCAACTTCAGAAATGGTATTGCTCAGTGCGGCTCGTACCGTACGGTTGTACTTCACCAATTCTCTGCGGAAAGTGATTACGAAATGGATGGTAGCATCCACCGTTATTCCGAAAGCGATACTAAATACCAATATGGTAGAAGGCTTTAATGGCACGCCAAAATACCCCATGGTACCCGCAGTAACCAACAACGGAATTATATTGGGGATAATGGCAATGATGATCATTCGAATCGATGGGAAAAGCAATCCCATGGTCAAAGAAATAATTAAAATACTCCAAAAGGTAGCCGATCCCAAACTATCAAACAAATATCCATTCCCTTTTAAGAAAACTGCCGATGTTCCAGTAACTTGAACTTGGTATTCTTCTTTTGGGAATATTCGATCTAGAATTTCGTAAATAGCGTTGTTGATACTGTCCAGTCGAACCGATCCTACATCGCGAATTTGGTAACTAATTCTCAGCGTTGAATGGGTAGAATCTAGCAACCCTTTCATCAGGGGCGCACCCGTTTTTTGTTCGGGCATGCGCATAGCGATATCGCCCAAATCGGTAACCTTGGGCATACGATAATACGCGGGATCGTTATCGTTCACTACCTGATTGGCATAACTTACGATTTCCACCAAACTCACCGGTTTAGACAACTCAGGGAAACGTTTGAGGGCTTTTTGCAAACTATTTACTTTTGCAAGCGTGGTAGGGTTAGAGGCATCGTGTTCGTCGTTAGTCTTTACCAAAATTTCATACGGCATTACCCCTTTGAAATTCTCTTGAAAATACTCCAAATCCTTGTAAATATGGGAATCGTGTGGAATATCATCCACCATGTAGGCCAAAGGACGCAAGCGAATTACAAAAATTGCACTAATTACGGTGAACAATATAAACCAAAAGTAAATTCTACGTTTATGATTGAATGTCATGAACTTCACCCAATCCAAAAAGCCAGAGATACTTTTGTTTTCTAAATGTTTTATCTGTTTTTCGCTCGGAACGCGGAGGTAGGAATAAAATGCCGGTAGACCAATTAAAGTAACAAAGAAAATGATGTTGATGGTAAGAAAAGAAACCAAACCATACTCTTCCAACATTTGAATTTTAGTAAAATAAAAAGTTCCAAATCCAACAGCCGTTGTGAAATTTATTAAGAAGTTGGCCAATCCAATTCTCGAAACTACCCGCGTGAGTGCTCTGGCTTGAGACCTAGACTTAGCATATTCCTCGTGGTATTTATTGATCAAATAGATGGTATTTTGAACCCCAATTACCACCAATAACGGGGGCAAGGTACCGGTTAGTAAAGAAATTTTAAAGTGTAACATACCGCACAATCCCAACATCGTCAATTCACCAATGATGATAAACAATAAGGAAATTAACAACGTAGAAATACTGCGGTACAGAATAAAGATTAACAGCGAGGTAACCACAAACGCAATGATAGTAAGCATCACAATTTCTTGTTTTACTTCGGTTGCATAAACGGTACGCACGTAAGGCAAACCACTGATATGTACTTCTACTCCAATTTCTTTCTCAAAATCCTTCACCATTTGTGCCCACTGCTGAACACTCACCTTACGTTCCGGAGAGTTTAGAAATTTATCTTCAATGTTCACCAACATCAAAATCGCGTTGGTTTCCTGGTTGTACAAAAGACCTTTGTAGAACGGTAGATTTAAAAACAAATCCCGTAAGCTATCCACTTCGGCTTGCGTCTCCGGCATTTTACCAGGTACTTGGCGAATCACAAATTTATCAGCGGTATCCAGCGTTAAATTGTAAAACCTGGAAGGTGAGACAATTTCTTTCACACCTCGTTGTGCCGCAAGTTTTTCCGATAGTCGATAGAACGCTTGGAAATTTTTCAATTCAAATAGTTTATCGGTTGAAAATCCGATAACCAATTTATTTCCATCTTCTCCAAAAGTCTTATTGAATTTTTTGTAGGCAATATGATCGGGATCATCTGCAGGAACCAGCTTTTGAAAATTATACTCTAGCTCTACTTTCGTAGCATAATAGCCCATCACACCCGTAAAGACTAGGATGATGGATAAAAAATAAACCCTTTGCTTAAGGATCAGGGTAGCAAAACGATCCCACATAAGATGCAAAAATACAACAAAACAATAAAGGCCGCCTTGTGGGCGACCTTCATTTTACCTATAACCTATACAATTAATCAGCAACAACATCCAAAGTGATGCTGGCGTTAATGTCTTTTACGAGGTTGATGTTTGCTTCAAACTGACCAATAGTTTTGATATCATCGAAAACAATTTTACGACGATCCACATCAAATCCTTTGTCTTTCAAAGCGTTAGCCACTTGCAATGCAGTAACTGAACCAAAGATTTTACCAGAATTTCCAGCTTTGGCAGCAATTTGAACAGTAATACCGTTCAATTTACCCGCAAGAGCCTCTGCGTCTTTGCGCAATTTTTCCATTTTAAATTCGCGCTGGCGGATATCTTCGGCTAACATCTTCAATGCGCCCTCAGAAGCTAACTTAGCTTTGCCTTGGGGAATAAGGAAATTTCTACCATAACCGTCTTTTACGCTTACGATATCATCTTTATGACCTAAATTCTTTACGTCTTGTGTTAAAATAACTTTCATCGTTCTTTCCTCCTATTTTAGTCCGTCTGCTACGAAAGGCATCAGAGCCAAATGACGGGCACGCTTAATTGCCAACGACATTTTACGCTGATACTTTAAAGATGTTCCAGTAATGCGGCGAGGTAAAATCTTACCTTGCTCGTTCACAAACTTCAACAAGAAATCCTTGTCTTTGTAATCGATATATTTAATACCGTGCTTCTTAAAGCGGCAGTATTTTTTCTTCTGAATTACCTGGGGAGTTTGGTTAAATACGAAATTTGTTTCTTTGCTCATAATTCAGTGTCCTCCTCAACTTTAGTAGCTACAGCTGCAGCTGCAGGTTTTGCTTCCTTAGCGGCAGACCGCAACTCTCCGTTACGCTTGCGCTTGTTGTAATCAGCACCCCACTTGTCTAGCTTCACGGTTAGATAACGCAAAATGCGCTCATCTCGGCGAAAAGCCAATTCAAAGGTCTTGATAAAATCCGTGTTTGCGGTAAATTCGAACAGGTGATAAAAACCGGTTCCTTTTTTCTGGATGGGATAGGCTAGTTTGGTTAGGCCCCAGTTTTCTTCATGGACCATTTCCCCACCGTTGCTCGTGATCAACTCTCTGTAGCCAGAAACAGCGTCTTTCATCTGCTGTTCAGAGAGTACGGGTGTCAAAATGATCACGGTCTCGTACTGTTGTTTGTTCATTTTATTTAAGGCTATAAAATTAG